>Ga0206853_1007_pt1 | contig 73367 bp, 86 predicted proteins | sample Alteio_BWOrgCont_52_FD_152859 | JGI IMG/M metagenome (GOLD analysis project Ga0206853, IMG submission 152859) | Enriched cells from forest soil in Barre Woods Harvard Forest LTER site, Petersham, Massachusetts, United States -... | ecosystem: Environmental > Terrestrial > Soil > Temperate forest >... | reverse complement strand
AGACGTGGGGGATTATGCCGGCGCGAATTTTATTTCCGTCAAGATCAATGCGGAAAAAGGCGACGGTGTGCCGTTCGCGCAAACCAATGGAGTCCACGGCTATCCAACGATTATCTTTTTCGACGCCGATGGCAAGGAAGTTGACCGCGTCGTCGGGTATCAGCCTGCGGAGACGTTTCTTGTCTCATTGCAGACCGCACGAGCGGGCGGCATCAGCGGATTGGAAAAATCGGCGGCGGAACATCCCACCAACCCCGGCGTCCTATACACGCTTGGCGAAAAATATGCCGAAAAAGGCGACACTGCGCGCGCGTTCCCGTATTTCCGCAGCGTCGTGCAATATGACGCCGGAAACAGCCGGCATCTGGCAGAGCAGGCGGCAATCATGCTGGCAACCGCCGCAAACGAAGCGGGCGACGCCGCTCCCTTGCAGAAATATATAAACGATTATCCCGCATCGGAAGGCGTCGTGCAGGCGCACATGCTCCTGACGAAATCCTATTTACTAAGCGGCGACACCATACATGCGGAGCAGCATTTCCAATCGCTTGTGGCGCTGAAGCCGCATGACGCCGGCATGTACAACAACTATGCGTGGTCGTGCGCACAAGCCAAGATTAATCTTATGAATGCCCTTGTGTATGCGGATTCCGCGATTGCGCTTGCCGCCGACAAATCCGAAAAAGCCTCGTACATAGACACCAAAGCCGCCGTGCTCTTTTCACAGGGCAATTATAAGGAGGCTATCACAACAGAGAAACTCGCCCTTGCCTCCGTTGACCACGACGAAAAGAATGCCCGGCTCGTTTCGGGACTCAAAAACACGCTTAGTAAATACGAACGCGCTGCTCAGCAAAATTGAGATTTCTCTATGACACGGGGCTAGAGTGAAGCACCGAATCTCGCCTCTGTCATTGCGAGGAATGAGCCGCAGGCGAATAGAGCCTGTCCAGAGCGAAACGTGGGAAAGCCAATCCACCCACGTAGAAGATCAAAGCGTCATGATTTCCATATTTTGCAGGTAGATTACCGCGTCGCTTCGCTCCTCACAATGACGCGATTCATTGTTTTTCGACAACCTGCTAAATATGATACGCAATATTCAACACCACGTTGCGAGGTTCGCCATACGACGCCGCACTGAAATACGCGCCTTTCAATAGATAAAAATCATCAAAAAGATTTGTGATAAATAGTGAGGGTACAAGAGTTGCGCCTCCGCCAAGGTGAAACGTATATCCACCCCCAAGGTTGAAGATGATTGATGCGGGAACGTGGGTGGAGTCGTTAAAATTGAACAATCCGGTGGGATACGAGTTGACGCCGTTGACGACGTACGCCGTCGTCAAGCCATTCGTCAAACCGGAGCCATAAATTGTCGAAAAGTTAACGAACCAATCGGTTGGTTGATACGTAATACCCGCTGAGATGGAAAGCCTTTGGTCATGGTCGAGATCAGTGGCAATTCCGTCGCTGCTAATCGGCAGGAATCCTCCCGAAACCGCTCCGGAGCCGTACGCATGGTTGATTGCGGCGTTCAAATATCCTACTAACGGAATGGTTGGATGGCCGTATGAAAGCGCAATCTCAATGCCTGTCGTATGCACCTCGGCAATGTTCACGGGTGTTTTCAATGCGCTCGAGCCGATCGTTTCGTCGTCAACTCCCGGCGTTGCAAGCTTATAATACACAGAAACTTTGCTTTTCAAGCCAAAGTCGAATGAATGCAAATACGTCGCTTCCCAAAAGTCGTCGCGTTCAGGCAATGTTGGCACTGATTGGCTGCCCGTGTCTTGGCTCGATTCGATGGTTCGTAGCCCCTCGATATTCGTTGGCATGAATAATCTGCCAAAATACAGATACCCGGTGTTCGCTTCGTCGAAAAAGAAATTCCACCGAATCCTCGGGCTTACTTGATTTTGCAAAGGTGCATCGGGCGCGATGTGCTGATCGTACCGGACGCCGACGTCAAACCGCGTCCATTCGACTGGGTGATATTCCGTTTGCACGAAAATACCGAAGTCCGAGCCGGCGTAATTTGATGTATCCCCTGGGCCTGTTGTGCCGATGCTGTCGCGCGTCGAAAATTGTTCAACGCCCGTTGTTGCGCTGTAATTGAACCCGGTCGAAACTTTCCACTCGTGCGAAATCTGGTCGTCGTACACCGTGCGGATGCCGAGCGTCGAGAACGTCCGGTTTTCCGCAAGCACATAATCTGTATCGTTGCCGGCGAACGTAAACACCGGTGTTCCATTCGGGAGAACAACGGGGTCTGCAGGGCTCGGCATATAATTGAGCCCGCCCTGCCGCCCGTATAATCCAACAAACAATTTGCTTTCTTTATCGGGATCGGAGTTGAACGTGTGATAATAGGAAAGCGTCTGGAACGAGTTCGCCGTTATTTGCCGATCCGGCGAAAAACCCGTCTCTTCGGTATCGAATGGGACTTCCGTATTTGTCTTGCTGAAGTTAAGATTTGCCGTGATGTAATCGTTGTCGCCGATGAGATATTCAAATTTTCCATAGAGGAAAAAATCGAGACCGTGATCGTTATAGAGCGTGACAACCGGTTGATCTATGCGGCGGTCGGTTTCCTGACGCGAGCCTGAAATGAAATAGCCAAAATTACCGACGTGATTGCTCATCGAAAGTGCTTGTCCGTCTGAATTGAGCGCGCGGAACGGTCCGACTCTTCCGCCGAGCGTATCGCCGGGTCCCGCGCCTGAATTGCCATACGGCACGTTTGCCCCCGGCGAAAACGGACTGGCTCCGTTGAATACGAGATAACTTCCTATGTATGTCGAGGCGTCCAAATGAAAATTCCCCGCGGGAACGCGATTCTGCAAATCAATCACGGCTGTTTGCTGACCTCCGTATTCGGCGGGCCATCCGCCGGTCATAAACGTTGCGCGGTCAATGACTTTGGGATCGATAATATCGTTCAATCCCCCGAAAACGCCGAGCGGAATTGGCACGCCATCCACGTAATACGTGAACTCGCCGTGCTGCCCGCGGATGTGCACTTCCCCTGTTGGCGCACGGGCTGCTCCCGCAAGGTTCTGCTGCACGAGATCCGTCATGTGCTCCGTTGGCGGCGCATGATAATCTTCCGACTCAAACACTTGCTGCCCGGTATTAATATCAACGGACGAGATGGTTGCTTCGTGCTCGGCGGTGACCGTCACAGTGCCCAAATTGATGTTTAGCAGCGCGGCGGAATATGTTGTATGCGAGGCATCTATCCTGATAGAGTCGGAAAAATCGCCGTATCCGACGTCGTGAAAATTGATGCGATACCACCCCGGATGCACATCGCGAAAATTCACTTTCCCCTGCGGATCCGTCACTTTCCCCGAAATGAACGATCCGTTTTTCGTCAAGGAAATGCGTACAAGGGGGATTGGCGAATTATCAGTGGAATCATGAACGGTGACTGTAAATTGGATATTTTGGTCCGGTGGCGCGGGTAAAGGCTCCTTCGCCAAAACCGAAGACACTACGACATAAACTAGCATAAACGCCGAGTGAAGAATAATTCGGCGGGAGAAACATCTGAAAGTCATGTAAAAATCCTTTATATAAAATTTAAAATGCTTTCGCCGCGCTTGTCTATACGGCGAAAGAGAGATACAAAGAGAAAAGTGAAACGGAGCAAACTGAAGTCAGTATGCCCGATTCAAAGGAATGAGCCTTGCACTATCATGCGAAAGCTCTTAGATAAGGATATTAAATGACGGAAGGCGGACCGCGGAGGGAAACGCTCCGCAACCGGGGCAGAGAGGGCTTGCAAACGTTCGCATGGAATAGGAGGACGAACGAAACACTTATGGCATTTGCGTTGAATGTTTCCGTGCCTATTTGCGAAACTGCTGACTGGCAAATGACGCATTCACCCGGCGCATCCGTATTGCCCCCATGAGCAAGGTGCTGTGCTCCATCGTTCACGGCAGCCGCGCCAACCGGCAAAACGTCCGGGGCGTGGCGATGGAATACTTCTTCGCACAAAAGCAGCGAATAACAGCACAAAAGCAATGCGCTGATGTAGCGCATCGCCGATTTGCCGCCTATTGTGCCGAGAAAACGCATATCGTGCTTAACTTACGTAATAGGGAAATAGTTCCATAGTAACAATTGCCTATGCAACCTATAATAACGAGTCAATCGCTTGTTTCAGAACGGTAGAGCGGAATGTACCGTCGCGTTGCGAGTATATCTCGAATAAATTGTTCAGCATCCGAACAAAAATCTGCCTGTTATCCGCCGGCGCAAGGTGCCGCTCGCTAAATTGATACCCCGCATTCGACATAAACCGGATGCAATCCAATCGGGAAAGCAATTTGCCGCCCGCGTATGGATCAATATAAATATCCACCGTCGATATTTCATATTTCAAGAGGAAATGCCCCGGAAGATTGACGCCCGAAAATGGAAGATTCAGCCTTCGGACGACCAACAACCATACAACGCTCAACGAAATCGGAATCCCTTTCCGCGTTTCCAAAACCATGTTTATGTACGAATTGTCGGGGTTATAATAATCGCCGTTGTTGCCGGTAAAATACTCTTCGCACACAAAAAAATCAATAATCGTTTTCATAACCTCGCCGTGCGTCATGCCGTGCTGCAAACGAATCTGCAAGCGCCGTGCGAGCGAGGATAGTTGTTCGTCCAGTTGCGCTTTATCAAAGAACGGATAGGCGAAGCGTGCGAGTGCGCACACCGCCGATTCAAGGTTAACGTCACGATGCGCGTCGTCCCCTGCGGTTTGCGATGCGGTCGTCAGCGGCTGAAGCTCATGCAAGAATCTCTCGGCGGCAATAACGCCTGTTAACCGCGCCGCACGCTCCTTATACAGATCGTCGAGTGCAACGAAAGTATTGGCGTCCGAAGCCGCGGGAAATGCGTTGAGCGGGGCAAGCGCAGACTCCCCGTATTTTAAAATCCTCTTTTCCACCTCCGTCGCCACCCGTTCATCCGGGTCGTCGAGCAGCCGCAAAAGCGCGTTCAATTCCGGATGGATGTTCACGCGTTCGATCATTTATTTTTTTTATGCCTCGGCTGATCGACCGATCCGAGAAGATTCGTTTTTAAATATCCAAACGCCTCTTCCGGCGTATCGCAATAATGAATCAATTGCAAATCCGCCGGCGATATCATTTCCTCATCGGCAAGGACTTTCAAATTCAAGACCTTCTTCCAATATTCCGAGCCGTACATGATGATTGGCAGGTGGTACGTGATTTTACCCGTTTGGACGAGCGTGATAAGCTCCATAAATTCATCGAGCGTGCCGAACCCGCCGGGAAAAATGATAAGCGCTTTAGCAAGATTCATGAACCAAAATTTACGCATGAAAAAATAATGGAATTCAAAGTTCAATTCCTGCGTAATGTAGGGATTTGGCATTTGCTCCGTTGGGAGCGAAATATTCAATCCGATGGAGCGCCCGCCTCCCGCAAGCATGGCGCCTCGGTTTGCCGCTTCCATAATGCCGCCGCTGCCGCCGGAGCAAATCACGAAATGCTGCCCCTTATCATGCAGCGTGAGCGACCACTCCGTGAGCAGCCGCGCCAGTTCCATCGCTTCGGTGTAGTAATGCGCGTTGCGAAAGTGTTTTTGCGCCTTCTTCAATTCAATTTCTAATTCCGCCTTGTTGTGGGTTTTCGATTGCTTCAGGAGTCTTTTAAAATGACGAACATCCGCCGCCGCTTCATCTTCCGGTTTCAATCGCGCCGAACCGAAAAAAACGATAGTGTCTTTTACCCTTTGCCGTGAAAACCGTTGAAGCGGTTCTAAATATTCGGCAAGGATTCTGAGCGTGCGTGCGTCCACGCTGTTCAGAAATTCTAAATCCTCATACGCCCGTTTTGCGCGCGCGGTTACTTCAGCCATTGTATTATTGTATTGATGTAAAATTGATAAAATATTTCATGATTGCCGTTCTTGCGTCATGGCGCACATGCTCAACCGAGCAAGTGCCTCCCCCCGTCCACGGCAAGGACTTCGCCGGTGATATACGTCGCGGTTTGCACAAAAAACATCACGGCGCGGCAGATATCATCGGGCGTGCCAAATCGCTGCATCGGCACGCGCTCGGCGCCAAACAGCGGCACGGCTCCCGGTTCATCCGGCATTTCGATGTGCCCCGGCGCGATTGCATTCACTGTAATATTATACGGCGCAAGCGCGCGCGCCATCGCCCGCGTCAGCGTAATCAGCCCCGCTTTCGATACATTATACGCAATCTCATCCTTCCATATTTGGAGCCCACCCAGCGACGCCATAAGAACTATAACACCCTTTGTCTTATTTAGTTGCATTAATGCGCTTGCCGCTTGTCCGAACAAGAAATTTCCTTTCAGATTCGTCGCAAGGACGGAATCGAATACCGATTCGCTTAAACTCTCCATGGGAGTTGCCGGCGGGAAAACGCCCGCATTCCCGATAAATACATCCAACCGGGAATATGTATTTTTCACGCGCGTTATCACCCGCCGAACGTCAGCGCTATTGGAAACATTCGCGCCAATCGCAATGGAATGACTCTTGCGCTCTTTCAATTCCGCAACCGTCCGCTGGGCGTCTCCGCGGGAAGTATTATACGTTATAACGACGTCATATCCGGCGTCCGCCAACGCAAGCGCGATGTGCCTTCCCAGCCGGCGGGCGCCGCCGGTAACGAGCGCCGTCCTACGAACCTGTGATCTCTGTGCCGATGCTTCTTTCATAACGCGCCAATCGTCCCAGTAATCAATTTAACGATTGCTGGTATTGTTCAAAATCCATGTGCTTGTATGCGCCTTCGCCGATAAACCGGAGCATTTGTTTGAAATCGGCGGGGGGAATATATCCGGGAACAGACGTGATCGGCGTGCCCTCGGGGGTGACAAATATTGTCGTGGGGTACTCTTGCACGCCCAGCGCCAATGCAAGCACGGAATCGGTTATATTTTGCCCGCCAAAAAACCGTGATTCCTGCGATTCCGCATTCAGACGGATCGGAACGAATTTTTGGTTCACGTAGTCGCTTATTTCCGGCGTATGATATGTATCCTTATCCATTTTTTTACACCACGTGCACCAGTCGGTATAGACGTCAATAAGCATGACTTTATTCGTTGATGCGCTGAGGGCGCTCCCATCCGCAATATTGCTCCACACGATTGTTTTTTCACCCAGCGGCAATCCGATGAATGTCCCGGTTGAAATCGCAAACGCCGCCCCGACAAGAATTACGGCTCCAATTGTTATTATAGTTTTTTTATTCATACGTGTCCTTCAATCTGTCACTCTCTGAAAAGACCGCGCGCAAAGAGTGCATACTTATACGTTTGCAAAATTACGACATATTGCTGTCCCTCAAGAGACCGTGCGGCGACGACGCCGGAGGTGTCATTGGTAACCTCCCCGTCGGGGAACTCAAGAAGCGCATAATGGTCGCTATCGGGAAGCAGCGCCGGCGACAGCGCAAAATTATGAAGATCGAAAAATGAGAGGCGCGAATACAGCGTCTTGCTTCTATCGTAGCAATGAAATTGCATCACAGCGTCGTCCGCGTTTCGCTCCGGCGAAATGAGCGCGACATTGGCATAGCGCGGCAGGACGGACCCTATTTGCGCGGCTCCGGTTATGACATGCTCCGTTGGGTCTGCAATAATAAACGCCGCGCGAATAGCAACAAATATTGCGGCGCCGATTGTTGGAATTGACAAGAACAAATCGTTTATCCTTTTCGGTTTCCGGAGCGATAAATAGACAATGATACACGATAACGCCAATACATTGAGCGCTATGATAATAAAATAATTCGTTGGAGCCAGATTGCGCGATGCACCGAAGACGAATACCTTCGCACCTTCGCGCACCGCTTGCGAGACGCCCCAGCCGCAAGCCGCCAAAACGGCTGTAATCGCCGCAGTCCTCCACCACGCGCTCACTTGGTATCCTGACATCTGTTTAACACCCAGCATGGAAAGTATCGCCAACGGCGGCAGCATCAGCATCGAATATAATTGCATCTGCGCGTGCATCGCGGTCAATACAATGAGTGATACGACCAGCCAAATCCAAAGAAAATATTCGCTCGATAATATATACCATGCCGGGCGGTTCCTGTATGCCTGAACGATGCGATAGAAAAAAAACACGCCTGCAATGGCGGATACCGGAAAACCGATTATCACTTGATTGAGATAAAATAGTTTCCCGGAATCATGCGGGGCGCTCAGCCCGCCGATAACGCTATGAACGAATTCATATCCAATGCATCCAAAGGCAGCATTCAGAAACTCCCCGCCATATTCGCATAACGCCCAAATATACCACGGCAGCGCAACACCTGCGACAATCCCAAAATATTGAACAATCTCTCGTCTGGTTAATCTTCGCTCGTCATCGGGATGGGGGAAATTGTCAAGGAGAATCCACACGAGAAATGCCAATAGCGGAAGAAGCGAGACAAGCAATTTTATGCTAAACGAGACGCCGAACAATAGCGCCGACGCAAAGAATAATTTTTTGCTGTTCAATTCGCGGGAATACCAGAACAACGCAACGGCAAGCACGACGCAGGCAAGCCAGGGAGCGTCCAATTGCGCCATTTGGCTGAATTGAATCAATAGCGAAGAGGACGCGAGAATTACTGTGGCGCCTAACGCAATCTGCGGAGGCAAAAAGAGCAGCGCAAACCAATAGAAAACGATGAACAACACAACGGCGCTTACCGCGGAAACCAGCCTAACCGAAAATGAAGAGAAACCGAATAATTTAATGGACAAAGCGGACGTCCAAATCGCAAGCGGCGGCTCCACGCCCAGCATGCGTTTCAGCGGCGCGTGCGGCAGCAAATTCCCCGTTGAAAGAATCTCCTGCGCGCGCGACGCATAGATGACCTCATCATTATGCAAATCGCCGTCGCCAAGCCGTATGAATGGAATGAGGGAAATAAACGCCAATACCGCAATCGTGGTGTGCGTTCTGGTGGATACGCGGCGCATATATTAGAGCGCAAACTTTACAGAAAGCGTATTTGCCGCTCCGTAATTTTGCGAATACGGCGTGAGGGCATAATCGAATTGAAGGAAATGATATTTCACACCGACGCCGGCGGAGAAGCCGCTTGCATCGTACCCGGTTGCATAGCCTGCGCGGAGGAAAAATGTATTTTTATACGCCGCTTCCACCCCGCCGCAAATATGGATTCCGTTATCGGCAAATGTTTTTTCTACGTCGAGCGACGCCGTATAGGAAAGGAGCTCCTGCGCCGCGCCAAGCATATCCGAATATGCGCCGCCGGCGCGAATCAACGTGGGGACTTCCACCGCTTCGTTGTTCAATACGCCCATTGCGCCGATATTTTGCAGCGCCAAGCCGTAGGTAAAGTGCGTATTGGCGGGCGCATAAATCGCGCCGAAATCCATTGCAGCGCCGAACGCATCGTTTATATAAATTTTTTCGATCAAAGCCTTTAGATTCAACCCAATGGAAACCTCGTCGGAAAGCTTCAGCGCCGCGCCGCCCGTCAGTGCGCCATCCAACGATGAAAACGTGCCAAGCGGCGACGCAGACGCAACGTCGCGAATTTGAATGCCGTTCACCGATTCCGCCTGAAGCCCGATTCCGAGCGACCAATCGCCCAGCACGACGGCGCTGCCAAGAATATCGTTCGTGATGCCGAGCACGTTCTGATCGTGCATAACCAAAAGCGACGATTCATCGGCGCGCGCCAATCCGGCGGGGTTATAGAACAGCGCTTGCGCGCCGGCGGCGGACGCCGTCATCGCGTCTCCGCGCGCGATTGCATCCGCTCCCGCCCCCATCTTCAAAAATGGAAGCCCGCTCCCTGTCTCTTGGCTGTTTGCTGCGCCGGGAAATGCCCCTCCGCACCATAATGCGGCAAGGATACACGCAAATTTCGCTCGCGACAAAAATATGTTCATAAATACCGTTTGAAAAAATCAAGCCGTTTACAATCGTACGATTCGCCCGCAATCTCCCGCAAACCCGTATGCGCGCCGCCGGCGATAATCATGCGTTCTTTCGGACCGGCGCAGTTATCGAATAATATTTGCGAATACTCCGCCTTGACAATTCTATCGCCGCTTCCGTGCACAAACATCACCGGAATTGTTATCTTTTTTACGGATTCAACCGGAGAGACGTCTTTCACGGAAAAATGCGCTTTGCGCTCCGCTGCGCGAATCGCAGTATCGTGCAGCCATTTCCAGCGAACGCCGAGACGCCGCTCCAAATAATCGTATCCCGCCGAACTTACATCGGTGAAACACGCCTCCGCAATAACGCATTGCACGCGCGGCTCAATTGCTGCGGTTTGCAATGCAACTGCCGCGCCCATCGAAAACCCCAGCAGCCCGATCTCTTGTGTTCTTCCCGCCGCATCACCCGATAAAGCGTCAATCAGAGCTATGAGGTCGTATTTTTCATAATACCCGTACGTGCAATATATGCCGCCGCTTTCGCCGGAACCGCGGGAATCGAACAGGCAAACGTTGAAGCCATGCGCGCGAAAAAGCCGCGCCTCGGGCAGCAGACGCGCGCCGGAGCCTCCAATCCCATGGAGCATGACGACAGTCCGCGTAGCAGGCGACGCCGCCGGGATAAACCATCCCGCAATCGTTACTCCATCCTTCGTCTGTACGCGCATGTCTTCGCATCGTAATTCTTCACGAATTGCGGCGGAAAATTGTTCCTCGCCGGCGATTATCCGCCAGCGCTTGCCCTTCGGGCGAAGAAGCCTATTCGGTAAAACGTACAGGCAGAAGCACGCGCATCCGCCTGCAATAATGGCAAACGCCGCGAGAATCAGCGACAGCATTATGAGTACAAACCTTCATATCGTAAGAAACACCGTGTTTTCGATTCAACCGCCGTCCCACTCATTGACGTGTCGTTAATCGTTCACAATGAGAAACAGCACAAACAGCGCCGCCATGGAATATTGAATCATCCTGCTTGCCGTAAGGTGGTTTTGTTTGAGTCGTTTCCACCCGTACGCCAATAGCCACATGGCTAAAGTTAAAAGAATCCAAACGCCGGCGCACTCCGCGGGTGTGAACGTCATCGCGTATTGCGACGCAATGCCTGAGTTTGCCACCGAGCCATACACAATAATCAAATGCGCCGCATACACTAATAACGATTCCCTGCCAAAAAGGAGCAGCACACCCGATTTCACAGAAGCAGCTCTTTGTTTTTTCCATTCCCCGTACATCCACATACCCGAAAACGCCATCACAACCATTCCGAGCCGTATCACAAAATAGATGGGCGTGGAACGCCATAATTCCGAAGGATACGGGTTATAATACAATCTAAAAATCCATCCCGTCGCCATCATGCCCAATCCGGCGAAAAAAAGACGGCGGAAAAACAACGCTTTGTTTTCGGCGTCCATGAACAATTTCGTTGCAATGATGCCGATGAAGACGAACGCGCTCCAGGGGACGAACGGGAAATATGAACGGGGCGACTCCGTTAGCATATTGCGGATTATGACGGCGAACGCTCCCCCGCGCGCTAACGCCCACACCAGCGGCGCACACAGCACCAACGCCGCAGCGAAAACCCCGGACGTCCATAATAATATCCTCTTGCTCCGGGTTACAATAATTACCAAAACTGCAAATAAGCTTGTAACGACTATTGTATGCAGTATATCTATTTGAAAGAATATCTCTTCGTATTCCGGACTGAAGGCTTGATAGATGCGTTTGAACGAAAACGTCGGAAGGTGCAATGCGTACGCGACGCCCAAAATCCACAGCATGCGCCCTACATATTTTCGCAAGGGCTGCCGGAAATGGATATAATCATCCCACTTGCGATTGATGGCAATCCACAGCCCGCAGCCTGCGCAAAAGAGGAACGACGGCGCGACAAGCCCGTTAAAAAAATCCAACCAGTCAAACCACCACGTATTACGGTAGGCTTGCGTCAAGAGCGCGTTCACCGTGTGCGTCTCAATCATGATTAAGACAGCCCAGCCACGCAGCAAATCAATAAACTCAAGCCGTGGTGTTTTACCGGTTTGCCGAACAACGGGCGGCAAAGCGGGTGCTTCACGCGTTAGCATGTCGGAGTGCCGCCTTAACCAATTGTTCAACACTCACTGTCGCGCCTTCAAGCTCCATGGCGGCGTGGCGTATTGCCGATTCCGCCGCGACTCGCGTGTAGCCGAGCGAGGAAAGCGCCAGCATCGCCTCCGAGCGGATATACGCCCCGCCGTCTTGCGCCGGCAAGCCTGTTTCAAGTTTCAGCATTTTTTCCCGCAATTCTATAACCAGCCGTTCGGCGGTCTTTTTGCCGATGCCCGGAATTTTTGAAAGCGCGAAAAGATTGTTGTTCACGATATGGTCGCGCAAATCGGCAATAGATAGCGCCGATAAGATGCCGAGCGCAATTTTAGGACCAACGCCCGATATGGCAATCAACATGCGAAATACGGCTCTGTCAATGCTCGCTGCGAATCCATACAATTGAATCGCATCTTCGCGAACCTGTGTATGGACGAACACCGCCGTCTCTCCGCCCGCTGCTGGCAGTGCGTCGGAGGTATTCACGGGGATGGCAAGCACGTAGCCGACGCCGTGGACGTCGAGCGTAATCTCCGCCGGCTGCTTTTCAAGAATCACTCCTTTTAGATATCCAATCATAGCGCAAATATAAACGTCTCGCGCGATTGAACAAAAGCGAATTCAGCCGATACTGCGGCTCCACCCAAAAAAGTAGGTAGTGTCTCAGTTTGAGTTAGGTAATCGAAAATCTTCTTCTGTCATTGCGAGGAGTACTTCGTTTCGCTCTGCACAGGCTCTGCGACGAAGCAATCTTTTCCCCGAATACCATGACAGAAAGGATTGCTTCGTCATTCGCGGAGTTTACACTGAGCGCAGCGAATGTGCTCATTCCTCGCAATGACGTCCCCATGCTCTCTTGTCGAAATGTTGTAACTGAGACACTACCAAAAGTACCCCCACTTGCCTGCGTCAGAAATAATTCGTTACTTTGCAATCGTTGAATGCTATCCGCGTTCACGAATTCAATCAACCATTCGCAAAGGCATCCCCATGAATCCAACGAGTTTGAAAACCATTCTCATTGCAACCCTTGTTATTGGCATTGCCGCAAATGTTCTCGATTATCTCATTCACGGGCTGATATTGCAATCCGTCTATACTGGCAACGCCTGTTTTGCCGATCTGAGCGGCGTCGCCGTAACAGTGTGGCTTATCATCGCGGACTTTGTGCTTGCATTGGTGTTCACGGTGTTCTATGGCAAGGTGCAATCCAGCTTCACAAAAAGCCCTGCGGGAGTGATGGTCTATGGTATGATACTTGCGCTGGTGATTTGCATCCCGGCAAACGTTATGGTCGCGCTGATGATAAAAGGCTTTCCATTCTGGCTTTGCTGGGCGTGGACGCTTGCGTTTGTTATTGAATTTGCCGTGTATGGGCTGATTCTCGGTTTCATGACAAAGCCGAAAACGGCGGCATAATAGAGGACAACAAATTCTCCTGACGAAGAAAGCGCCGCTCATCCGCGGCGCTTTCTTTATTTTTGCATACGTTATTTTTCTGAATTGAAAAAAATCAATATGAAACCGATAAAACTGAAACGCAATGCATCGGGCACGCTTGATATTACATGGGACGACGGCAAAGAGTGCTCAATCCCGTTGCAATTGTTCCGCGACCATTGCCCGTGCGCAATGTGCTCGGGCGAGACGCTTTTTCTTGGAAAACATTACGAAGCACCGCCGCAGCCCCACCTTCCCGGACGCTATGAATTGACGGAATTACACCCCGTCGGAACCTACGCGGTCGGCGCCGCTTGGGCTGACGGGCATAATACGGGGATTTATACGTGGGAGCATTTGCGAAAGCTTTGCGAAGCCGCCGAATTTTCCTCCCGGCAATCCGCGTGATCCCAAATTCCGCTTTCGTTATGAAGTTCGTCATGCGCATTATTCGATAATATTCTTCCCATTTATTATTGTGGAATCTCCCGTTAGAAAGTTTGTCTTAACGCGCGTTAAATCCGATGGAATTGCGCCGCCGCAAAAATCCAAGATTGATTATGCGGGCGTGCTGAACCCCGCCCAATATGACGCCGTTACGACGACCAAAGGTCCCATTCTGGTTATCGCGGGCGCAGGCACCGGCAAAACGATGACGCTCGTTCACCGCGTTGCGTATCTTGTAGAGTGCGGCGTTGCGCCGCAGCATATTCTATTGCTGACTTTTACGCGGAAATCGGCAGAGGAAATGCTGCGCCGCGCCGCAAGCCTGCTCGACGGCAGATGCGAAGACGTCGCAGGCGGCACGTTCCACTCGTTTGCCAACTCTCTTCTGCGGAAACATGCCCCGCTCATCGGCTTCGGCAATGCGTTTACGATCCTTGATCAAGGCGATTCCGAGGACGTCATTAACCTGCTGCGCACGCAATTTCTCGGCAACGATTCCGAAAAGAAACGGTTTCCCCGCAAGGGAACTATCAATGCAGTTATGAGCAAATCGGTTAATACGCTCACCCCAATCGCAAAGATATTGGAGACCGATTACCCCTATTATCTCGACCAAACGCTTGCAATCGAACAGATAAAAGAGCGGTACGACGCGTACAAGTTGAAGCACAATATGATGGACTACGACGACCTTTTGCTCCATCTCGTCGCACTGCTCAAACAATACACCGGCATCCGCGATTCGCTCTCGAAACAATACGAGTATATCATGGTGGATGAATATCAGGATACGAACCGGCTGCAAAGCGAACTCGTCAAATTGTTGTGCTCTTCTCACACCAACGTGATGGTTGTCGGCGACGACTCGCAGAGCATTTATTCGTTTCGCGGCGCGAATTTCCGGAACATCATGGATTTTCCAAAAGAATTTTCGGGCGCAAAAGTCATCACAATCGAAGAAAATTACCGCTCCACCCAGCAAATTCTTTCCCTGACGAACAGCATAATTGACGCCGCAGAAGAGAAGTATCCGAAAAATCTTTTTACCAGCAAGCCCGATATTGCGGATACGCCGCTCGTTGTTTCCTGCCCCGATGAGAACTTCCAATCGCAATTCATAACGGAGAAAATTCTTTCCCTGCGCGAGGACGGTATTTCACTCAATAATATCGCGGTGCTGTTTCGGAATGGGTACATGTCGTTCGATTTAGAGATCGAACTCGCCCGCGCGGACATTCCATTCATCAAATACGGCGGCATGAAGTTTATCGAGGCGGCGCACGTGAAGGACGTCATCGCGCATCTGCGGGTATTGGAAAACCCTAAGGATGCCGTCAGTTGGCACAGGCTTTTGCTGTTAATTGACGGCATCGGTCCCAAGTCCGCACAGCAAATCATAGACGACGTTATTGCGGGCACAATTACCGTGGAACAGGACGCACCGGAATATTTTCAGCGCAACCGCGCCGGAAAAAACGCCGAGGGATTGTTCAAAACGCTTGTTGCAATCCACTCGGCCGATGTTTCGATAGAAGATAAGATTGACGCGGTGCTGGAATATTATAAGCCGGTATTGAAGAATCAATACGACGACTACCCGAAACGATTAAAAGACCTTGACGCCATACGCGGCATCGCCGTTCGCTACCGCTCGCTTAATTCTTTTCTCAGCGACATGGCGCTGGAACCGCCGACCAAAACACAGGTGGACGTTGAACGCGAGGACGGGGATGACGAAAGCCTGACTCTCTCGACGATTCACTCCGCCAAGGGCTTGGAGTGGCACACTGTTTTTGTGATTTTTGTCCTCGATGGCATGTTTCCATCGGCGCGCGCGGAGAATAATCCGGGCGAAATGGAAGAAGAGCGCCGGTTAATGTACGTTGCCTGCACACGGGCGCGCACGAATCTTATTATTACGTACCCTATCGGAATTTACGAAAGAGAAAGCGGCATGTTGCTCACAAAACCATCGCGATTCATCGGCGAACTGCCGGAATCGCTGGCGGAACGGTGGGTCGTAAGCCAGGAATAATGAGTTTGTAAACGATAAGTGTGGTTTCGTTCACGCAATAGGCTTGGAATGGATTATCGTCCACGCCACGCCAAACCGGTCGCGAAGCATGCTGAAGCGCGTCGCATAGAACGTCTCCCCCATCGGCATATAAATCTCCCCGCCATCGGCAAGAAGATTGTGAATGCGTTCCGCTTCTTCCGCCGAATCAACGGCAAGATAGAGATAGGCGCTTCGTATTCTTTGGAACGTTGCCGGAGGAGCGTCCATTCCCGATTAATAATGTCATTCAGAGCCTAGCGATGAATCCATCATGAGTAAACAAGTATGCTGCGTGGATTCTTCGGTCGCAAAGCTCCCTCTGAATGACAGGGGTGAAGTTATGTGAATACACTCGAACAATGTCATTCAGAGCCTAGCGATGAATCCATCATCATCATGAGTAAACAAGTATGCTGCGTGGATTCTTCGGTCGCAAAGCTCCCTCTGAATGACAGGGTGAAGTTATCAAACAATTTTTTTGCCCTTTACCAAGAGTCAAGAAGTGATCTTTCCAGCCGGCTCATAGTAAAGAGCTACTGCTCCACAACCAAATGTTTTGGTTTTTACAAGTGTAAGATCAACTTTATCCTTTATGTTTTTAAATAATAGTAAGCCGCGTCCTACAACAATTGGGTGAACGACAAGCTGGTATTCATCAATGACGTTAAGCTGCGTTAAGGCTACTATCAAACTTGGACTGCCAACGACAATGTTTTTACCCTCTTGTCGCTTGAGATCTAAAACTTCTTCTCTCACGACTTCTTTTTTCAATGTTGTATTTTTCCAGTCAATATTTTTCAGCGTGCGGGAAAAAACGACCTTTGAAATATTATCTATCAGTACGGCAAATTCATCCATTGGTTTGTTACCGGTAGGATTTTTTACGACAGAAGGCCAATAGCTTTCCATAAGCTGATACGTTATCCTTCCGAATAAAAGGGTGTCCGCCTTATGCAATAGCTCATTATAATGTTGATGTATTTCTTCATCTGCAATCACTGCCGTGTGGTCGCAAAACCCGTCAAGCGTCATATTGATTGCTGCAATCAGTTTTCTCATATTTTGTTTCTCATACGGTGGGATTTTTTCTTTTTTATATTAATACTGAAAAATGTGGAATTGCGTTACGTAACTACATTTATCTCGGTCATTATGAATATTATTATGTTTTTGAACGTCCTTTGATATTCCAAATAAATAGAATCAGGGCAACGCAATATTAGGTATCTACAATCAACTATAGTCAATACGTAACAAACTTAGAGGCGTTTCAATTATTTATACAATGTTTTGTTTTCTTTAAACCTTGGTATATTAATATTCAATTCTTCTGCGGTTGTCATGACATCTTGGCAGTATGATTTTAATTCATTACGGTTGGAGTGCCCTGTAAATATTTGTTTTACAGAGGGTATAAATCTAATTGCAACTTTCATCGCTATACCTATAAGCCAAGGTGGCAAACGAAACATTTTTAAATCGGGACTTGCTTTTATATTAACGTTTCGTGCTTTTAGCAAGAGCAACAGCTCCTTCCCATTTGCTATTACATTTTTCCAATGTGTGGTTGTTTGTAAAACGTCAAGGTCAAATACATTAATACTTGTGGCATATTTCAAAGTCTCTAAATGCATTGCAGCGTTCATGACAAAGTGTACAAAAAGCCAAGACCGAAAGTCCTTCATCACTTTGCTTGTGAAACCTGCCGATTCAAACAAATCCATGACAGCAACAGCTCTCTCTGTTGGCTCTGTTCCAAATGTACCTATGGTTATGCTTCCCCATAAAACGCCATTCAACACCCCTTTATTATCAAAGCCACCACCTGCTCGCGGAAAGCCCCAAACCAATTGACTCTCGGGTAGTTTAGAGACAACTTGTTGTGGTTCTTCCCAAAAATTATTAAAAAGCAATAGCGTTGCTCTTTCGACTTTATCAGACAAGAACTCTGCAGCTTTTTTGAAATGATAATGCTGTACACTTACAATTATTAAATCGTAATCGTGCTCGGCATTAAAATCTTCCACCATTGCAATTGACCATTCTTCCCGTATAGATACCCCTCTTCGTTTTTTACGAGCATCTAAAATATTTAAAGTTACAGTTGAACCATATTCAGCTTTTCTGCCTGGTCTTACATAAAACGCAACAGTATGTCCTGCCTTTTCAAACGCCCAAGCATATAGGGTGGAAATTACACCTCTGCCAAATAGGAGAATTTTCATTGTTGTATTTTAAATATTTGTCGTAATTAGGTTGTGTTTGCTGTATAAAATATACTGATATACCTTTCATGCCTCCAATGATTGTTTGTGCTTGCTGACGTCGCAAAGCATATCCGAATGGATATTCAAGCCGATATTGTTTCTGTTGTAAAAATTATTTGTTCCATGTTTGCGCCTTCGGCTCAAGCACGCTGAACCAGTTGCCGACGCCGTCGGTCAACACGCATTGGACGCCCCAAGGGGCATCGGTCGGCTCGCCTTCAAACTGCACGCCTTTTGCTTTCAATTCTTCGTACATCGCGCGGCAATTGGCTGTCTCGAACACGCCGCCGCTCATCAGACCTTTTTCGAGCAAGCCCTTCATTTGTGCCGCCGTTTCCTCGGTGAACCTCATGCCAACACCCGTCATGACCGGCATAAGCACGATATCAATATCCGGCTGGTCTTTCGGACCGACCGTAAGCCACCGGAATCCGTTCTCGTTGGTATAATCCATACGTTTCTGGAAGCCTAATTTATTAACGTAAAAATCAAGCGCCGTATCTTGATTTGCAACATACAACGTGGAATGTGTGAATTTCGTAATCATTTTCGTAGAAATAATAAAAAATAGATTGAGTAAAACGATTATTATGGTGCAAACTTAACAGGTGGCGGCGTCTATGCTGTTATCGAAAATTGCTATTTTTTCCGTGACCGATTCCAAGCCGCACATCGTGGCAAAACAATGCGGAATTACCGCACGCGGCTGCTCACGCAGCAAAGTATTCAATTTCCAAAGCCGTTCGCGGAATTCAAACGGCGGACACCCCGTATATTTCTTGAAGAGCATGCTGAATGAGCCGAGGCTCTCGAATCCAATCGCGTAACAAATGTCTGTTATCGAGAGATTCGAGTCAGCCATAAGTGATTTGGCGTATTCAATACGCCGTTCCGTATGATATTGGTGCGGAGTTTTGCTGTACGTTTTTTTGAACAGCCGAAGAAAATGATAGCGTGAGAAACTCGCGGCGTCGGCTATCTTTATCCAGATCAAGCGGCGCTTCGGGATGGCGATCAATCAGCAATTTCGCTTCCACGATGCGGCGGTATAACGCGCTCTGCGATTCGGAGTCGAGTTTTTTGCGGTACATTAAACGAACGACGACGAACGCCTACCCGACCTTCGGATGTTCCGTAAGGCTGAACCAATTCCCGACCCCGTCGGAGAATAACGCCTCGACGCCATACGGCTGGACCTTTGGTTCGGATTTGAATTCGACCCCTTTTGCCTTCAATTCGGCATACGTTGCCCGGCAATCGTCCGTTTCAAACACGCCCGCGCCCATAACGCCTTTTGTGAGCAGAGCCTTCACTTGCTCCACCGTTTCCGCGTCAATCATTCCCGGGACGACCGGCATCAAAACGATTTCCAAATCCTGCTTTTCCGGACCGACCGTAAGCCACCGCATACCGGGACCCATTGGCATATCCATCTTTTTTTGAAATCCGAGTTTATTCACGTAAAAATCAAGCGCTTTATCTTGATCCAACACAAAAAGCGTTGCGTGAGAGAGTTTTGTAATCATGAATTGCGAATTGAAATATGAATGAAAATGGCAATAATCAATATATCATAAATACAGGGAATGCGGGCTAATTATCTTCCCCGCCCATTAACTTCTTGAAATAATCCGAAAGATTTTCAACTGCGGATTTTCTCTGGTCGGGCGTAAGTATATCGTGGAATTCAATCATCTTCTCGCGGGTGTAGTCCGCCATTTTTACGTGTTCGGAGTCGCGGATGTTCGCCATTGCTTTTAGTGCAACAGAATCAATTTTGTCAGCCTTGAACATCTCCGAAAAATTATCATAGTCATTCGCATGCGATTGGATGTTCTTCTTCCGGTATTTTGCTATCTCCATAAGAATCTGCCTGAATTGGTTTTTCTGCTCATCGCTCAAATTGAGCGTTGTGGATACGCGATTGAAAAAATCAGCGCCTTTTTGCGCAACAAGCGGAACGTTGCGGGGCTGGTTTTGCGGCGCTTGGCTTTGCTGCGCAAAGCTAATCCCGCATGTCGCGACAATACACACAAGGAATATAACGGAAGAGAAGATTTTGTTCATTGAGAGCTTATTAGATGTAGATATTGCACAAAATTATAAAACTAATGGCAAGGTATCAATATATTTGGTAGGTCTTCAGTTTCAAGATGTCATTCAGAGGGAGCACATTCGCTGTGCACAGTGGAAACTCCGCGACCGAAGAATTCATTAGTAAAAGAAGCAATACACTTTAGGTTGTCATTGCGAGCGAAGCGAAGCAATCCACCCACGTAGAACATCATAACGTCATGATTCCTATACTTGGCAGGTAGATTGCTTCGTCGTTTCACTCCTCGCAATGACTACTATTAAAGGTCTGCCTTTAATCTTACATTGTCATTCAGAGCGCAGCGATGAATCCATTATGATTATACAAGCAGGCAGCATGAATTCTTCGGTCGTTTCACTAGCTCTGAATGACAATCTACAAATTGAGACACTTCCATACGCATTACCAACTTGCATCACATGAATATTTTTCATAATTTGTCAATTATCGGATAGAGGTTGAATGTTATAATAGAGTATATTCACAATGCTTGTAAAATTCTGCATTTTGTGTATCCTTCTTTACGCACACCAATCCTTCGCACAGACGGATTCGCCGCGATTCTTCCTCGGCGTCGGTGGCGGAATCACCGAAAATTATAATACCGGCGTATTTATGCAATCAAATGCAGACGGTTTGGGGACAGCAAACGGCTCGGCTATCGGCGGTTCATTTGGTGTAAACAGTGAATACAGATTAAACGATGCTGGCACGTCTTCTCTCCTTTGCAACATCAATTACGAAAGCAAGCCGGGTAAAACGACGTGGAATTTGCCACCTGCCACACTCACCGACTCGTCTATGAATCAGCAAGGTAGTATAAATATAAATAGTTACGTTCAATCAACGTATGACCTTTTAAACGTTGAATTGCTGTATAAAGGCGTCTTCCCCAATATTGCCGGTCTTGGCTTTCGTATTGGTCCGAAATTAGGTTTCGTCACGAATACGCATTACGATGAATACGTTCAATTACTTAACCCTAACGCAGTTTTTCTCCCAAGCTATTCTCAAACGCTTGTGCTTGCCGACAGCCTCATCCCGCAGGCGCATAAATTTCGCTTAGGGTTGGTATTCGGCGTCCAATACGATATTCCGTACGGGGCATTCATCATTTCACCCGTAATCACCTACGATTCCGGCATCACCAGCGTTTCTGAATCGTGGTACGTCAATTCGGTTGCCGCAACCGTTGAATTGAAATACGGTTTGTAGCAATATCAATAGCCGTATTTGAGCAGCCGAACGGAATTGGCGATAATTGCCGGGCGGGGATTCGGATTTTCCTTCGTTGCCTCCGGCGCCGGACCAAAATCCGCCGTTACAAGATAGAGATTATGCGTGCCCGGGTCTATCGTTTCCGTTCTCGCGCCAGCCTGCGTCGGGATAGTTTGCACTATCGCAAACGAATCGGGAGTAACTTCGCCGACGACTGTTAACGAACCTTCGCCGTTGGAGCTTACCGCAACTTTCTTATCCGGATCAAAGACGACGGCGTCAACGCCCTTGCCAATCGGCAACGAGCCGATAACTTTCCCGTTGTCGTAATTGATGATGATCATTTTTTGATTCCTGCATCCGGCAAATAACCTGTGATTTTTCACGTCTATCGCAAGTCCTGTCGGTCCTTCACCCGGGGTTAATTTTATGCGGCGATACGGCAGATACGTTTTGAGATTTATGCCGACAAGCTCGCTGCGGTCTTCAAGGTTGACGAACGCGTGCCCCTCGCCGTCCGTAACGATATACTCCGGCGCACCGCCGAGCGGAATAGTCGCCAGCACATTCCCGACTTCCGCGTCAAGGAGCGAAACACTTTTGCTTTCGCCGTTGCAGACCATGATTGTCTTCGTAAACGGCTCGTAGATAATGGCGTCCGGTTTCTGCCCTACCCGTATGCGTTTCAGGGTATCGAGCGTCGTCATATTGAACATGAGAACGGTGTTTGTTTTGCCGTTGGAGGTATAGCCATGGTTGAACTCCGGCGCAAGCGCAATACCGTGAACGCCTTCGGTGTGGTCAATTTCACCAACAACTTTTTCCGCTTTCACGTCGAACACATCTACATGCGTCGCACAGGATATAAAGACCCTATGAGAACCCTTGTCAAAGAATAGATAGTCCCATCCCCCGTCTTCATCGAGCGGATAGCTTTTGAGAAGATGATACGGCGCCTGCGCGAGTGAATGCACCGGCATGCCCGCAACGAATACACACGCAAATAATGCAAAAAAGAATGCTTTTCCAAGAATGTTTTGTTTAATCATCATGTATATAAAGAATGAATGTTTCCGTTCCCGTTAATTCCACGCATAGCCGATATCGAACCGCAGCGATGGAGCCGCACCCGTTCCATAATCTCCAAAGTTAACATATTGACCGCCTGCATTCGCAGAAAGAAAATAATAATCAACGCCCAACCCCACTCCAATCGCAAATTCATCGCCCGGGAACCATTGCCAACCCAACAGAACGCCGACGGAACCGACGCTTCCATTGCTATTGTCGCTTGTGAAGTTGCCATTATCATCAAGATACGAATATGAATACGAAATAGCGGTGTAGGAAACGTTCGGGGCTATATAAAATCCACGAAGAGCTTTCTCGGAAGGATAGAACCGCATCTCCGCTTTAACGCCAAAACCGCCAATGTCATGCAGCGTCGGTATCTGCACACCTCCGCCGATGGCGATAGAAGGCGACAGCGCATGATAAAAATTAAGATTGTAAAAGAGGAAAAATTCCAACGGGTTGATGGTAATCATGTTATTGATTTTCCTGATATCCTCCGTTACGCTGTAGATGGTATCCGTCGTGGTTGTAACTTTCCCCGTTACGGTATCGCGAGACGTTTTCGTCTCGATTGTCTTCGTCTGCGCAAATGCGGCGCAGGAGAAACCGAGTGAAAGTATAAATGCCAAAGCAACAAGCAAACGCATTGCAATCCTTTTCTCCATTGAGATATGATTTCAAACAACATGAAAACAACAAGTGCTATTTCATGTATATTCAATGTTCCATAAGTGTTATAACTTACGTAAACTGCACGGTGAGCGCAAGGGATTTTTTGCGGATGGACGTACAATTATACACTACCGGATTTCTTTGTCCCCTTTGTAGGGGGACAGTAGGGGGTCGCGGGGGTGATGGGTGAGCATCAGTAACCCCGCATTTAGGCTGGGGTAACCCGACCTCCCCTTTATCCCCTCCTTAGTAAGGAGGGGAAAGAAAACTCGTTCAATTTTATTATCTGATTTCTTTGTCCCCCTTACTAAGGGGGACTACAGGGGGTCGCGGGGGCGCAAGCTGGATTCCCGCCCCCGTTTTCACGAGGGCAGGCACTGCGCGGGAATGACAGTGTAGGAGCACGATACCTTTGGGGCATGTCATTGCGAGCGTAGCGAAGCAATCTCCCTTCCGTCATTTGATTGAACAATTATCTTGCATTCATGGTATAGCAGGAGGAGTGCTTCGTCGCGAAGTGCTCCTCGCAATGACTGAGGCTAAAGGGTTGGAGTTGATATGGGTATAAGTTTTAGCCGGGCTTTAGCCCAAACGCATCCCGGAAGAGGGCGCGAGGGGTGCTACGTGAAGGTGAAATTGAGGTGGGGGACAAGATAAAATATACTGTTAAAGAAATGATTATTGAATTATTTGGGATGTTCAATATACGGCACACTTCCTTGACATTTAGTAATACTGTATTGTGTGCAACCCCAAAACGGTTTCCACTTAGCACCTTGCTTGGGTTGAATAAGTCGCATTGCTGCACCACATTTCGGACAAGTAGGTTTTGATGTTGCTTGATCAACTCGCATATTATATTCTTTACGTTTTCTGGCAACATCTTTCCCTTTCCAACTCCCCCATATCGCAGCTTTTCGGTCTGCTAACATTTCCCAATTTGCCGACCAACAACCTTGATTTCGTGTAACTTTCAACAACTCAGCCAAACGAGGTCCAGTTTCTTCGGTTAGTCCTTGTGGTCCTTCAATTGATTTTGCACATTCATAACATTCAACAACAATTTTATTTTTTTCGGTAAAAAGAGTAAATTTAATATGAGTGTTTCCGCACGATGGGCAAGAAAACCCATATGTTTGATTCAATTCTTTTAATTCTTCAATTGTTATTAATTGTAATCTTCTAAGATGCGTCTCAACTTTGTGCGTTCCCAAAGATGTTCTATTGAGCGGCGATGTTCGCACACCAACGTAAAATATCTATTTTTAATTCTTCCCCATACTCGTTCGTGACCTTTATCAGGTTCTAACGCATGATGAAAATCGCATAAGGCGATTAAATTACCAGGGCTATGCTCGCCACCTTTTGAAACAGCTATAATATGATGAATATGCAATTCAAGCCTTGAAGGACAGCCAGTTACTTGACATCGTCTATTATCCCTATTTAGAACAATCTCACGTAAATAGCCCCAAAAAGGTGGATAACCTGGCCAATGATTAAAAATATATAATGTTACTTTATCTCTATATGTAAATGCAAGCTGTGCTTGTGGATCGTGAAAATGCCTTAAGATTGGTTCTGATAATTCAGGATATAGTTTATTCCATTTATCTAATATTTTATCATGTTCATTTTTCAAATATCTCGACAATGCAATAGCAATAATAGTTAAACCAATAAAACCAAAATTAAAATAATAAAGAAGAAAAGATAATCCAAAAGCAATATCTGAATATTTTTTTATTTTTAATTCAACACTATTTTCTATAAGTGATTTCTTTGCCGATTCTCGTGATTCTTTGGCTAATAGATATTCCCGTTTCAATTTTTCATAAACTTCAGGATACTCGATGTGAGAAAGTTCCTCAAAGCATCGTTTACAAAGGTACGATCCTTCATTAAGCAATAGTCCTGGCGCTGTTATTCCACCGCATAAAATACATGGTTTTCCTAATTTGTTAACTTTGTTTTCAGCATAAGCATCATTGTGGTTTAGGAGGTTAATGAGATCAACTTTCTTTAAGAAAGCTTGTGGATTGAATTCATGATGCCAATTTGATTCCATGAGAAATCAGAAGCAATATTATTAATAGTTAATGTTATTTCTACTATATAAAAAATGGTTTTAAATATTCAGAAATCGCTTGTTGTGAATTATAAGAAAAATCCTGAATAACTATTGTTTTTGGCGGATGCAGATTACCACTTATAATATTTTCCCTAATATATTCTTTGGCTTTCGCAAAAAACAGATAAGGTATTTCTTGAGAATTTATTCTATTTTTATCACTGTCATTCATGCTGATTTTAATTGAATAGGCCGAGCCTTTCATCTCACCATCGGTTATAGTGTAAGGAAATTCAAATGTTATGTTCATCTCATCTGCGCGAGTCGTGTATTTGGGCTCTGCAAATTCAATTTTTTTTAGCTGTTTATCATTTGAGTTTTCATTTAACATAGTCGTTTCCTCTTATACAGAAATTTATTGAAAAATGCTGATTGGAAGTACCCCCTCACCCTACCCTCTCCCCGCAAGCGGGGAGAGGGAGAATCAAGGTCTTACTTCACCACCTCAAAATCCGCGTCCTCCACTTTCTTGCCGTCGGTGGATTTGCTTTCGCCGTTGCCGCCGCCGTTCTGCTCCGAGCCGCCCATGCCGTCCATCGGCGGACCCTGCGCCCCCGGCTGCCCCTGCTGTGCCGACGCCGCTTCGTACATCTTCTGTCCGGCTTCGCTCATTGACTGGTTCAGCGCGTCCATCGCCGATTTGATTTCGGGGATGTTGTTCGCCTTAATCGCCTCGTCCAATTTGGAAGTACCCGAATCGAGTTTTTCCTTTACGTCCGCGGGCAGTTTGCCTTCGTATTCCTTCGCGAATTTATTCGCTTGGAATAAGAGCGAATCCGCCTGATTCCGCGTTTCGATATCCTCTTTGCGCTTCTTGTCTTCCGAGGCGTGCTCCGTTGCGTCGCGCTTCATCTTTTCCACTTCTTCCTTACTTAAACCGCTGGATGAAGTGATGCGGATGCTTTGCTCCTTGTTGCTCGCCTTGTCCTTTGCGGAGACGTGCAACATGCCGTTCGCGTCAATATCGAACGTTACTTCGATTTGCGGAACGCCGCGCGGCGCCGGTGGAATTCCCTCCAAATGGAACCTGCCGAGCGTGCGGTTATCAACCGCCATCGGGCGTTCGCCCTGCAATACGTGGATTTCCACGGACGGCTGGCTGTCGCTTGCCGTCGAGAAAACCTCGCTCTTGCGCGACGGAATCGTCGTGTTCGATGGAATCATTTGCGTCATCACGCCGCCGAGCGTTTCAATGCCGAGCGTCAGCGGGGTAACGTCAAGAAGCAATACGTCCTTCACCTCGCCGGAAAGCACGCCGCCTTGAATCGCCGCGCCCACCGCAACGACTTCGTCCGGGTTCACGCCTTTGTTCGGCTCCTTGCCGAAAAACTGCCGCACGAGATCAACTACGCGGGGAATGCGCGTCGAGCCGCCGACAAGAATAACTTCGTCAATGTCCTTCGGCGATAGTTTCGCGTCCTCAAGCGCCTTGCGGCACGGACCGATTGTGCGCTGGAACAAATCTTCGCAAAGGTGCTCGAACGCCGCGCGCGTCATCGTCATTTGCAAGTGCTTCGGGCCGTCCGCCGTTGCGGTGATGAATGGAAGATTGATCTCCGTCTGCATCATCGTGGAGAGTTCGCATTTCGCCTTCTCGCCCGCCTCGCGCAGGCGCTGAAGCGCCATCGGGTCTTTGCGCAAATCAATGCCTTCCTGTTTTTGGAACGCGTCCGCGATGTAATCAATCATCCGGTGGTCGAAGTTATCGCCGCCGAGATGCGTATCGCCGTTTGTGGATTTGACCTCGAACACGCCCTCGCCCAATTCCAAAATCGAAATATCGAACGTACCGCCGCCAAGATCGTATACCGCGACTTTCTCGCTCTTGTGTTTCTTATCCAAGCCGTACGCAAGCGCCGCCGCCGTCGGCTCGTTGATGATGCGCCGCACGTTCAAGCCCGCGATATCGCCGGCTTCTTTGGTTGCTTGTCGCTGGGCGTCGTTGAAATACGCCGGAACGGTAATAACTGCTTCCGTTACCTTTTCACCTAAATAATCCTCCGCGGTTTGCTTCATTTTTTGCAGAACCATTGCGGAGATTTCCGCCGGAGAATACTTCCTATCCCCCACCTGCACGCGCGCCGTGTTGTTGTCGCCTGCGACAACGGAGTACGGTACGAGTTTCATTTCCTCTGAAACCTCGTTATAGAACCGCCCCATAAACCGCTTGATGGAAAAGACCGTGTTTTGCGAGTTCGTAACAGCCTGGCGTTTTGCCGCCTGACCGACCAATCGTTCGCCGGTTTTCGTAAATGCCACAATCGAGGGCGTCGTGCGCGCGCCTTCGCTGTTTGCAATAACGACGGGCGAATTGCCCTCCATCACCGCAACGCACGAATTCGTCGTGCCGAGATCTATGCCTATTATTTTGCTCATTTTTAGATGCTCTTTCTTTTTTCAATTAATAAAAATCTTTTTGTTTTTCCGGCGACCTCGGAATCAACTTATCTGAAATAAACCTGAGATTCCACACAGAAAACGCGCGGCAAAATTGCCGTGTTTGATGTTAATTTTTGCGCAAAATTACGAGAAAACCGTCGTGATTCCTCTTTCTCAAAAACCACACAGGGCAGCCCTTGCGGACTGCCCCATCTGGCTTGAATTTCTTCGCAAACTCCTCGTCCCCGCCCTCGCCCCTTGCGGGAGAGGGCAGTCGCGCTAAGCGCGACGGGGAGGGGAAATTTGGAATTTATCCGATTTTCACTTCTTGTTCTTTCGGCTTCACCGGCTCAATTTTCGGAAGCGTGATTGAAAGCACGCCGTTCACGAATTTTGCCTCTATCTCGTCCGTTTTCACTTCCACGGGAAGCGGCACGGAGCGCACGAACTCGCCGTAAGAGCGTTCGATGCGATGATAATTTTTCTTATCCGTTTTCTCTTCACGCTTTTTCTCGCCGCGAATCGTCAGGATATTTTCATCGCTTACCGTCACTTTCACGTCTTCTTTCGATAAGCCGGGCAATTCCGCATGAACGGAAATTGTCTTTTCGTCCTCGGTTATGTCAATTTTCGGAAGAAAATTGCCGACCCGGCAAGCGGGGTTTGCTTCGTTTTCGTTAAAAAAACGGTTCATGAAGTTGGAAATATGTTCAACTTCGCGTACTGGCTGCCAACGAACTAATGTCATTGTAATGTTCCTTTTAATTTAGATGTTGCTTGAAAATTTACGATTTACTCAATCGTTTTCTTTCCATACTATCATACAACATCCGTGCCAATCTCAAAAAGGCTTAAGAAAACGCTTAAAGCGATGTTTGCTAAATATTGAGCAAAATAGCCACGGACAGAATTACCGTATTTTGGACAAAACTATAGAATATATACCCAAAATGACTATAAAATGGACATAATCAAATGCCTAAAAGCCGGTACACTTGAGGCTGTCATTCAGAGGGAGCGTAGCGACCGAAGAATCCATGTTGCCTACTTGTATAATCATGATGGATTCTTCGCGGAGTTTACACTGAGCACAAGCGAATGTGCTCTGAATGACATTGTTCGAGTGTATTCACATAACTTCACCCCTATCATTCAGAAGGAGCGAAGCGACCGAAGAATCCATGTTGCCTACTTGTATAATCATGATGGATTCATCGCGGAGTTTACACTGAGCACAAGCGAATGTGCTCTGAATGACATTATTCGAGTGTATTCACATAACTTCACCCCTGTCATTCAGAGGGAGCGTAGCGACCGAAGAATCCATTTTGCCTACTTGTGAATCACAATGGATTCTTCGCTGCGCTCTGTATCACACGTTCGAGAGTATTCACCAAACTTCCCAATCCCCCCTTCACTTCAGTATCTCCCCCGTTTCGGCGCTCCAAAACAGCAAATCTAATTCATCCATGGGAATATCAACCGCGGCGGCAAATCTCTTGAATTTTCGTTCGATGCTCAGGTAGCGTTTTGCCGTCAGCGTATTCGGGCGGGCGCGGATGACGCCGCACCGCATGAGATGCTTGAGAATATGGCGGTCTAATATCGCAAGTTCGCGGAATCCGATGTTGCGCAAAAAATGGCTGGCTTCCTTCAGACTCATGCCGTCCACGTTTTCCACCAACCAATCGCGCTTTTGCAGATTCGTGGTATGCGAGAGGATTTCGCGTTCGATTTCCGGGAATTGCTCGCGCGCCCGCAGGAGCCGCTTTGCTTTCGTCTTGTGAAAACGGATGTAGCTGCTTCCGCGGCGCAGAAGCGATTCGGGATTGAATGGCGTCACAAAGAAATTCTGTTCGATGAGCGCCTGCACCGCCGATTCCGCGTTGCGCGCGCTGGATTGCGGCGTGCATAGGCAGTAGCACAATTCGTAAAAATACAGGGATTGCGGCACCGCACCGAATGCCTCTAACCGCGCGCGTATGGCGTCGCGGCTCCCTGTAAAATGGCGGCGCATTTCATCGGGCAGCGTGGCAGGCATTGCGTGCGCTTATTTCGCGCGGATATATGTTTGGTGTAATTCCATCAGGCGCTTTTCCGCGAGTTTGTCCAATTCATCCTCATCGGCGATGCGCTTGCGGAGCATATCAAAATCGTAATAGTCCCTCCCTTTCATTTTGATATGGTAGTCTTTCAATTCCTCTACCAACTCCTTTTGTTCGCTGAATGTCATGCTATTGCTTCCCTTCTTCCTGAATCTGCGCGATATACCATTTTTCGCCGTTCTTTCGTTCGATGAAATTCCACATGAACAACCAGTCGAATTCGGCGTTGACGGTATCCACGGAGTCGCGCGCCGCCATACCGCCGTGAGCGTACCAAATGTGTAACTCGCGGTCGTGAATCCGGTTGAGATAACGCACCGTTTCATCGCTTGCGTTATATTGTTCAAGCGCGTTGTAAGGTGCGCCGGCGGGGCTGCACAGAAACGTTACGGCGCGGTTCACATCGGATGAATCGGCAGCCTGCTTGAACAATGCGACCGCCCCCGAAGCGCTCATCTGGTCAGGCGGCGGGAGCGAATCGTACGAATAATTCTGCATCACCTCGCATGAGACAACGCACATGCAGACAACAGCCGCGCACACAATCCCGATTGCAAGCCCGCTAAATGAACCGCTAAAAAAAATAGTTGAATGAGTCCTTTTCTTACGCGGCATTTTTTTCTCTGGTCATATCTCGTGTACTGTCCGCAATATTCGATTGAAAGAATGAAACGGTCAAATCAATGGCTTCAATCAATGCCGGCGTCGGTTCCGCAAACGGATGCCCCGCGCCAAAGGTGTGCCCCGTATTCGGGATGATATGCAATTGCGCCGTATCCGGTTTCGCGGCGGCATACAAGCGGTGTGCGGCGCTTTCGGGGACGGTCACGTCCTGCGCGCCGTGAATAATGAGCAAGGGGCATTGCAGATTTTCAACGCTGTGTTCAATCGTAAAGCGTTCTTGGTTCTTCTCCATGTCTTCTAATAACTCCGGCGACATCTTCAGTGTTCCGCGCGGCTGGTGCGTAATAACGGTGCGCACCCCGTTTGTGCGCCATTCATGTTTGAATCGCTGAGTCCACCGGTCGAAACTGACGACGCTGCCCCATACCGCGAGCGCGCGGATTACGGGATTCTCCCGCACCGTTATGATGGAAATGCCGCCCCCGCGCGAGTGCCCCAGCATGAATATATTGTTTGTATCAATTTTCTCCAATCCCAAAATTGTTTGCTTGAGAACGGCGTAGAGAACCGTTTTCAAATCATCCAATTCAATCGAGACCGTATTGACAGCAAACATTTCCGGCGCGTTGAACTCCTCGGAATCGCCGCGCACGCCGTTGTGTGAAAAATTAAACGTAACGGCGCAAAATCCTTTCAGCGCAAACTGCTCCGCCATGTACGGAATCGAGCCCCAATCTTTGAACCCGGTGAACCCATGCGATATGATGACCACCGGAACATTCACGCTTCCAGCAACAATCCGTATATCACCGGCTATTTCATCGCCGGATGTGTTATGAATACGGAAAGGATGTTTCTCGATGGGCATTGTAATGGGAATCTATGGTAGTGAACCATACTCAATAATATATATATACTAAGATTGTCATTCTGCGCGAAGCGAAGAATCCATAGGAAATGAAATACTTGCACATGGATTCTTCGGTCGCTACGCTCCCTCTGAATGACAGGTTGAAGTTATGTGAATACACTCAAACTATGTCATTCAGAGCACATTCGCTTGTGCTCAGTGTAAACTCCGCGAAGAATCCATCTTGATTAAAAAATTCAGCTGCATGGATTCTTCAGTCGCGAAGCCTGCACAGAGCGCAGCGAAGTGCTCCCTCTGAATGACATTTTTAAGTATAATTCAACTTACTAAATAAATATGTTTTTCCCAATTCCATGAACCCGATCCTTTACGAGACAGAACAATTGAATGTGCTTTAAATATTCATTATATTTGTTCAATCTTTCCCTCACGCGCCGCCCAAATACGTTCTCTGTACTTCCGGGTTATCGGCAAGTTCGTTGGCGGGACCTTCCATACTTATCTTGCCTGTCTCATACACATACGCGTAATCGGCAAGTTCAAGCGCAAGCCGCGCGTTTTGCTCGACCAAGAGAATCGTAACGCCGAGATCGGCGTTGATTTCCTTGATGCGTTTGAAAATCGTCTTTACGAGAATCGGCGCGATACCCAGCGAAGGCTCATCGAGCAGAAGCAGACGCGGCTTGCTCATCAACGCCCTTCCTATCGCAAGCATCTGCTGCTCGCCGCCGGAAAGCGTGCCGCCCTCCTGCTTCAGCCGGTCGCGCAGGCGCGGGAATATCTCGAACACGTATTCATAATCCTTGCTGAAGTTTTTTTTGTCGCGCCGCAAATAGGCGCCCATTTCAAGATTTTCTTTCACCGTCAGCCCGGCGAAAATCATCCGCCCTTCCGGCACGTGGCACACGCCGCGCTTCACGATGGCATGGGGGGGAGTGTTCGCAATATCCACGTCTTCAAAAAATATCTTGCCCGACGTTGTTTTTACGATGCCGGAGATTGCGCGCAACGTGGTGCTTTTCCCGGCGCCGTTCGCGCCGATAAGCGTAACGATGGAGGATTTTTCAACCTTCAGCGTAACGTCGTTCAGCGCCGCAACGGCGTTATACATCACCTTCACGTGTTCAAGCCGCAGCATCGTTATTCCTGCTCTCCAAGATACGCTTCGATGACGCGCGGATTGGAGCGGATTTCCTCCGGCGGACCTTCGGCGATCTTTTCGCCGTAATCCAGCACAAAAATCCGCTTGCACATTCCCATCACAAATTTCATATCGTGGTCTATCAACAAAACTGTAATGTTCAACTCTTCGCGTATCTTCGTGATAAGCTGCATCAGCTCCACTTTTTCCGTCGGATTCAAACCGGCGGCAGGCTCGTCCAAGAGCAGCAATTCCGGCTTTGTGGCAAGCGCGCGCACAATCTCCAACCGCCGTTGAATGCCGTAGGGAAAATTCCCGGGGAAATCGTCCTTCACCCCCGTTAAATCGAACATCGCAAGCATGTTCATCGCGTCGTCCATCACGCGCTTTTCATCCCGCATCTCCGCCGGCGTGTGCGCAATCGCCGAGAGCAGCCCCGTGCGGAGATTCTTATTGTACGCGACAATCACGTTGTCAATCGCCGATAGGCTGTTGAACAGGCGGATATTCTGGAACGTCCGCGCAATGCCCGCCTTGGTTATTGCATACGGTGGCTGATGCGCAATAGATTTCCCGTGGAAAAGCACGTCGCCGAGAGTCGGCTTGTATTCGCCGGTTATAATATTGAAAACCGTCGTTTTGCCGGCGCCGTTGGGACCAATCAAGCCGACCAATTCGCCGGCGTAGATTGACTGCGAGAGATTGAATACCGCGGTCAGCCCGCCGAATCGAATCGTGCAATCGCGGAGTTCCAGCAATGGCTGCATTATTTTTTGTTCCGCGCTCCTTTCAACCGCGCGCCAAGTTTCGTCCAGTTAACGCGACCGCCGAATATGCCTTGCGGACGCGTAAGCATCAGAAGAATCAACACGAGAGCATAAATCACCATGCGATATTCCGCGACGGTGCGGAGTAGCTCCGGCATAACCGTCAACACGATTGCCGCGAATACCGCGCCCACGGTGCTCCCCATTCCTCCCAGAATAACCATCACGACGATCTCAATGGATTTGAGGAACGTGAACATATCCGGCTTGATATACGTAAGATAATGCGCGAAAAGCCCCCCTGCGATGCCTGCAAAAAATGCGGCAATCACGAACGCCGTTACTTTAAACTTTGTCGTGTTGATACCCATCGCCTCGGCGGCGATCTCGTTATCGCGGACGGCAAGGAACGCCTTTCCATACGGCGAGCGCATTAAGTTTTCGACGACAAATATGATGACGATGACGAATACATACGTCCACGCAAACGTCGTGTACAGCGGAATGCCGGAGAATCCGCGAGGTCCGCCGACGAAATTGAGGTTTTGCAAAACGACCCGGATAATTTCGCCGAATCCAAGCGTAACAATCGCCAGATAATCGCCCTTCAGACGCAGTGACGGAACGCCCACCAACATGCCGATCAAAGCCGCCGCCGCCCCGCCCGCAATCAATGCGACCAGAAAAAAAACAGGCTCGCCGAACGTTGATGGCTCGGCAAAGAGAATCGGGCGAAGATAATACGTGATTGCCGACGACGTATAAGCCCCGACCGCCATAAACCCCGCATGACCGAGCGAAAACTGCCCCGTAAACCCGTTTATCAAATTCAAACTCTCGGCAAGAATGATGTTGATGCCGATGTATATGATTATTTGAAAATAATACGGGTTGATAGCCGATGAATACCGGCTGCCAAGCAGTACCGCGGCAATGCCGCCGAGCAATAAAAGTTTATCGCGATATGCGCGCACGGGTATGGAAAAATTGGTGAAACATTGAACGCATCCGTTACACTTTCTCCGAAGCGCGTTTGCCGAAAATTCCGGACGGCTTGAAAATAAGGATGACGATAAGGATGCCGAACACGATGGCGTCTCGGTACGTTGATGATAAGAACGCAGTCGTGAACGTTTCGACGATGCCGATGATCAGCCCGCCCACAAGCGCGCCGGGAATGCTGCCGATTCCGCCGAGCACCGCCGCCACGAACGCTTTCAAACCAGGCAGGATTCCCATTAGGGGATCTATTTTCGGATACATTGTCGCGTACATCACGCCCGCCGCCGCTGCAAGCGCGCTGCCGAGCGCAAACGTAAACGAGATGACCTTGTCCAAATTCACTCCCATCAGGCTTGCCGCCGTCTTATTCATCGCAAGCGCCCGCATCGCAGTGCCGATGCGCGTATGGTTCACGATGAAACGCAATCCCGCCATAAGAACCAGCGAACCGGCAAGCACGAGAATTTGATTCGTCGAAACGACGAGATCGGGAAGCCGGATGACGTTCTTGTATTCGACCATCATCGGAAAGGAGCGCGGGGTAGGTCCGAATATAAAGGGCAGTTGCCCCGTGTATTCCAAAAAAAGCGAAACGCCGATTGCCGTGATGAGCATCGTCAGATTCGGGCGGGAGCGGAGCGGGCGGTACGCCAAGCGCTCAATCACTACGCCAAGCCCCGCACATGCCATCATCGCCGTCAGTATCACGAACAATCCACCGATAACCGGCTCATTGGGGAACATCGGCATGATGAGCGGGATGCACAGGCAGCCGATATACGCCCCAACCATGAACACGTCGCCGTGCGCAAAATTGATGAACCGCAGCACGCCATATACCATCGTATATCCAAGCGCGATGAGCGCATAGATGCTGCCCAGCGATATGCCGTTGATCAATTGCTGGGGCAGTTCACGCAAAAATTCCATGCGGTATTATTGGTTTCAAAGCTTTTGATATAGAATCTCAGGCATTGTCATTGCGAGGAGCAGAGCGACGAAGCAATCCACCTGCCATTAACTTCTATTCGGGTAGATTGCTTCGCGTTGCTCGCAATGACTGTAATAAAAAATGTAATTGACAGAGAAAGGGGATTTCGTCCACCTTCCTTACGGCTGAATCGTCGAAAAATAATGGAACGCGGCGCCGGATATTTTCAGCACCACAAGCGGCTTGGTGGCGTTGCGCCGCGGGTCAATCGTGATGTTGCCGGTAACGCCGGGGAATCCTTTCGTCGCCGCCAATTGCGTGCGGATTGCATCGGGGGCAACCGAATTCGCACGCCGGATGGCGTCAATCATAATCTTGCCTGCGTCGTAACCCAGCGCCGCGATTGCGTCGGGAGTCGTACCGTACGCCGCTTTGAATTGCTTCACAAAATTTTGCACTGTCGCATTCGTGTCGTCCATCGAGCAATGCGTCGTAAAATAGCAATTCTCCAGCGCCTCTTTGCCTTTACCGCCGATGAGCTCCGGAGAGTCCCAACCGTCGCCGCCGAACAGCGTGCACGTAATGCCGAGATCGCGCGCTTGAATGGCGATAAGATTGATATCCGTATAATACCCCGGAATGAAAATCGCGTCCGGGTTATGACCTTTCAAGGAGGTCAACTGCGCATTGAAATCCTTATCGCCGTTGGAGTACGTCGTTTCGTCAATGATTGTGCCGCCAAGGGCGGTGAACGTGGAATCGAAATATTTCGCCAACCCGACGCTGTAATCGTTGCGATTATCCTTCAATACAGCAACGTTTTTCGCGTGCAGAGTGTTGTAGGCAAAATTCGCATTCGCCGTTCCCTGAAAGGGGTCTATATAACAGACGCGAAAAATATAATCGCCGATTTCCGTCACTTTCGGGTTTGTAGAGGCGGGGCTGAGAAGGGGAATTTTTTCGTTTTGGCAGATTGGCGCGGCGGCAAGCGTGTTGCTCGATGCAACTTCGCCGATGATGGCGACGACGTTGTCGCGATTGATAAGTTTCTGCACAACCGTCGCGGCTTCTTCCGATTTGCTCTGATCGTCTTCCGTCATCAGGTTTATTTTCTTTCCAAGCACGCCGCCGTTTGCGTTGATTTCGTCAATTGCAAGTTTTAGCCCGTTATGCTGCGATTGTCCGAATGTCGCTTGATTGCCGGTAAGAGAGGCAAATTCGCCAATCATTACAGATTCCGCTTTTGCGGGTTCGTTTTTGGTATTACACCCCGGCGTGCCTATTGAGAGCAGTATTCCTGCTGTGAGAATCAAACATGCCGCGACGGGTTGAACAAGAGAAAATCGTAACAAGCGGGTAATGCGCATATCGTAAGTTTGATGAAAAAAAAGAAATTAAGACGTTAAATTACGGAAAAAGAGGTGATTGAATCAATCAAGAAGCGCGAGGAAGTTATAAATTATGAGTTATGAATGCAGAATATATGAAGGCTCAATGGGATGGGTGTCCTTCTACCCGTTCCACGGGAGAAGGAGGCAAAAGCTCTCCCTGTCATTGCGAGGAATGAGCCATCGGCGAATAGAGCCTGTCCAGAGCGAAGCGTGGGAAAGCAATCTCCTAAGCACTAATATTGTTGAAGAGACTTCTCCCGCATGTTTCTACCATGGGAGATTGCCACGTCGCTCCGCTTCTCGCAATGACGCAGGGTTAAGGTTATGCAGACTCTCACCCATGTCATTCTGAACGCAGTGAAGAATCCACGTGAAATTGAACCAAACATTCATTCTACACATGCTCCTTTCCAAAAGAGACGCACTTACCCTTGTCATTGGATTTATTTATACAATTGTATTTTTGCACATGAATCTTGAACCATATTACGAACGCACCGAGTTGGAATTAACCCGCGCCGCACAGGCGCTGACGGTAGAAAACGACGGAATGGCGCGCGCCTGCTCGCGGCGGGCGGTGGGAGCAATGGTTGAGGCGTGGATGACGATTGAGCCCGACCCGCGCTACGGCGGGCACACGATGTCGGCACTGCGCGGCTTGGTTGCAGACGAACGTTCGCCGGAGAAGGTTCAGCACGCCGCCAATCGTTTACTGCACGGCATCCGCGATAAAGACTCCGAAGATTTCCCCAATGCCCCAATTGAGGACGCAAAAACGATTATCGAGTACGTGCAAAAAAGAATCTGGGTAATAACGTCAACAACCCCATTGGGGTGAAATATTCCCCCTACCGCAGCCGGATTTGCAGCTGTAGCCCCGCCCCGTCGGCGCGGTTGGCGCCGGGAGTGCCGATATAAGGATCGAGACGCAAGCCGCGTACAAGTTTTGTATCGCTTACCGTGAAATCGAACAAGTGCGAACTAACGTACGCATCGGCGATGTTCAGCACATACACCATAAAAAAATACGCGCCGTCCATATCGCGCGCGTCGCGATAGCTTTCCTTCAGGTTGAAATATTGCTGCGAACCCCGTATCGTCGAATCCGGGCTGTTGAAATAGAGGCTTTGGTAGTGGACGAATTGGTTATTGTAGGTGATAAAGAGGTAGGCGAAAAAACCGCACGCCGCCCAAATGACGGGCGCTTTCCAGTAATCTTGATTATAAATCTGCCCCGCGCCCGGGAGAAACGTGGAAAGAAGCGTTGCCTTCAACGGGTCCTTCGTCATGTGGAACAGGGTATCCATCCGGGCATGGGAGGTATCGCTTGTTTGTGTGGTATCGGGGGCGGCGTCGCGTTTCATTTGCGCAGCCGCACACCTCGGCGCGCATGAAACCGCCAAAATAACGGCGAGTAAAAACACGCAGAGTGCGATGCGCGTCATGGAGTTAAGTAAGAATCTTAGGAAATTGTCGCGACGACTTCTATTTCCACGAGCGCGTCTTTCGGCAAACGGGCGGCTTGCACCGTGCTGCGCGCGGGTTTCGACTCGTGAAAATATTTTTCATAAACGGCGTTCATCGCGGGAAAGTCGTTCATATCGCGCAGGAATACCGTCGTTTTGAACACGTGTCTCAGCGAACTGTCCGCCGTTTCAAGAATTTCTTTAAGGTTCGCAATCACTTGTTCCGTCTGCGCCGCGGCGTCCGTTCCCACCATTGCGCCTTCCACGTTAAGCGCCACCTGCCCGCTCGTGTAAATGAACGGACCGTTCACTTTCACGGCGTGAGAATAAGGTCCTATCGGAGCCGGCGCGTTCGGGGAGAATATCGTTTCGTGCATGGATTAATTAATGTTTTAGAATACGTAAGAGTTCCGAAAATGTTTGGCACTGTCATTCTGGGAATGCAACCGACAGGATGTTCATCCCAATTCATAATTCATAACTTATAACCCATAACTTCCTCACTCTTCTTTTCCGGCTTCAATGATTTCGATTATCCGGGTCAGTTCGTCGTTGGAGTAAAACTCGATTTCAACGCGCCCCTTGCCTTCGGCGGTGGAGCGGATTTTAACCTGCGTCGCCAACACGGTGCGCATCCGCGATTCCAAATCGGGATACACGTCGTACAATTCTTTAGCCGGTTCCGCAGTCTTCGGCGTTGCGGACACTTCCGGGGATTCTTCCACAGGCTTCATAGCGGCGCGCGCCAACTCCTCCGTCCGGCGCACCGAAAGCCCGCCGAGGAGAATCTTTTTCCAGAGTGCAAGCTGCACGTCGCGGCTCGGCAGCGAGACAAGCGTCCGGGCGTGCCCGGTGGTAATCTCCTGCTTGCGCAGCGATTCTTGAATCTCCATAGGAAGCTTTAACAGGCGGAGAAAATTCGCGACTGTCGCGCGGTCCTTGCTTACTTTTTTCGAGACTTCTTCCTGCGTCAGCCTGCACTCGTCAATCAGCCGTTGATACCCTGTCGCAATTTCCATCGGGTTCAAATGCTCGCGTTGAACATTCTCAATCAGCGCAAGCTCCAGTAGCTCGGTGTCGTTTACAATTTCCTTTATGTAAGCGGGAATCATGCTCAACCCCGCCGCACGTGACGCTCGCAACCGCCGCTCACCGGCGATAAGCTCATACCCGTCTTCCCTGGCGCATACCGTAATAGGCTGGATGACGCCGTGCTCGCGGATGGAATTCGTCAATTCTTCAAGCGCCGCTGCGTCGAATTCTTCGCGCGGTTGGTAGGGATTTCGCCGTATCTGATCCACCGAAATTTCACCGATTTTCAGTATCTGCTGCGATTGAGCATTCGGCTCGGCATTCTGCCCGGCATTTGGAGCAACAGCGGTTACGCCGCTTTCTTCAGGCGCTTCCGATTCATTTTCGTAGGCTGAGTCATCGGTTGGGATCAATGCGCCTAAACCTTTGCCAAGCACTAACTTAATCTTGCCCATGTATGTATTTCATTGAAGGGGAAACAGGCAATTAAGCCGATGTTGCGCCAGTCGCCGCTGAATGTGATTTTTTGCCGTCACGAAGCAGGATTTCGCGCGCAAGTTCTATATACTGTTTCGCGCCGATTGAAAGGGCGTCGTAGAGCAATACAGGTTTGCCGAAACTTGGGGCTTCGCTAAGCCGGACGTTGCGGGAGATGATTGATTTGAATACTTTTTCATCAAAATACCGTTTCACTTCCGAGGCTACCTGATGCGAAAGGCGCAGACGTCCGTCATACATCGTTAGGAGCACTCCTTCAATCGTCAAATGAGGGTTCAAGTGTTTCTTTACGATATTGATGGTATTCAAAAGCTGCCCAAGACCTTCAAGGGCGTAATACTCGCATTGTACCGGAATCAAAACCGAATCGGCGGCGGTTAATGCGTTGATTGTCAACAAGCCGAGTGAAGGCGGACAATCGAAAATGATATATTTATATTTGCTGCGTATTTTTTCCAATTCTTTCCGCAATACCCGTTCGCGGTTGGGTATCTCAATCATTTCGATTTCCGCGCCGACAAGATTGATATGCGACGGAACGATCTCAAGAAACGACAAATCCGTCTTGCGTATCATATCGGCAATCGGAGCCTTTCCGATGAGTACTTCGTAAATCGAACCGTTATTTTCTTTGTTGTTTAATCCAAAACCGCTCGTCGAGTTTGCCTGCGGATCAATGTCAATCAGAAGTGTCGGTTGTTCCGCCGCCGCAAACGAGGCGGCAAGGTTCACCGCTGTTGTCGTTTTCCCGACTCCGCCTTTTTGGTTCGCAACCGCAATAATTTTTGCCATTTGGTGTAATGTTTGAATGTTTCAAGAATGCCGATTCAGATAGGAGGCTGCAAGATACGCCAAAGTCGCCGTTCCGTTCAGCATCGCGCGTTCGTCCAACATAAAACGCGCGTCGTGGATGCCTGCGACTGTTTTTTGTTTGGGTTCGCACACGCCCAGCCGGAAAAATGTGCCGGGGACGTTTTGCAGGAAATAGGCGTAATCTTCCGCTCCCATGAACGTTTGCGCCGTATAAATGGAATCTTTGCCGAGCAAGTCTTTTGCCGCAGTGGCGGCAAATGCCGATACGTCTTCGTCGTTGATGAGCGCCGGATATCCTTTGACAATTCTCAATTCGTATTCGGCGTCCATGGCGCGGGTAACGCCGCGCACTATGTCGTCTATATTTTTATACACTTTTTCGCGCAACGCCTGATTCATCGTGCGCATCGTACCGGCAAGCGAGACCTCGCGCGGAATGATGTTGGTCGCCGTGCCGCCCGTGAACTTTCCTATCGTCACCACGCATTGCTCGAACGGGTCAATGCGCCGGCTGACGATTGTTTGCAGCGCAATCACTACGTGCGAGGCGACGACAATGGAGTCAATCCCAAGATGCGGCATCGCGCCGTGCCCGCCGCGCCCCGTAATCGTAATATAAATTTCGTCCGCGCTTGCGAACAGCGCGCCGGGGCGAAAGCCGACCATACCTGCGGGTGTGTGCGCCTCCACGTGCAAGCCGAACATGACGGCGACGTCGGGCTTCTTCAACGCGCCTTCCTCAATCATTGTCAGCGCGCCGCCGGGGGCTTTCTCCTCGCTCGGCTGAAAAAGAAATTTTACAGAGCCGTGCAATTCAGATTTCAATTCGGATAGAATCATCGCCGCTCCGAGCGCCATCGCCGTGTGGGCGTCGTGCCCGCAGGCGTGCATCACACCCGGATTTTTGGATGCAAAAGGCAAACCGGTAAGTTCTAATATCGGCAGCGCGTCCATATCCGCGCGGATTCCCGCGCATTTCCCCTCGTGGGAACCCTCTAAAAGACCGATAACGCCGGTTTTGGCGATACCCGTCCCGACTTTTACGCCGAGACTTTCCAGAGTCTTTGCAACGAGTGCGGAAGTTTTATTCTCTTCGAGCGACAACTCCGGATCGGCATGGATCTCCCTGCGCAGTTCAACTACGCGCGGGTAAAATTGACGCGCAAGCTCGAGGATTTTCTCTTTCATCTTGATGGTTCAATCACTGTATTGCAGCGGAACTATGCAGGCGGCTAATCCAACGACCGCTTGATTTCCATGACTTCCAACATAATCGTTCCCGCCGGAACGTTTATCGTGATGACGTCGCCGATATTTTTTCCAAGAAGCGCCTTGCCTATCGGCGAGATGACGGATATCCGGTTTTGGTCAAAATCCGCCTCTTCCTCCGATACCAGCGTATAGGCGAGCGTTGCATTCGTCTTGCGGTTTTTCACGACAACAGTGGAAAGAATACTGATTTTATCCGTGCGAATTTCCGATTCGTCCAGAATCTTCGCGTTGGTCAGCTTCATCTCCAATTGCATCACCTTGTATTCGTGCAATTGCTGTTTTTGTTTCGCCGCGTCGTACTCCGAATTTTCGGAAAGGTCGCCGTGCGCGCGCGCTTCGGCAATCATCTTGGCGATTTCGAGTCTTCCGTGGGATTTCATTTCATGCAATTCTTCTTCAATCGCCTTGTATCGTTCGCGTGAAATATAAATCGGCTGTTCTGCCATTTCGTTCTTGATTATAATAAAATAAGAGCCGCCGCACATTTCTGGCGGCGGCTGATTCTGTCATTCAATTGTGTAAAGAAACACCGCACCCGCTTATTCGTCGTCCATCTGCAATAGATGACCCATCTTATCGCGTTTCGTCCGCAAATACCGTTCGTTTTCCGGTTCGGGCGTAATTTCAATCGGAACGCGTTCAACGACTTCCATTCCGTAACTCACAAGACCGACGATTTTTTTCGGGTTATTGGTCAGCAGCCGCATTCGGCGGACGCCGAGATCGTAGAGAATTTGTGCGCCTATTCCGTAGTCGCGCAAGTCCGGCTTGAAACCGAGCGCTTCGTTCGCTTCCACGGTATCTTTTCCCTCGTCCTGCAATTTGTATGCTTTTAGCTTATTAAGCAAGCCGATACCGCGTCCTTCTTGGCGCATGTATAGTACAACGCCGCTTCCTTCCTTTTCGACGATGCGCATGGCGGCATGCAATTGCGATTGGCAATCGCAGCGCAGTGAGCCGAGCGTATCGCCGGTAAAACATTCGGAATGCACGCGAACCAGCACCGGCTCTGTTCCGCCGATTTCACCCTTCACTAGCGCAACGTGCTCCCTGCCGTCCATCGTATTCTGATACGCGTGGAGCATGAACTCGCCGTACTTTGTCGGCAGTTTCACGCTCACAATTTTTTGGACAAGGCGCTCGCGCTCTACCCTGTACTTGATAAGGTCCTTGACGGTGACGATTTTTATGCCGTGTCTACGCGATAACAATTGAAGGTCGGGCGTGCGCGCCAGTGTGCCGTCGTCGTTCAGAATTTCCGTCAAACACGCAACCGGGTTCATTCCGGCAAGCCGGACAAGATCCACGGAGGCTTCGGTGTGCCCCGCGCGGCGCAAGACGCCTTCATCAACCGCAATCAGCGGCGATACATGCCCCGGACGGGCAAAATCCGCCGGACGGGTTTTATCGTCGGCAAGCGCGCGAATCGTCAAAGCCCTGTCCGCAACGGAAATGCCGGTCGTTGTGCCGTACTTAAAATCAATCGTTACGGTAAACCGCGTGCCGTGCAGCGCGGTATTGTCGCTTACCATCAGTTCCAACCCGAGTTCTTTTGCGCGCTGCTCGGTGATGGGAGCGCATAACATCCCGCGTCCGCGGGTCATAAAGTTGATGATATCCGGTGTTACCCGTTCCGCGGCGCAGATATAGTCCCCTTCGTTTTCGCGGTCTTCGTCGTCAACCACGATTATAACCTTTCCCGCGCGTATATCCTCGATTGCGGATTCGATAGAGTCAAATTGAAATTGTTCCATCGTTAGTTGCTGCCGAGTCCTTATTCGCTCGATTTGAGAATCGTCGCAACCGAGCTTTTCTCAAACTTCACTTTTGTATTATCTGCAATTTGCAGAAGGATTGCGGTATCTTCAACTCCCACGACCAATCCGTGAATGCCGCTCGACGTCAGCACTTTATCGCCTTTTTTCACGCCCGCCAGTAATTTTTTATGCTCCGCAGTCCGTTTCTGTTGGGGGCGCACCATTAAAAAATAGAAAATCGCAATCATGCCGCCAAGCATGATGAACATCATATACGGACTTCCCCCTTGTTCCTGTCCTTGTGGCTGCGACATGAACAACATTGCAAAATACTCGTGCATCATAATCTTTTATTCAATAGTTGATTTAACAAACCACTAAAATACGAAAATGCGTCGGTATGCGAAAGGGGAAACAGTAATGGGTAGTGTCCGTTTGCAGATTGTCATTCAGAGGGAGCAAAGCGAAGCAATCCTATCCCCGGATTCTCATGGCAGAAAGGATTGCCGCGTCGTTCGCCTTCGGCTCACTCCTCGCAATGACCATCCCGATAGTTTTGTTCCGCTATTAATAAGCGCATACTCTCACCCTTGTCATTCAGAGCGAAGCGATGAATCCATCATGATTACAGTAGTAGGCGGCATGGATTCTTCGGTCGCGGAGTTTATCCTGAGCGAATGCGAAGGACCAAGAATGACAAATTTCGTCGCCTTCTTCAGACTTCATCCTTCGCCTCCCAACTCCTTCCACTTTTCTCTTGCACGTAGTTTCCATTCCACGAAAGTGCCGGCAATAATGTGGTTTCGCGCTTCCGCCATAAGATGGAGATAATATGCAATATTGTGGATTGTCGCCAATTGCAGCCCCAGAATTTCTTTTGCGATAACAAGATGGCGAAGATAGGCGCGTGTAAAAAACCGGCACGCGTAGCAGCCGCATTCGGCGTCAATTGGCGTTAGGTCGTTTGTGAAGCGGGCATTGCGAATGTTGAGCGCACCCGCCGATGTGAAAAGCTGACCGTTCCGGGCATTGCGCGTGGGAAGGACACAATCGAACATGTCAATGCCGCGCTCGATACATTCCAGCAAATTTTCCGGCGTGCCGACCCCCATCAAATACCGGGGCTGGCTTTCCGGCAGCGTGGGCGCGGTAAATTCAACGACTTCATACATTTGTACCGCTGTCTCCCCCACCGCAAGACCTCCGATTGCATACCCTGCAAACCCAATGTTTTGCAATTCGGCGGCGCAACTCAGGCGCAAATCTTTTTCCGTTCCTCCTTGCACTATCCCGAATTGAAATTGCTCGCATCCGTACAGCGGCGCCGATTGATGAAACGCCTCGCGGGAGCGGCGCGCCCATTGCAGCGTCCTCTTCACGGCGCTTTCCACCGACTTTCGCGTTCCCGGAAGCGGCGGACACTCATCAAGCACCATCATAATATCCGAGCCGATTGCACGTTGGATTTCGACGACGCGCTCCGGCGTGAAAAAGTGCCGGCTGCCGTCGAGATGGGATTGGATTTCAACGCCCTCATCGTGAAGGGTGCGTAACTCCTTCAGGCTGAATATTTGATACCCGCCCGAATCGGTAAGCAAGGCGCCGTTCCAGTGCATGAATCCGTGCAAGCCCTGCGCCTGTTGCAAAAGAGCCTCCCCGGGGCGAAGATATAAATGATACGTATTACCGAGGATTATCCCCGCGCCGAGCTCCTCCAATTCGCGTTGTTCGATAGCCTTTACCGTTCCCTGCGTCCCGACGGGCATAAACACCGGCGTGCATATTTCGCCGTGCGCGGTATGAAGAATTCCCGTGCGCGCGGAGGTGCGGCTGTCTTTCCGCCCAAGTGTAAAAAACATTATTTCGGGAATATGATGTGCGTGCTTGTAATAAAATCGCTGAGTTTTTCCGGATGCACGCGATACACGGTCATCGTCTTTTCGCCGGGATCGCCGCATGTAAGGTTGTTTTGTATATCAACGGAATACACCGGCTCCAGGATATTATACCGCAGACCGTCGCGAACGAGATGCGGAAACCATCCGGTGAAACACACCAAATAATCCGGATGCCACGTATTCAGAACCCAAACACAAAGCAAATCGGGGTTTGCCAATTTGGCGCGCATTTTTGCCACTTCGGGCTTCACCAAACCCATCAAATCAATCATCGTATCGCGCGGCGTGTAGTACGCCATCGCGCCAACATCGTTTGTTGCATAAACCGCCCCGGCGGGTGCGTTTTGTGCGAGCCATTCGCCGATAGCCACCTGCGTATCATTGATGTTCTTTACGTCCCATCCGTATTCTGTGGCGCACTGCAGGTTTTCCACGACGGCAAAACATAAAAATTGCGCAAGAATGAATGCAAGAACATTCATAAACGACGGCGCTTTTCGCGTGTAATAAATTCCGCCGATTGTAACGAGAATCAGGAGAACGCCGTACAATGCGATATCCGACGCGCTGCGTTCGTTCAAAAACGGCAGCATCCAATTCATAGAGGGCCATTGATGCCCGCTGCCAAATACTCCCGGCGATTCATAAAAAATAAGAATTCCGGCAAAGCCCACCGCCGCAAACCCAATCAAACCGGTTTGCGGATTCTGCACTTTTTCGCGCCCCACGTACCGGTAAATAGAAAAAATCCCAAAGAGCATCATTACCGGCGTCATTTCGGCGGCGTATCTGCCAAATTGTCCAAAATCCAATTTCCCCGTTACAACGCTTACAGTCGGCTCGAAGAAAAGGATAATCAAACCGAACAGCAACAAAACGCTGTCAACCCGCGTGCTTACGCCCTTTCTCCCCCACGATATGATTACCGCGAAAAGGAGAATTAAACCAGTCATCGAAAGCGCGATGTTATCCTGCGCCCAAATCCATAAAAAACAATTTTGGTTGAGCACCCAAATCCCCTCAAAAAACCGCGTAAGGATAATGTCAATGTGCCCTGCATCCCATAATGCAAAAACACTGTCGGTTGCCTTTGCCGTGAATGTCAGCGGGAATAATTGCCCGGCAAGCGAAAGATTCAACGCAAAGAACGGAACCATGCACATTGCAAAAATCACAACGTGTTTCAATAATTCTAACCAGCCAAGGGTTGTTATTTCATCTGTGGAGGGTTGTTTTGGATTTTTCCCGCGACGCTCTTTCAACCGCCAACGCAGCGCCAGTTGGTGCAGCAGAAAAAACACCGGCAGGAGCAGCATCTCCGGTCGTGCGCTTGCCGCTATCGCCGCGGCAACCGGCGCCCTGTAATTTTTCCACGATGCACCGCTCTTGATTGTGACGTACCAATACACCGAGCACATTGAGGATAATACGTAGAACGACACTTCCATCCCCGATACCGACGCCCACACAAGGCGCGTTGCCGAAACGACCAATGCCGCCGTGAGCACGGAGCACAAATCGTTCAAACCGACCAATAGCGCAAAACGGAAAACCACAAATCCCAACGCAATATTCAGTAATATGCCGAGAATCTTCGGCATCAGAATTGCGCTGTGCGTGAGGAAATAACCCGCCGCAAGCACGACAGTCCAAAGCGGCGAGGTTGAACCGGCAACGGGCTGGTGCGCATTATACGCAAAGAAGTCGCCTGCCGCGATATTGCGCGCAAACACCATGTGGATCCACGAGTCATCGAGCGGGAAACCCAACGCGCCCGCAATTTGCAACTCCTGTACGATATAATATCCTGATGGGATAACAACCGCAAGAACGATGACGAGATGCCAGAAAAGGCGCGTAGAAAAGAATTTCATATTTTAGAGATTACGAAAAGCACGCACACAAAAGTTGAAAAATTTACGACCAGCGAGAGTATTTGAACCATCTGAATTTATGGGTCTTTAACAAGATTCCCGGCGTTTTCTGCCATGTTGACACGATAAATGTCCATCTCCGTGCAGGCGGGTCCTACTCCACACGTTATATTGTTCACAATCTTTAAGGGTAAAACGGGTACAATAGTGCCGTCTTTTCGTCCTTCTGCAATCACGTCCTCGTACATCCCGTTGAAGCAAATCAAATACTGCGGGTGATACTGCTTCAGCGACCATCCACAAACATCATCGCCGGTTTGTGCCGCAGCCATCTTTTCCACTATTTGAGGATGCACTAACCCCATTAAATCAAGTATCGTATCGTTTTCTGCATAATACTTCATTGCTCCAATATCACACGTTGCGTACAATGTTTTCGGCGGAGTATTTTGCGCAAGCCATTTTCCTATTGTTATCTGGCAATCGTTAATATTTTTCACGTTCCATCCGTTTTCCACGCCGACCTGTGCATTCTCGACAATCGCAAAACATATAAACAACACCAAGACTGCATTGCAAGCCGCCGTTACCGATTTCACCCGTACATTCAGATAATATATTCCGCATGATACCGTAATGATGAGTAACACTAAATATGCAATAATATCGGATACGCTGCATTGTTGAAGATACGGAAGATACATGTTCGTTATCGGCATTTGATGCCCCATCCCGAAAAATCCCTTTGCACGATAGTACCAGAAGAATGAACCGGCACAAACTGCAGCTGTGGCTGACACACCGACAAGCGTACGTTTCTTACCGATATAATTGAAAATTTCATGGACGCCCAATATCCCTAGAAACATCATGATCGGAGTTAAATGGGCTGCATACCGTCCATATTGACCAAAACTTTCGGTCCCGGTTGCAACATACCGTATAGGTGCATATAATATTGAATTGACGGCAAGGAGCATGAGCGCACTTTCTAATCGCGAACGAATTCCTCGCCGGACGCATACGATTATGATGAACACGAGGGTAGCGATGCCAATACACGCGAGAGCTGCATTCGCCGGAACCCACAACCACTTGAATACATTGACGTTCGCACTCCACAGACTCACGGCACTCCGATGTATAATAAGACCAAAATGACTTCCATGCATCAACTCGGATGCGCGTTGCCCTGAATTTTTCGATGCTAACGCCGTGCTCGTTTTGGCGGTAAACGTTAATGGAAAAAACGTGCCGGATAGCGATAGATTTAATATAAAAAACGGAGCTGCAAAAACGGCGAAAACAACCGCTTGTTTTATCATCTCTCTAAATCCCAAGGGTTTGTCCGGTGGATTTCCAATAATCAATAATGCAGTCTTGGCGCCCGGTTTCCTCCTAAGTGCTATTTGGTGCACGAAATAGAAAATTGGAAGCAGAATTAATTCCGGACGCGCGGAAACCGCTATGCCCGCAATGATAATTCCTAAATATTTTCGCCATGTAGAATCAGCCGCATAGCGGAAATACATATATATTGACGCGAAAGTTAAAAACGCATAAAGCGGCACCTCCATGCCTGAAGTTGATCCCCAAACCATACCCGTCGCAGTAAGCAAGACAATCGCCGATAGCGCCGCAGTACTTTCCCGCATACCGAGATATAACGCAAAGCGATAAATAATAAACCCCAAACCGATGTTCAACAGCACGCCCAATATAAAGGACATTAATACGGGGCTATCTGAAACCACAAAGCCGAGTGCCAAAAGCAATGACCACAATGGCGCCGTTGTTCCGGCAACGGGTTGGTGGGAGTTATACGCAAAAAAGTCGCCCGCCGTAATATTGCGCGCAAATACCATGTGAATCCACGAGTCATCGAGCGGGAAGCCCAATGTCCCCGCAATTTGCAGCTCCTGAAATATATAATATCCGGCGGGAATGACGACTGCAAGCACGATTGCGAGATGCCAGAATACCCGCGAAGAAAAGAATCTCATAAAGGCAAATATAGAACTTGTTTCGTTATAGATGAAATTTTGGGTGGTGTCTTAGTTTCAATAGATGCTGTAAACGCCTAAGATGTCATTCAGAGCGAAGCGAAGAATCCATCATGACTATACAAGCAGGCTGCATGGATTCATCGGTCGTGTAGTTTACACTGAGCACAACGAATGTGCTCCCACTGATGGCTATTTCGCGTTTATAATATCTAATAATTTCTTCGCCATATTTTCATCCAATGGCTGTAACTTTTTATACTCTACCAACGCATTATCTTTATCATGCTGAAGAGAATACAAGCATCCAAGCAAATAATGTGCTTCGGCATATTCAGGATTTATACGTATTGCTTCAGTAAAAGCGGTATATGCGCTGGCATATTTTTGCTGATGCACATACGCCAACCCGAGATTATAAAAAATAGGTGGACTATATGGATTGATTTGAAGTGCTTGCTTGTACGATATAATTGAGCTGTCGTATTCATTTGTAAGTTGATAGACATAACCCAGAGCAGTTAACGCCTCTATATTATTTGGATTTAGAATGAGGACGCGCTTATAGGATACAATAGCGCTATCATATTTCTTCTCGTCATACACTCGCGGATTCACGATTGGGAAAAAAGCGCATTCCACGCGTCCGGCAGGCACTCAATAATATCCGTTGCAATCATCCCATGCGTGGAGAATTGCGCCTCGGCGATATCCCCCGCTAAACCGTGCATATAGACCCCGCAAAGAGCCGCATCAATCGGCGATACACCTTGCGCAAGCAATGCCCCGATAACACCTGCAAGCACGTCACCGCTGCCCGCCGTCGCCATGCCGGGGTTGCCCGTTGGATTGATATAGGCGATTCCTTCCGGCGTTGCAATTACTGTCGGCGCACCTTTCAATACCATGATGCAACGCAGGCGCTTCGCAACGTTTTTTGCCGCTGCAATCGGGTTGGCGTCTATTTCCTGCCGCTCCATGCCAATAAGATGCGCAAGCTCGCCGTGGTGCGGCGTAAGAATAAGCGGTTGCGGCGAGGCGGCAAGCTCCTCCAATTTGCCTGTGAATGCTATCAGACCGTCCGCGTCAAGAACGCATGGCGATTGCGCCGCTTTGATGAAATTCCGCACTGTATCCGCGGCGCCCGTATTGCGCGAGACGCCGCATCCAATAACATTTGCGTTCCCCCATGAAGAGAACGCGGCGAGGCTCTTAAGCTCAGGGTCGTTTATACATCCTTTCGCTTCCACGATTGGGGTGGTCATGACCTCGGTGAGTCTTACGGCGACGACGTCCTGTTGTGACTTTGGCACGCCAAGCACCGCGATACCTGCCCCGGAACGCATTGCGGCGCGCGACGCCATAACCGCCGCGCCCGTCATTCCGCGCGAGCCGCACAGCAGAAACAATTTCCCGACGGAATATTTATTAGCATCCGCTTCGCGCTTCGGAATCCGCGCAATAATGTCATCGCGCTCCGGGAATCGCAGCGAATATTGTTCCGGGATTAGGAGCGCGGATGGAGTGCCGATGTCAATTACTGTAATATCGCCGGCATACTTTTTCCCGTCGCCGAGGCATAGCCCCGGTTTGCGCGCCGCCATCGTCGCCGTCGCATCGGCGCGGAACGCCGCACCGGGTTTCACGCCGTTGTCCGTCTCAATGCCGGTTGGGGCGTCTATGGAAAACTTGAAACACGGGCAGGCATTTGCCGCTTCGATAATATCGGTCATGTTCTTATGGAGCGGCAGCTTCGCGCCTGTCCCCAAGATGGCGTCAACTATCACGTCCCATTTCCCCGACGAAACGAGTATCGCCGCGGGGTTCACAATAACGGGAATCCCGCGCTCAGCCGCCTTCCGATAATTTGCCCGCGCATCGCCGCGCAAATCCGCCGGCGATCCGAACAACGCAATGGTTACGCGCGCATCGCGTTTTATCAAATACCGCGCGAGAGCGAACCCATCGCCTCCGTTGTTGCCTTTGCCGCATAGGATGAGAACGCTTTTGTGTTTTAATTTCACGCGCGCTTCAAGCGCTTTTGCCGCGCCGCGTGCTGCGGCTTCCATCAGCGAGATCGAAGAAATGCCGAATTCGCCAATCGCGCGCTCGTCGCAAGAGCGCATTTCGGAAGATGTAAGTATGGGAAGCATGCAAGAGTTACGTTCAAAGAACGATAAATTGAAAACGTTGGAACAACGGAATTACATGCAAAATATTCAATTGTTGATTAACACTCCAAAAAGCGGGGGTATAGTAGTGGTTCAAATTCAAGAAATGCTGTCAATTTCATGTGTTATACTCTGATGCACATTCCGGTGCCAGTGCAAACTCCGCGATGTAATCCATCTGAAAAGGAGCAATGCGCTTGAAGTTGACAGCGCGAGCATCGGACTCCACAAAGAGCCACACTTCGCGGCGCTCTACACAGGCTTTGCTGCGACAGAATATTTAAAATTGATATCCCCCCCCTCGCCCCTTGCGGGTGAGGGGTGCCGCGCAGCGGCGGGGTGAGGGGTAAAACAAATGATTTCTTTCTCCCCCTTACTAAGGGGGAGATTAAGAGGGGGTTAGTACTAAGGGAGAGATTATAATGGGGGCATTACACCAAACTGCGCATAAGCCCCACAACCACGCCGATAAAATGAAAGGAAAGGTATTCGGCGACTTCGATATCCATGTACTTGGGGTTCTCGGCATGGAGCCACGCGCTCCCGTTCCTGTCTTCGTAGCGTTTCACGATTTGCTCGCCGTCCAGATACGCCGCCACAATCGAGCCGTTGCGGGCGGCTTGTTTCGTATCCACGTAAAGATAATCGCCGTCAAGGATTCCGGCGTCGTTCATGCTGTCGCCGCTGACGCGCATGATGAGCGTGCCGGGGGCGGGGATAAACGACCGGACCATCGGCGGCAGTCCGTCCGCGCCTCCCGTGTTGTTGTATGTGGGTATCGGCATAGTATAAAGAAAGTGTAATGGAAATATAATAAGGGAAAGAAACAGTCATTGCGAGGAGCAGCAGCAGAGCCTGTCCAGAGCGAAGCGTGGGAAAGCAATCTTTTCCCCGAATGCCAAGCCCGAATGCCAAGAAAGAAAGGATTGCTTCGTCATTCGCCGTTGGCTCACTCCTCGTAATCACTCTGATTTTAGAGTATGATTTTTAATCAAGAAAATTCTCCATCTCATCTTTTTCTGAGGGTTCATTCACAGCCTCGCGGGTGAATCATTCATGGAAGTGGTTCCCGCCTCCAATTTCCTTGCGCAAGAACATCGCAAAATCGAAATCACAATCGGTTACGAATAATATAACCATCCCCCTCCTTCATCCTTTCCCATCTTTCGTAATCGTTTTCACCACCATGATTCGCTCGCCTTCCGGCGTGATATACACCAGCGTATGGTCGTTCATAATAATAATCTCCGCCGCCGCAATTACCTGATTCGGCGGGTTCGTTACCGTATCCGGATATCCCGCCCGCACCCCGCCGACGTAATGCAGCGGCGTCGCGCGCGCTTGGGCTGCCTGCTCCATTGCATATTTCTCCTGCCTCTGCCGCTCCTCCTCGTCCTCCATCAGCATCGCCCCCTCCCCGCTCAGCAGCCAATTCGTATTGCATCCTTGCTCCGCAAGCCACGCCAGCACATCGCCGCCCGGCATTGAGACCCCGCGGAAGTACGAGTGAAAATACGTCGGCGTTTTGCCAAACGCCTCGGCGGCTACCGAGAAATTCTCGAACCGGACGGAAAGAAATTCCTTCATCCGCGCGCCAATCATTTTCTTTGACGAATTGTGTTCTGACGTTTTAAGCATTGCTGTTCATTAATTGTTGATAGTATTTGAGACTTCGAAAAATTTGTTGAGAAACGATACCCTCACCCCTGCCATTGCCTCATTCCTCACCACCCGTGAATAAAATCGAACGATGTATGATTAATTACTCAATTTATCTCTTGACTTTGAGGAATAACTCATCATATATTTGCATCACAAAAGTTAATCATCAAAATGATTCAATAATTACACATACTATTTATGAGCAGCAAAAATAAGGAAAAACTCAGTGCAACGCAAGTCCCAAACCCACAAATCGTAAACGCGCAGGCATTAACCCCTATGGAAATTGAAGGATTAATGACCCCGCAGGAGAAGCGGCGCACTGCCGCAATACTCGGCTGCCACGAGGTAACAGCACTGAAAGCGCTCCTGCGTGGTGAAAAAGTCGCGTGGGACGCCGCATGGAAAGCTGTCGAAGAAGAGATTTTGGCGAAAGCCGGATTGCTTGCCAAAATTGAGGCTTTGAAGCGAGAGCTGAATTGTGACGAGAAGCGAGAGCTGAATTGTGACGAGAAGCGAGAGCTGAATTGTGACGAGAAGCGAGAGCTGAATTGTGACGAGAAGCGAGAGCTGAATTATGACGAGAAGCGAGAGCTGAATTATGACGAGAAGCGAGAGCTGAATTGTGACGAGAAGCGAGAGCTGAATTATGACGAGAAGCGAGAGCTGAATTATGACGAGAAGCGAGAGCTGAATTGTGACGAGAAGCGAGAGCTGAATTGTGACGAGAAGCGAGAGCTGAATTGTGAAATTGCCCAAGAACTGAACGCCACGGAGGTGTCCGCATGAATATCCCCCGCACGCGCGGCTCGTACCCGCGCGCCGACTTGATGGCGCAAGGGGTGCCCGTCAACAATAACTACCGCGCACGCAACGCAGCATGGTCAGCACAGCAGGACGTTATCCCGCCCGTAAACATGAAATTTCATCGCGGCGATAAAGTAACAGCGGTGTTCATCCCCTTTATCATGGACGTGCTCGAGGTCGGCGCATCAATGCTGTGCTCGTGGCACGACGACGCCGGCGCGCTCCACACCGGATGCTTTTCGCCCCATTCGCTCACAAAACTCTAACGAAGCCATTGATATTCCGACTGTCGCATGAATAAGAGAATGAATTATAAAAAAAGTCATTGCGAGGAATTTGCTGAAAGCAAATGACGAAGCAATCTTTTCCCCGAATCCCTTTGCAGAAAGGATTGCTTTTCCACGCTTCGCTCTGGACAGGCTCTATTCGCCTTAGGCTCACTCCTCGCAATGACTGCCTTTGTAATTATACCGTTAATAAATACTACAGTAAGTAATAATGATAATACAATGAAACGCGAAAAACAAAAATGCGAATTCTGCGGCAATGGATTCCTCCCGCGCAATGATTTCGACCTATTCTGCTCGATTGAATGCGAAATCGACGAAATGCTGTTTGAGGATTCGCTCAGCGAAGAAGGCTCCCCCGCACACAATTTTTATCACAAACTCCTGCGTATCCCTGCGGGTACGCCCAACAAAACCCCGAAAGGGCATAAAATGAAAGGACGTGCAAAATGATTCGTTTCATCCGCTACATCATCTATCGTCTGCGCAACCAGCCCGATACCGACCGCATCGAGCGGGCGTACTTCTAAAAACAACATTCCAATTTTACCCGCGCGGTCGGACATCCACGGAAGCGCGGTAAATAGGCAGATAGCGCTCGTCATCCAACAAACGCGCTCCTAAACAGGGGATACGCTACTCTATCAGCGTAAAAAACATCAGCGCAGTCTGCCGAATTGTACAAACACATCCCCCTCACCTCACAAGGTGAGGTAACAAATCTGTGCTTTCTCCCCCTTACTAAGGGGGAGACTAAGAGGGGGGCACATCCCCCTCCCCCTTGCGGGTCTCCCTCGCCCTCTGGGAGAGGGACGGAAGGGTGAGGGTAAGTGAACCGATAGGTTCACGGGGTGAGGGAAAAAACGATCTCTACCTTGTCATTCAGAGCGAAGCGATGAATCCATAGACTGTGTAATATTTGCAGATGGATTCTTCGGTCGCGGAGTTTGCACTGAGTACAGCGAATGTGCTCCCTCTGAATGACAGCCCAAAGTTTGTTCACTGTTCGTTTTCCACTGTCAACTGTTCTGTTCCCCTCGATGCCCGAAATCAACATTGACTTGAATTTCCTGACGAACAAAAAGACGCAGCGGTTGATCGCCCGGCTTGGCAAGAAATCCGAGGTGCTGCTTCTGCGGCTGTGGCTCTACGTTGCGCAGAACCACCCGGACGACGGCGTGCTCGACGGCTTGGACGACGCCGCAGTCGAATCTATATGTGATTTCTGGGGGAAACCCGGCGAAATGATAACCGCGCTCACCGACCCCAACCCCAAATACGCCTTCCTCCAAAAGACCGACCGCGGCTACAAATGCATCAATTGGGAGGAATACGAAGGTCATTTGCGCGTCTATAAGGAGCGCGGCAAACGCATGGCAGCCGCCCGATGGGATAAATACCGCGCCGCCAATGCCGCAGGCAATGCACCAAGCAATACGCTGATTAATACAGAAGGCAATGCGTCAAGCAATCTTGATAGCAATACGACAAGCGATGCGGCACGCAATACCGCAGGCAATGCCAAAGCGAAGCAAAGCGGAGCCGAACAAAACGAACCAGAGCGAAGCACACCGGAACCAACCCAAGCAAACAGTCCGCCCGGCAATGGCTCTGAAAATGGCTCAAACATTGGCTTTGGAATTGGAAACGGCACACGCCAGCGGGGCAAACGCATTCCACCGCCGGGCTCCGCCGCAGACGTAGAAGAATTCCTCCGCAACGGAAAAATCCCGATTGCCCCACAGCATATCGCGCCCTTTGCAAAATACTTTTTCGAGCGGTACGCACCCGCGTGGGAGATCGAAGGCGGGAAAATATTCAACTGGCAAAAACTCCTTGAAAAAAAATCGCTCAAATTCTGGTTGGAGAGCCACGCAGAGACAATCTTTGCCGGCAACGTCGCGCTTGCCGCACAGCAGGCGGCTCCGGAGAGCGGCTTTGGCGTTGGCGCGCGGTCCGGCGGGGTGAAAAGCATCGCCGAGCTTGCGCAGGCGTTAATTCCGCATAATATAGAAATGAACGCGCAGGCTCCCGTTCAGCCAACAGAAACGCCGCCCGAATCACGCGCGCTCAGTTGGGCGGAAGAGCGCATGGCAGCCGCCCGCGCCAAACGCAAACAAACCCTTGAAAATTAAAAATTCAAAATTATGAATGCAGAATGTTATCCTGCCATTCATAATTCATAACTTATAACTCATAACTCATAACTTTCTCCAATGCGCTGCAAGTGCCACGATAACAACCTTTACGCAAAGCTCACCGTCAGCGAACTGAAGCGGCGGTTTCACCTGCAATTTTCCATCAAGCAAATCGCGCGGCACGCCGCCGCCGGAAAAATCCACGCCGAGCGCGCAAACATGCCCCGCGCCCGCTGGTTCATATACGCCTGCCCTACAACTGCCCGGTTCTATGATAGAGATAACGGGTGAGGGCGATTTGGGGCAAAAGCCTATACAAAAGAGCAACGGCACTAATTGTCACTGATGCCTCCGCTTGATGACCGTACATTGCTATTGCATACAAAGTTCTCCGTATATATTTTTGCATTATATACTTTAAATTAAAATTGCATGGAAATGCCCTTAGATAAGGACGTTTTAACAAAAATGACCAAAAAAGAAGCTGATTTACTGATTAGAACGATGAAGGCTCATCGAAGGGAAGCCTGCAAGAGTCCGGAAGCTGCACGGAAATTTCTTATTGAAAGAGGCTTTCTTACACCTTCAGGAAGAACACCAAAACGTTATAGGCAACATGCCGGTTACAAATCTTCTTACTCACAGGACGATAGTACATATAAATCACAATATATAAGAGACTAAGGGGAATGTATTCCACGAGGGCGAACCTTGTCTTAGGCTTTCATGGATGCGATAGAACCGTAAGAGATAAGGTCGTCTCTCAAAAAGATAAACTCAAGAAGAGTGAGAATACATACGATTGGCTGGGTAGCGGCTTTTATTTTTGGGAGTATAGCCCTGCACGGGCATTAAGTTTCGCAACTGAGAAAATGGAAAGGGACAAGAAAAGAGCCGCGCAAGGAAAACATGTTGAAAACCCGATCCGAATCCCTTCAGTCTTGGGGGCAATTATTTGTTTGGGTCGTTGTCTGGATTTGTTAGATGAACAACCTATCAGGGTGGTAAAGAATGCACATGAAGCGCTTAGTGCCATTTATGCCGAAAAACTGAAAATCAATAAAGACTTCCTGCGTGAATTAGATTGTCAAGTTATTGAATACGTTCACAATACAAACGCAGAGACCAACGGTGTGCCATATGATTCTGTAAGAGCAGCGTTTTTTGAAGGGAAGCCATTATATCCAACTGCAGGATTTCAAGAAAAAAACCATATACAAATTTGCATATGTAACCCGAACTGCATTAAAGGGTATTTTATCCCGCTTGATTCCGACGAAGCACACAGGATTGTTTAACCTGCACCATCAAAATCCATGTAAGCCATACAATTTTCCACAACAGGCTTAGTTTCCACTCCTTTTCCGTTCCCTATTTTGTCACATATCCCCCAAATCAATTTACACTCAGAATAAAAACACTCTTTAAAACACTAAGGGCGTTCTCATGATCGCATCCCCCCTCTACCCGCGCGGGAGAGGGACGGCGCGTAGCGGCGGGGTGAGGGAAAATAAACACAAAGTTTCACGCAGGTGAGGCGAACTCGACCAACAATGTTCGGTGTTTGCAAAGATTCCCTGTGAAAAACCTGACCATGTACCTTTTGGGTAGTGGGTCAGTTTGTAAATTGTCATTCACAGGGAAGCACATTCGCTGTGCTCAGTGTAAACTCCGCGACCGAAGAATCCATGTAGCGTACTTGTGTAATCACGATGGATTCATCGCTTCGCTCTGAATGACATCTTTGATAGTTATAGCATCTATTGAAACTGACCCACTACCACCTTTTGGAACATCACGCAATAATTTTTTAGTTTTGCAATTCCTCATCAATCATGAATAATTCTTGCGCATGAAAACATTCAATACAATTGTTACCATCATCGGCGTGTGCGCCGTTGTGCTCATCACGGCATGTTCTAAATCGAACTCGCCGACAAGCTCGTCAACGCAAACGCAGACCAACACCATCCCCTCAACCGCGAAGGTCGTGCAGAACGGGTATCAGTGGACACTCGACAGCGTCCATATCGGTCCGTATCCAAGCGATGGAGTCATGTTTTATTCCGGGAGAAATTATTTCGGCATCTCAAATATGCCGCAGGGAACAGGCTCATATCCCGCAACCGCTACGCCCGGTACATGGGTGGCGCAATACTCCGGCATGACCGATACGACGTGGTTTCAAGGTACGGTGAACATAACGTCTACCAGCCCGTTACATGGGAATGATTCGATAACGTTTACCTATTACGACATGCCGTCGCCGTACACCACCATTCTCGCAACGTGGTAACATTGTTCTCATTGGCACCCACAGCAACAAAGAGTGCCAGGTGAGCGTTAACCCGCTCCATATTATTTCTCCCCCGCTCCCCCACCCCCGTTAAAAACAAAGGGCGTTCTTGCGAACGCCCTTATGCGAGAATCATATTTGATAAATTATTGAAGAACACAAAACAAAAAAAGGGTAGTGGGTCAGTTTCAATAGATGCTATAACTATCAAAGATGTCATTCTTGGTCCTTCGCATTCGCTCTGGATAAACTCCGCGATGAATCCATCGTGATTACACAAGTAGGCGACATGGATTCTTCGGTCGCGGAGTTTACACTGAGCACAGCGAATGTGCTCCCTCTGAATGACAATTTACAAACTGACCCACTACCAAAAAAAGAAATAACTATCCTATTTGGAAAATCCAATTGTCCCAAGTCTCAATTTTGATAAATAATGTACTACGTTTTTACGAACGCAATACTATATGAATCAAATTTGATAAGGCGGGTTCACTTTCTCAAAATCTGCAAGGTTGCCGCTACGTTTCATAATTATATCCCTTTCCTCATTTCTGATAATAGCGTGGATAACTGCTACGTGCTCAACATTATATTCTACTTCATATACTTCATAAATCGTACGTTTTCCTTCCTCATTGGTTTGCTCACGCAAATCAACGACAAAGTCGCCGGTATATAACATGATTTTTTTACAGGTGCATATAGGGTGTATATTTCCGGCTGGATAGCCGATGACGGATAGAGTATTAAAATTACGAATAGTTTAATCCAACTGCAAAATATATCTCACGCCCCTTTTTGAACATCCCCCACCATATCCATTGCGGACTTCCGCGACATCTCCCTCCGCAAAACCCGTACATTCAACCCCACCGCCCGCGTAATTTTGCACATGCAAAACAGTGAAAATAACCTCATCCAATCCCCGGCGCAAATCGAACTGGAAAACCGCAAGAAAAGCGCCGTTGCGGCAATCGAAAAAATCCTGAAGATGCACAACCTGCGCATGATGATCTCCAGCGAAAGCCGCGCCAATCCCGATGGCAGCGTTACCATCTACGCCATCACCCGCTTTTTCGATACCGCGCCGCAATTCGCGGCTTCGTCGGCGGAACGCCCCGAAACGACAAACTGAATGAATTGCTCTAATTTGTAAAAGAGGTAATATGCCAACCCTGTCATTGCGAGGAATTTGCCGAATGCAAATAGAGCCTGTCCAGAGCGAAGCGTGGGAAAGCAATCTACCCCCAAAGAACTTCTATGTATCATGATTTTTCTGCTTTGCAGGTGGATTCTTCGGTCGCGGAGCCTGTGCAGAGCGAAGCGAAGTACTTCCTCTGAATGACACACGTTGAGTTTTATAGTTACCCCGACCCTGTCATTCAGAGTAAAGCGAAGAATCTATTATAATCAATGTCCCACAGTCAAAATAAAGCGTCAATACTTGCCCCTGTCATTGCGAGGAATTTGCCGGAGGCGAATAGAGCCTGTCCAGAGCGAAGCGTGGGAAAGCAATCTACCCCCAAAGAACTTCTATGTATCATGATTTTTCTGCTTTGCAGGTGGATTCTTCGGTCGCTTCGCTTCCTCTGAATGACACACGTTGAGTTTTACAGTTACCCCGACCCTGTCATTCAGAGCGAAGCGATGAATCCATCTTGATTATGTCACTCGCATAAAGAAAAGAATCAACCCTTATCCATGCTCACAAACACGTTCACACTCGAAGAATCCCCCATCAACGCCGCCGTTGATGAGATCATCGCAGCCTTACGCGGTGTAAATGACCTCGACGGTAACCCGGTATTCCTCTCCGTTGAACGCGGCGTGCATTTCGAGATCCCCAACGAAAGCCAAATGCCGGGCATCCGCATTTGGGAGGAAGGCGCGGAATACGTGCAGGATACCGTGGAAGCGTTCACAAAATGCACCCGCTCCAATCTGTGCTTCTATCTCTTCATGTATCAACCGGCGCAGGATGCGAGCGGCGGCGCGGTTGATTTTCAGTCACGACGGAATCGCCTCATTCGGACGTTCTTCACAACTTTTTTCCCGCCGTATTCCGGCAATGCCGGCTCGCTGCATCCGCATTCCGATTTCTGGTGGTGGCTGTTCCCAAACGAGAACGAGAGGGATATTAAAATCGGCGTGCATCACGCAAAAGTCTTCATGAACTTCGGCGTTGATTTGCCGGTGCTGCCGCCGATGTATTGCACTCGCATTGATCGTACAATCGAAGCATGGATAACAATGCCGCCTGATGACCGCGCGGCGCAATCCGAAGGAGGCGGCGAATAATGTCAACCGATATTCGCCCGTTGCGCGCGCGCGCAAGATATCCCCGTTTGCAAGGCGCAGGATTGGACGTATAGCATCCAACTGACGTCAATGATTCCGATTCTCGCTTCTACTAACGCCAGCCCAATTCAAATCACGACCGTCATTCCGCACGGCTTCACGACCGGCAACCAAGTTATAATCTCAGGGCATGGCGTGAACGACGCCGCAAACAACGTGTTCGGCGCAATGTGGACCATCACGGTAATTGATTCATTAAACTTTACCTTGAACTCATCCGTTGGCAACGGCGTTGGCGGCAAGACGGGTTACGCCGGTCTGCCGATTGATCTCACAGGCTATACGCCGCTCTGCGAACTCCGCGACGCGCCGGCTGCGCAGAACGGATATTTGATTGCCACAGTTACATCGTCAATCCCAACGCCCACAAACGGTATTATCACGCTCTCGCTGCCTAATTCCGTCACGGCAAACCCCGTTGACGGCAACGGCTGCGCACTCGATGAATGCCTTTACGACCTGTGGCTGCTCGGCTTGTACCAAGCCAAAGTAATGGAAGGTAAAATCCGATTCACAAATTCATTGTCGTCATTATCCGATTAATGATTCACGACTTCAACAAAGCTATTATTGGCAACTACAAACTCAAGGAAACGTCATTGCGAGGAATTTGCCGCAGGCAAATAGAGCCTGTCCAGAGCGAAGCGTGGGAAAGCAATCTACCTTCATAGAACAACTAACGTCACGATTTCTCTACTTAGCGGGTGGATTGCTTCGTCGTTTCACTCCTCGCAATGACAGTTTCGTATGATAATTGTACTAATTGAGTACTTGTTCAAAGGTCTCAATTTATCATTCAGCATTTACAATTCCGCACTCATAACTCATAACTCATAATTTATAACTTATAACTTCCCCCAATGCCTTTTACAACACTCGGTCGCAATCGCATCCTGAACGCCCTCGGCTTCAACAACACAACCGTAACAACCGGCGCATCGTCCGCAACGCAAACCGTCGGCACAACCGCCGGAATGCTCGCCGGCAGCATCCTCTATTTCAACACAGCCGCCGTCTTCCGCGTCGTGTCGTCAGTCACGAATAGTACGACGGTTGTCCTTACTTCCTCAATCTCCAGCACCACAAACGAAGTCGTGGACGTTTACACTGCATTCCCAACCACGCTCTATATCGGCTTATTCACGGCAACACCCGGTCTGAGTGGCGGTGGGACGGAAGTTTCCGGAAATGCGTATGCACGGCAGGCGGCGGCGTTCAGCGTTGCGGCAAGCGGCGTCATAACGTCGAACGCGGGAATCACGTTCCCCACGCCGACACCCTCATCGTGGGGTACGGTCACATATTGGGGCGCGTTCGACGCATCCACGAGCGGCAATCTGTGGTTCTTCGAGAACATCCAAAAGCCGGTTACCAACGAAACCGGTTCGATGTCGAGCGGCATTTATAACCTTGCGGAAGGCAGCGCCGCGCTCGGCGGGCTGACGAATCCCGTCGCTAGCGTCGTCGTGAAATACGGCGCCGGCTATACCAGCACAGCCGTTGAAGGAACGGATTATATTGTCCAATACGATACCGGCGTAATCATCCGCATATCCACCGGTGCGTTATCGGCGTCGCAGGCGCTCGAAGTAACGTATCTCTGCGCCGATAGCGAAGTCGTGGGAGTAATGTCGCAGTTCCAAATCCCCAGCGGCAATTTATCCATCGCGTTCAAGTCCTTTATAGCCTAATGGCAAGCATTCAAAAAACAGCGGGTACACAAATACTCGCATTGCAGTCAGTCGCGTCGAATACCGTTGTGGTCTCGTCCGCGGTTGCGGTAACATCCAAACTTGCCGCAACGGTATTCCTGCACTTCGGGCGCGGCGCCACAACCGCACTCACCGAAGGCGCGGAATTGCGTATCGAAGCGATGTCGTCATCAGGCGGCACGACCGGCACATGGTTCCCTATCGCATCCTTTAAGACGCAGACGGCGGCGGCGAACTCCAGCACGTCCGTAACAACGAGCAGCGCGTCAGGTCAGGCTGTTGTCTCGATGAGCAGCACAACGGGGCTTGCAATCGAAAACCTTGTGTTTATCCTGAATACAACGCTTGCAAATTCAGAGTGGCAGCGCGTCGCGGTGGTTACGGCAAGCACGTCAATAACATTAGAGGAAAATCTCGTCAATACGCAAGGCACGTCGTCGAAAGTGTATAACTCGGCTGAGTTCTACGCGGCACAGATTGACTGCACGGCGATAACGCAGTTACGCGTCGTCGTCAACGCCTGCAATACCGGGCAAACGACATACGTGGACGCCTACATGGTAACGGGCGATACGATTTCGTAAGGATAATGCAGAAAGGGAATGGGATGAACAATTATTTACTTAACAATGTCGCCGGTTATTTCGACTAAGAATGGATTATAAATACTGAACGTAATATAGCTGATGAAAGCGTAACCAATGGGCATCGAGTACTTTATTTTCACGTTGACGGCGCGAGACCCACCGGCGGCTTTGATTTCTTCATCAATCGCATGACTAATATTAACATCATTAAGCGTAACAAGTCCACCAATAAGATGATGAACGGTTCTTTCGATTTCAAATTGTTTGATGATATCGCCCTCCGGTTGATACGACATCGAAATAGGATGTTCACCCGAAGAGGCGGATATATTCACGGAATAACAACCGGGTATGAACATTATCATAAACGCTGCTATCCAAACTGAAATTATAATTTTCATCTGAAATTATATTGAATACAAATACTTGGCAGTATCTAAGCGTGAAACTACAAATATAAATTTTATTATCAAGCCAAATGAAAATACGAACGTACGTTCTTCTAGCCTTCATCGCCTCCTCCCTGCACGCCCAAACCGTCACCTTATCAGTATCCGGCGAAACAATTGTCTTCAATTCCTTCCGCTTTCTCGATACAGTCAGCGGTGCACCGGTGATATTAGACACGGCACGAATCGGCTATCTCGACTTTCGCGTGTTAACCGCAAATAACGTGATTGACACAATCAACTCGTTCGCAATTGCCGGAATGGTGGAGAATCAAATCACGGCGACTCTCTCGTCGCAATCGCGCTCGTACAGCAACCGCATTCCCTTTGCAAGCGACAGCGCATATACCGGCGAACTCTTTTCCGCGAACGATTCAATTTTCGTGCAAATCAATATATCGCAATGAAGGCATATTTTCTTCTCTTGATGTACCTCCTAAACGCTAATACGAAACCCGCAGCTGGGGTGAGAATCAACTGGGTGAACCCGCTGACGAACAACCTGCGGTATGCCATCGCTCTGCGCGAAGGTTCCGGCGGGTATATTACCGACGACGTATGCGGGCGGCGCGGGCAATTATTTTCCAGCGCGGCAACGGAAGGCGTGTTCGTTACCGACAAATACGGCAAAGCCCTTCATTGCGTTACCACCGGCACGGACGCTGCGGCGGGCGCGAACTTCAGTTATAATAATTCTTCAGGCGATTCCGGCTTGTGGATGCCCCAGCAGGATATGTCCATCTTCCACCTTGTCTATTATTCCAGCGTTGTGCACGATCCTACGTTTATCCGGCTCACCGGCTCCAGGCAGGATGGAATCCACACAGCCGGCACAGTCAACGGGAGCGACGGGCTGCTTTCGTTCGTATTCTCCGGCATCGCCGCAATCCAGCCAAGCCCCTCATATACGCTCACGGGCGGGCATTACTATATCCTTGGCTTCTCGTACCATCGCGCACAGCAAAAAGTGGATTTCTTCGTGAAGGATGTAACTACCAACGCAGTGTTTATCAGCAACGGCGTTGCAACCGGCGGCAACCCCGGCGTTATCACCGGCACGCCGACGTGCTTGGGTTCATACAACACGACAACCGCCGGTGCGTCGCTCTGCGGGAATATCTTCAGCACGTTCCTTTGGGCGCGCGCGCTCGATACCACGGAGTGGCAAATGCTCGCCGCAAACCCGTGGCAATTGTACGCAAATTCCGCCGCCGCAAAATATTACGCCAGCAGCCTTGTCGTCATTTCATCGTACGCAAATTCCGCGGAGTATGACAAGCTGTTTTTGCAGGATGCGAACGCGCTCCTCCAATATGCCCGCGCCGCCGAACCCGAATCAAATATTGCCAAAAACAGCCTCGTACTCTCTGCGCGCACGAATGCGAACGAAAACGAAACCGCCAAATCGCAATTTGTGCTCGGCTTGCTCCGCTATGCCGCCGCGAACGAGAGCGATACAATTTCCGCAAAGGACCTTGCTGGCGTGCAAATCTTTGCGCTCATCAACGAAGCTGACGCTGACTCGGTGCAATCAGTACGTGCAATTCTTGCACGCACTGCATCCAGTGAAATTGATACATCCCTCGCGCAGGATTCACGCGCGATTCTATCCCGCAGTAATGCCGAAGAATACGAAGATTTATCAGCCAGAGATTTCATTGTTCTGTCTGCAAAGACGAACGCTTCCGAAAATGATTCGCTTGCCGGGAAAGATGTATTTGTTATCTCGGCAAGGGCTTCCGCCACCGAGATTGAATCTATGCGCGCGCTGGATTTCTACGGCATCATCATCTATGCTCATGCGGATATTGGCGAGATTGACGCGGGGGCGCTTACACCCTTTCGGATAATTCTTGCGAATGCAGAATCCGCAGAGCCGGACTCCGCCGCGGGAAAAGCCGCGCGGATTATTTCTGCCTGTGCCAGCTTCACCGAAGAATACGGCTCGGCGGTGAAAGATTTTATTATACTCTCGGCGCGTGCGACCGCCGCCGTGATCGAATCGCTTGCAAACAGGGATTTTTCTGGGGTTATTATCTATGCGCACGCCTCTACAGGCGATCTCGATACCGGCGCACTGAAAGATTCCGTCGTCGTTCCCATAGTTGCGCACGGCAATACCGGGGACGTGGAAAGCGGCGCGGCAAAAATACTCAGAGCCATACTCGCGGGAGCCGCATTAGAAGAACGCGAGAGCCTTGCGACAAAAACGTATCGCATTGTTTCGGCAAAAGCCGCGGCAACAGAAGTGGATAATCTTTCAGGTACTGATGCGATTCTTATTTATGCACGCGCGCAATCTGCCGAGACTGATACCTCCCGTGCGTGGACGTTTATCCGCGTTCCGCTTCGCCTGCTCGCGCCAAATATGCGCATCACCGGCGGAGCAGTTCAGGTAAACGATTCTTCGCCGTTTAATCTCATCGTGGCGAAGGAATACACAATGACTTCGCTGACAGGCACGATAACACCGATTGCAATACACGCCGATAATAGTATACACATTATCGCGGTAAGAACAACGCTTGGGTGAACCGAGACAGATGAAAAAGGCAAGAACTTGTCATTCCGAGCAAAGCGAGGAATCCATCATTCGGATTGCAACACAGGTGCATGGATTCTTCGGTCGCTTCGCGACCTCTGAATGACAACAGTTAAAGTTTAGCACTAAACTCGAACCTGTCATTGCGAGGAATGAGCCGCAGGCGAATAGAGCCTGTCCAGAGCGAAACATGGGAAAGCAAGCTACCTTCTAAGAACAACTAAGTATCAAGCTCCCGCTGCTTTGCGGGTGGATTGCTTCGTCGCTGCGCTCCTCGCAATGACAAATCCATGAGACTCTTCCACTTATTTGAAACCGAACTCAACTCATCATTCATAACTTATAACTCATAACTTTTATGAACTACTCACAAAATTGTATCGGACTTATCAAGCAATTCGAGGGCTGCCGGCTCACGCCGTATAAGGACGCCGCCGGTTTCCTCACCGTGGGCTACGGACACAGGACGAACAGCCCAAACCCCATTACGCAGGTGCAGGCGGAGTATTTATTGCAATCGGACACTGCAAAGGCGGCGGTAATCGTGAACGAATATTGCCACGGCGAACTCCCCGCCGATCTCAACCAAAACCAGTTCGACGCGCTCGCGAGCATGGCGTTCAACCTGGGGCGCGCGCCGTTCATGAATACCGACGGCACGAAAACGCATCTGTACCAATGCCTGCTTGCAGGCGATGAGCCGGGAGCCGCGGGGCATATACTCGATTTCGACCACGCCGGGGGCAACATGCTGCCCGGTCTTTTCCGCCGCCGCCAAGCGGAGCAACATTTATTCACAGAGCGAATTCATTCTATACCGGTAGCCGCATAATGGACGCAATGGCATATCTCATCGGAATTACAACGTCAATCTTCATCGCGCTCGTCGGCGGCTTGCTCCGCATGGCAACGTGGCGCAAAGGCGTTGATATGACGCTCGACGATCACGAGAAACGCGTCGTGAAAATCGAGGACAGCGCGGACGCGCACGAAAAACGCATCCAACACATCGAAGACGTGCCGGTAATCCGCGGCGCAATCAATGGGAGGGCGCATTTATAATGCCGGAAACAACCGCAAACCCCATCTCAAAACCCAAAAAGCCCGCACGCAAGCGGTCGGATTACGAACGCATCATGCGCGCCGCCGAGGAGGAAGCCAACGTAAAATGGTTTCTCTACAATAGAACAAACCGGTGCGTCCCTGAATATTCCATGACGAGCAACGGGCGCACGCCGAAAAAGTCCGCTTCATCGTAAGACAGTTTATAAATTCTGAACGCAATGATATATCTGTATCTACAAGGCTCAATTATTTTGCTCTTGATTTCTTCAATTTTTTCACCAATTCCTTTTGAGTGATCGGCTTTGTTGCAATCATTTTCTTCAACACTCGCTCAAAACGAATTATGTCAATTGATTTTTTCTCTGCAACTTTTTTCTTATTTGTCATTGTTTCGGAAATAATCAAATGACTGTCATTCTTGGTTCACCGTTAAAATGGAGATTGAAATTATGTGCAAACTTTGTAAAATCCTCTCCATTATCTTCTACGGTAAATTGAATGTCTATAGGAAATGAGGCCTTTATACCTGCAATTGTAACTTTCATATCATTTGGTACATACGCCGCAGTTCCAAGCATTTCTAATCTTCCAGATACACCTCTAACTTGCGGAACAAATTCACAATTTTGAAAGATGTTTTTTAATTCATCTCTATTCCGATCTGAAAACGCATCAAGAACAGTAGTATCACCGTTCCAAACATTAACGAATCCAGAAATTTTCAAAATCTTTGTGTTCATTTTTTTCTACAACATTATTAAAAGTGAAAAACCGTTTTGTTTATTGAGTTTCAAGACTACACTAAAATCTGCTTCCGTTGTTCCGCAAATTTGTTGCGATAAATGGGATGTGCAAAATACTTGTGCCATGTAATAATCTGATTCAATATGAACAACCTTATAATAAAGAATATTTTTACTTGAAAGGGAATTGTTTGCATTGCTCAATCCTTCGCAGACGGCATTGAAAGGATGATCTGATGTTATTGTGTCAAACTGAATATCTTGTTTGAATGGTTTCCAAACAAAACAATTGTACATTCCTGATACCAAACCTCCATAGTAACTATGTTTTTCGCTATCCGCAAAGTGCATTAATGATATATCTGTCATTGTAATTCTCCCTGAATATTATATGATAAATAGCAACTGTTATTAAAACCCTGGCTTGTGTAAATCTTGCTCCGCTCTTTTCTGCTCCTCTATTGAATCTCTGTATTGCTCAACACTATCTTCAATCTCTAATTTGCGTTGATAATAAGGATTGATATAACTTATTGTAATTGTCGGCATCAATCCATGATAATTAAATTCTGGAATATCCTTTATAGTGTTGCTATTTTCAAAACATAACCATACTTTTTTCCCTTTCCATTGAATTTGCCCCTCTGATTGAATAGTGTCTGTTGGATTCCCATATTGTATTACAAGAGATTTAAATATATTATTCTTTTCATCTTCTTCAATTACCATCCGTCCAGCATCAATATACGAAATCTGAAATTCAAGTTCAATTTTGTATACAATTTCTTTATAACAGTAATAATCTATTCTTTCTGCCGAATAATCAGATACTTGAAGATTATCATTCGCTCTTCTATATGTTCCGTATGGTTCTTTTATCATATCGGAATAATTACTTATGTTAGAACCGAGTTTTACATCTCTAAACCCGTTGCGAGAATCAAGCAAATCCAATTTAGGATTTCTTGGCGGATCAGGAATGATAGATGTACTATTCTTTTTCACACTATTGTTTATCGTTGCAATAGAATCTATTGCTGAATTATTATTGTTTTTCGTTTGATTGTTATTGCAACCCGCAAAAAACAATGCTGATATAGAAACAAACAATGCAATATGTTTCATTGATAATGAGACTGTTATGCTGCTTTCTTGATTAGTTGTTTGTATGTTAATCTGCCATTCACTTTTTCAAGTGTCGTGTTAAATCGCTCGTTTTCTGAATTACCTTTTGTGTTATACCGAAATGTGAACTCATCGGTATAACGCGACAAATGTTTCTTTGACGCATGATGATAGATTCCAAAAATGCCTCGTTTCATCTGCGACCAGAAATTTTCCATGCTATTGACATTAATTCCATTATTGTCAAATTCACCTTGTCCGTGATTGACGGAATAATGTTCATACTCGTCATTTTTGTCAATGCCTTTATATGCTTTCCATTCATCGGTTAAAATGATGGAACCTTTCTCGACATTCTCCTTTATTTTGCCTTTCAATGTTTTTGCATTGACCTTTTTAACTGGCATTGCACATACTTTCCCTTCCCGCTCAATCATACCAAACACAGGTGTCTTTTCAGTTCCACGCCCTCTTTTGCGTTCCTTCTTGTCGCCCTTTCTTGGTTTCCCGCCTACATAGGTTTCATCTGCTTCAATGACACCATACAATTTTTGCATATTCGTTTTTGTTCTCATTGCTTCTCTGATTCTACCAAGCATGAACCATGCAGTCTTTTGTGTAACGGACAAGTCCCGTGCTAATTGATGACTACTGATTCCTTTCTTATGATTGCTGAAAATATAAATTGCATAGAACCATTTGCTCAACGGAATTTGCGATTCTTCAAAAATCGTTCCCTTGCGAGCGTTAAAAAATTTCAGGCACTTGCCGCAACGATAGTAATGTTTGCGTTTCAACTTGTAAATTTTTTCCGTGCTGTTGCAGAATGCACAAACTGGTTTGCCATGCCAGCGAGATTGCTCCAACAGTTTCATGCAGTTGTTTTCATTGCTTGCTAACTGTATGAATTGCAACACGTTACTAAAACTATCTTTCGTCTTTTTCATTCAGAATGTCCTTCGTTGACTTAATTTCTGAATGCTAATTACGAACTATTTCCTTACGCAACAAGTCCTTTTTGTAGACACAGGTATATCATTGCGAGCAAAGCGAAGCAATCTACCTTCTAAGAACAACTAAGTATCATGATTTCTCTGTGTTGCAGGTGGATTGCTTCGTCGCTGCGCTCCTCGCAATGACACCGATTGAGTTTCGCAATAAACCTCGACACTGTCATTCAGAGCACATTCGCTACTTTCTTCTGAACGACAGACCTAACTATCCAATTACATATAACAATCAATTCAATCCAAGCACTATGAACACATCCTCAATATTCAGCGCCCCCAATTTCGGAAGCCTGAACTCCATTTACGCCTACTTTGCCGCGATCATGGCTGTCGCGCAGGCAGCCGTTATGCAATTAGTTCCGGGATTCGCGTTCCCGCAGCTTTTTCCTGCGGCGACAATCATCGTTTCGCTCCTTATATACGACGCGACGAACTGGACGGGAGGCGAGAAATACCTCTACCTGCTTTTCACGACGTGCGTCAGCGCGATAATGATATTCGTACCGACGGGACCGATAACGACAATAATCAATTCCGCCGTTCCTATGGTGGCGTTCGTCATCGGCATCGTATTCCCCGGGCAAATCAAAACCATGCCCACATCAACAATATAACTCAGCCTTCATAACTCATAACTTATAACTCATACCTTTTAACTTATCCAAATGAAAACTCTAAAAAGACTCTTCCCTATTCTCGCCCTTATGCTTTGTGCTATAGCGGCAAACGCCCAATCAATCACAACGTACGCCGCGCCGGATACATCCGACCCCTGGACAATCGGCACGATTCCACGGTACTTCCAGGGCACTTATACCCAGCGCCAAGCCGCAGCGATTGCTCAGCAATACGGGCAATTGTGGTACAGCACAACCGATTCGGCGTTTTATTATTTAACCGCCGCCGGTTGGAAGCCGCTCACAATCGCCGCGGGCGCATCTGCCGTGCTCGTCGCAACGGGCAGTGTTACGCTTTCAGCGTCCACGTTGTATAAAACGGTTCTCGATTCCACCGCCGGCGCAATTGATACCGTCACGCTCTACGATTGCACCAAAGTGCCTTACGGATTTTCGTTCGACGTTCACCGCAAGGACACGCTCAGCACGTACGCGATTAAATTCAAAACGGTCTCATCGCAAGCCGTCTGCGGCTATTCAAACAACGCGGCGATAAATAATTCGTCCTCCGTCGGCACGATAACTGCGCTTGGCGCAGGCGGCGGCGCGGAATTCTGGACGGACAACACGAAGTGGTACATCCGCTGGCAGCATTAAGCGAGGCAATGACATGTGTTGAGCTTTGCGATTCACTCACCCCCAGTCATTGCGAACAAAGCGAAGCAATCCTTTCTGCTTTAGCATACGGGGAAAAGATTGCTTCAGTCGCGGAGCCCGTGCAGAGCGAAGCGAAGTACTCCTCGCAATGACTTCTTCGAGTGTCTTCACAAAGCATCACCCTGTCATTCAGAGGGAGCGCAGCGACCGAAGAATCCACGCAGCCTACTTGTATAATCATGATGGATTCTTCGCTGCGCTCTGAATGACATGTTCGAGTGCTTTCACAAAACTTCATCCTGTCATTGCGCAGAATGAGCCAACGGCGGATGACGCTATTAAAAAGATTCACACTATCATCCAATATCCCATACATCAAATGATGCAACTTGCGGAAACAGCCGCGATATTATTCGGCGCAGCGGCGCTGCTCGCCGGCGTGTGGTACACAGCCTATCAATTCATCCAAACACTTGACGATGAAATCGAGGAAAGCAAAAAATGACAAACGGAGCAACACCAACATCAATTGCGCCGCCCGTCGCACCTATTGCTCCAATTCCAGAGAGCAATCCTATTAATCCGGATAATCAAGTAAATCCCGGTTTAACACGCGACGCAATCTCCCCCCTTTTGGAAATCATCAGGGGAGATACGATCTATGGCGAAAACCCGATTCCCAAATTTCTTTCAGATTTGGGTTATGTTTTCGCGAAAACGAATTGCGACGGCGCAATACTGGATGATCCATCCCGTATCGTCTTATTCGCCGCATCCCTAAACCGTCACGGTGTGCTTCAATGCGCGTCTGCGCTCGCTCCTACACTTGCCGCGCAATGCAATTTATATTTAACAAAAGTCATCAATAATTCAGTTTACTTATACAGAAAGAACTAAATGCCTACAGCATTTCAAACATACACGCCGGCGAACGTCCGCATCGAGCGGCTCGTAAAGCTGCGCATCGCGCTCTCCGCATACGAATTCGCAAGCACGACCGGCGCAATAGACGTCGGGATGCGCCAGCCTTTCAAGCTCACCCGCAAAGTTATCGCGGAGATGGAAATCGCCGGTCGCGCGCCCGTTCTGCTCAACGAGATAACGCTCGAAGGCAATTGCCTGCAAACCGGCTTGGCAAACGTGCAAAACGCCTACTTGCTCGGTCGCGAAATAAACGCGTTCTGCAACGTGCAGGCGGAAAACGCGCAGGGTGATTACTACAACTTCATCGAGAACACCGGCGCGTACGGCTCCGAGAACGGCTCGCGCTGTCTCGGCTTGCACTGGAAGTTCACAATCACGCCCAAGCAGCGTCTGCTCAATCTCAAATTCATGGCGCAGATGACGCAGAAAGAATGGGAGTGGCTGCTCACGAACATGGGAAGCGCCTCCACCGGCGGCGCGGGCACAACCGGCGGGCCGCTCACGAGCAATGCCGTGGCGTGGAACAAAGTGCTTGTTCCCGGCTTCGTGGAAAACGCAACGACCGTCAACAGCGTCGTCGTCGGCGCCTGCCGCGATACAACGTTCACGCTCGAGTCGCACTCCTTCAGCAAGGACGAACACGAACGCGAGTGGAACACCGGCGTTGAACTTACTGCCGAAACGACGATGCAGTAATCAGCGGCAAACGATCTGCTTGCCGCCTCCACAACCGGCGAAGACTCCCTGAACGCAATCGTCTTCACGACGCGCGCCGGCGAAGTGATTACGATAAACAGCGGCGCCGCGTCTATCAACGCCGAGCCGGCGCTCGGCGACGAATCCATGCTTACCAAGCTCGCCATCAAGGGCTTGCTCATCAACAACCCCGTTGACGCAT
>Ga0206853_1006_pt1 | contig 75299 bp, 76 predicted proteins | sample Alteio_BWOrgCont_52_FD_152859 | JGI IMG/M metagenome (GOLD analysis project Ga0206853, IMG submission 152859) | Enriched cells from forest soil in Barre Woods Harvard Forest LTER site, Petersham, Massachusetts, United States -... | ecosystem: Environmental > Terrestrial > Soil > Temperate forest >... | reverse complement strand
TTTGTTTCACCCCGCCGAACGGCATGTGCGCCTCCGCGCCAATTGTCGGTCCGTTTATATATACGATGCCGCTCTCAATATCGCGGATTGCGCGCATTGCCGCATTTACGTTGCGAGTATAGATTGCGGCTGAAAGTCCGTACATCGTGCCGTTCAGAATCTCTATTGCCTGTGTGAGCGACGATGCGCGGATGACCGAGAGGACGGGACCGAATATTTCTTCTTGTGCAATCCGCATTACAGGCAATACTCCGGTAAAGATTGTCGGTTTGTAAAACCATCCATTTTTATATTCTTCGCTTGTTTCAGGCGTGCCTCCCAAAACGCATTGTGCGCCTTCGTCTTTGCCGATTTGAACATAGCGGGCAATCGAATGCAGCTGCTTTTCATTTATCACGGGTCCGACTTCGGTATTCGGAGACATCCCGTCGCCAAGCCGTAACGTGCGTGCGCGCTCGCATAATTTCGCAATAAACGCGTCGTGGATTGTCCCATGCACTATAAGACGCGACGTCGCGGTGCAACGCTGTCCCGTTGTGCCAAATGCACCCCAGAGGACGCCCTCAAGAGCCAAATCCTGATCAGCGTCATCCATGACGATCATCGCGTTTTTCCCGCCAAGTTCGAGAGAGACTCGTTTTAGCGTTTTCGAGGCAGACGCAGAAATCGCTTTCCCCACCTCTGTTGATCCTGTAAATGCGATAAGGTCCACACCAGGATGCGCGACGAGCGCACCGCCGCATTCTTCGCCGAAACCGTGGATAATATTGAGCACGCCGGGGGGCAAACCTGCTTCGATTAGGCATTGTGCAAACAGGCAAGGGGAATGCGGCGCATCAGTCGGTGTTTTAAATACGACGGTATTTCCTGCGGCAAGAGCCGGAAAGATTTTCCATGATGGAACTGCAAGGGGAAAGTTCCATGCCGTGATAACCCCGCATACGCCGATCGGCACGCGGAAACTGAGGTTCATTTTGTCCGGCAGTTCGCTTGGAGCATTGAGCCCGAATAACCGTCGCGTTTCGCTTGCTGCATAATACGCGGTATCAATCGCTTCCTGTACGTCGCCACGGGTTTCAAAAAGCGGTTTGCCCATCTCGCGTGTCATAGCCCGGGCAATATCATCTTTCCGTTGCGTTAATAAATCTCCTGCGCGCCGAAGTATTTCTCCGCGTTTAGGGGCGGGGATAAGACGCCACGTACTGTATGCCGTTCGCGCCGCCCGTACGGCGTTGTCAACGTCAATTACGTTGGATGCGGGAAACGCGCCGATACAATCGTTCCACCGCGCGGGGTTGCGGTTCTCGAACGTTGTGCCGCTGTGAGAATCCACCCATGCGTTGTCTATAAGGTTCTTCATGTATGCTGCGCCCATGTGGGTATCCCAAAATGATGAAAACGATTCCACGTGCAAAATTGCGTATAATACGAAGCACCGTACAAAACATATTTGCACTTGCCGCTGTATTTGCTTTTGTGCCGGAATATGAAAGATGTATTTTTGTAAACATGGTTTATTCCGCTTATTTAGGATACTTATGCGTAGAGTCCCCCCCACATTAACATTAATATTGTACATAGTCGCCCTGTTGGTGCTCGCGCGGTTCGCGGCGGCACAGCCGACTGTTTCTTATTATATTCCCGATGCCGGTGCGCCGGGAATGGCGGTTGTCGTTGAGTTTATCGGACCGAATACCGGCCATAATTTTGGTGCGTCGGACGGTATCAGCCCGTCGGGCGTAGAAATTATTGCTCCGTCGCCATTAGTTGCCGGACCATGTATCGTAAGCAACAATGGCACTGTGCTTGATGCAATGATTTTTATTCCGCCGGGAACGCCTCTCAATACTTCTGTATATCTCAATGTAAAGGTGAATGGATTGCAGGCGGCTTCGTCGCAATTGTTTGTCGTCGTACCGCCGCAACATATTGGGAGCCAATCGAGTGGAGGGGTAATCGGAACCCGCACTGCCTTTGGCGCAATGGTAATTGACAGTATGATACTTTCCGGGAACACTCCATTTACGTTGGATGTGACGGACCACAACTCATTGTTAGCCGGAAATCAAGGATATTTACCGGCAATAATACTTTCACAAGGGCCAATCGTCATTCAAAAAGGGTCAACTTTATCTGTAAGTGGAATAGGAACGAATGCGGGACCCGGTGGCGGAGGCGGGGGCGGGAGAGGATGCGACTATACAAGCTCGCCTTCAAACGGCGGCAGCGGTTTTACCGGCGGAGGCGGAGGGGGTGCAAATACAAATATATTTGGGGGGAAATCGTATGCATTGAATGGCGAATCAACCGGAAGCGCCCTCGGCGGTAATAGTAACAGTCTCAATGGAATTCTTGGCGGCGAGGGTGGATCGAATGGAGGATGCGCCACAAATGGCGGCGCAGGCGGCACAGGATGGACTTTTGGTTCAGGCGGGTTAACGTGGTGCAGCGGTAATGCCCAACCGGGCGGCGTCGGCGGCGGCTCCGTCGGCAGGGATACGTATGGCGGCGGCGGCGGCGGATTTGTTGCAGACGGTACTTCGGGCGATGCGCCCAACGCTGGCTTATTGTATGGCTTCCCGCAATTAGTGCCATTATGCGGCGGCTCCGGCGGAGCATCTGGCAATCCTCAGGTTATATTTCCCAGCAGCGGGTGCGGCGGTGATGGCGGCGGCGGCGGCGGCGCTGTACTTCTCTATTCTCGTTCCGGAATTTTAATTCAAGGCTCGCTTACGTCGAATGGCGCGGATGGCAATGCGGGGGATAATGCACCTAAAACCGGCGGCGGCGGCGCGGGTTCAGGCGGCGGCGTCATACTCGAATCAAATAACGGCGTAAGTATTAGTGGAAACGTCCAAGTGCTAGGAGGAATTGGAGGTGCGGGCGGCGACGGCGGCAACAGTGGTGGCAATGGCAGTAATGGGAGGGTTCGCATTGACAATGATTTGACCGTGGCGGCAAGCGGTGTTCTTCCCGGAGTAGGGTGGTTTGGTCCCTCGCTCGATACCCTCTCCAGCATAACTAATTTGAAAATCCAGATACGAGGCACGGCCTCTACAAATATTACCCCTACGAAAATAATACTTTATGTTCAGGGCTCCGACGGCTCTTATCAAAGTATTGATACAATTGCAATTGCATCACAAACGGGATTCTTGCAGAATATTACGCTCAATAATGCAAGCGGCAATCTTTTTTATGTTTCGGCAATTCAAACGGATAATAGCGGCGCAGTGAACGTTATGAGCGACGCATCGGGTGAGATTATTCAATTTTCCCCCCCAGTTTGCCCAACGGATACAACGACGTTAATGAATTTTGGAGTGCTTCCAGCCTGCCAGTCATCAAATTCAGTACAATTGAAAACGACGATTTCAGCCGGCGGCGATTCATTGAATTTCACTTTGGCACAGGGGATGACGACAACTTTTACTATCCCGAAGCCGCAATCGGTAAATGGTAATTTAATCCAACCGATAACCTTTAACCCACAAAAAGCTGGGACATTCCGGGATACGATGATTATTACCGATGTCACGAATCCCACCACGTGTACGCCTCTCAGAATCCCGTTGCTCGGTGTGCTTGATTCCAACGTGGCGCCTAAAGCGACTCCCAATTCCGTGAATTTAGGCGCAGTAACTTTGCATGGATTTAATTTTGTATCCACGCAAATTTCCATGCCACCCGGCTCTACGGATACAGATATTATCTCGTCGTATAAGTTCACTCCGTCAAACCCGGATGTAACGACGTTTTCGACGATGTTTCCGGCGACGGTTACCCCGCAAAATTTATTCAATATCCAGTTCCAATTTACAGTGTCAAATCCGGCGGATAGCGCCCCGTATGTTGGTGATATTGTTTTATACTATTATCCTATTGATTTTCCAACGTGTTTAGATTCGTTGATTATCCCTGTAATGGGAACGAAAGCTATTCCCATACTTTCTGTGAAACCGGACACCGTGGATTTTGGGAATAACCCGCCGTGCCATGACTCTACGACAAATTTCACTGTCTATAATACAGGCAATGCCCCCTTGCAAATAGATTCATTGATGATTGATGGATTTGATTTCCGAATGCTTTCAAATTCCAGTGCGAGTACAATTGCACAAGGTGATTCGGAACAATATTCGATTAAATTTTTCCCTTCTACGCCGGCAGGTCAAAAAAACACGTCCTTGGTCATAAAATCCAATGACGCGTTGAATGGTGGGTATGACACCGTTTATCTAAGTGGCTTTTCAATATCATCCGGGCTTGTCATTACGCCCGCACAAATACCGTATTCTTTTGGCGCTATAAATACCGGCGCAATCGCTATAGATACGGTTGTACTGCGCGATACCGGTACGGAACAGATATGCATTACGCGCGCCAGCGTTCCTGCTCCGTTTTCGGTCTCCGGAAACCCTGCAAAAACACTTGCGCCCGGCGATACGATGCGGATTATCGTGTCATTTGCGCCGACGGCAAAAGACACAATGAAATTCATGGGAGTCGTTCAAATCATTCAAACATGCCCATGTCTGGATACTATTGATTATGTGGTCACTGGTACGGGTGCGCTCGGTGTGCCGAGTTTTACCCCGCTGAATTTCGGCACATTATTGAAATGCCGGATTCAAGTTGATTCAATTCCGGTCTGGAATTCGGGCACGCAGAATCTTTTTGTTGATTCGCTTATACAGAATCGGAACTCACCGGATAATGGGTTGTTCACTCTATTAAATCCCACGTCGTTCGCATTCCTCAATTTGCCACCGGGCGACACGGTATGGGCAAAAGTGCAATTTAGCGGTTGCAGTGCTGGAAACGGAGGCCCGAAATCTGCTTCGCTTATCATGTATTCCACATTCAATAATAATGAGTCGCAGGATACGATAAATCTTTCGGCAAACAGCGTGTATCCGCAACTCGTTGCCGTCCCTCCCTCGTATATATTTCCTCCAACTCTTGTTGGACAGTCGCGCATTGATACGATCATCATCCAGAATCCCAACAAATCAGGCAGTATGCCGGATTCGAATATCGTTATCAATTTAAAGACACTCACCGCTCAGGCTGGCGAGTTTACATTTAAAGTCCTGACGACTATTGCGAACCCGCTTGCTATTGACTCCTCGATACTTGTGCAGGTTACCTTCACTCCGAGTGCGAACGATACGGACAGCCTCAGGGTCGTGAGCGATTCCCTGATTGCTTCCTACACGGATAGCTGCGGCTACGAGTGCAATATCTACAGCCAAATAGGCGCAGCGTTGTTCGCAAGCGGATTCAAGCAGCAAATGCAATATGTGAACGTCTGCTTTACACAGAATGTGGATGACCCTATAGGTTCCAACCTTTCGATTCCGCTTATGATTGATACGTCAATCACCGTTCTCGATTCGCTTTCCGTAACGGCGTATATAAGTTACGACCCCGAAATGTTACGCGTCCTTGGCGCAACAAGCGAATGCGGGCAGGCGAATGTTTCTGCCAATCCGGTAACGGGAATCATAACATTGACGATCCCGAAGTGCACCGGGGTTGTGCAACAAGGAATCTTTGCGACTCTCCAATGCGAGATGCTCATTGGACCGACGTCCCTCTCGACGCTGTATGTTGATTCTGCCTCGTATTCCGCCTCCAACATCCAATCAAGCCCGTGTCCGACGAAAATCACCGTTCATGCGGATACCTTATGCGACTTCGGATTGATTTTCACACAGGGGACGAACGCTCTTGGGCAGAACTATCCGAATCCTGTAACGTCGGACGGCGAACTTGTGACGATACAATACCAAATTGCCGAAAATACGCACGTGCAGCTTCGCATGTTCGATATGCTGGGCAGGGAAGTATCGCGCATGGTAGATGCAGACCAAACGCATGGACAATATAATGTGGGCTTTTCCGCGCGGAATATTCCCAATGGCACATATTTTTACGTGCTTGACGCAGGGTTGTACCATAGCGCGCGCTGGTTTGCCATAATGCGGTAAGAGGCGTCGAAACAGGAGCCGATGCGAAAACGAATGATGCATAAAGCGGCTCTGCTATTGTTGTGCGTAATCGCAACCGGCGTTTTCGCGCAAACGCCGGAAGAATTGCCTACTATTGTACGAAACGCCCTTTCCATGCCGGGGGAATATGTGATACCCGCTCCTGCCGGTTGGGGGGCTTCATGCGTCGGTTTGCGGAACACGCCCGCTCAACAGCTTGCCACGATTGATTATTTTAACGATTCCTTAAAATCGTTTGCGCAAACAGGCATCCCTCAAATCACACTTTATGACGCCGTTTTTGCCAGCGAGCCGAAGCAAGGTAGCTCCAATGCCTTATACGTTCTTGCCGGTTATCATGGCGCCTTTTGCCTTTATCGAGCCGAAGGCGCGCGTGCGATTGTAAAAATTGCGCCCCTCGATCCCGGAGAATATGGATTAAGCCCCGAGTTGTGTTCGATGCAGTTTATCGGCGCCGCCGGTCGTGATTCGACCGGAGCGCAGGTGCTTATCATGGTTGCCCAATTTCATGATGCACCGCTCCGGCACGTCATCGCCGCCTATACGGCAAACGGAGAATCGCAATGGCAATTCGCATTGGGCGGAAGCGCCGTGCATGCTTTCCTCGTGCAAATGGCGCCGTCTTCTCGCAGTGAAAAATACTCTACGCGAGTATTCTTTTCTACCGACGCCTCTCCGAGTGAATCCGCGGATACGCTTAGTATCAACGCAAACAAATCATACGCGGCGGCGATATCGGAAGGAGGCAAGCTCCTTTGGACGACCATACTTGGCGGGGCGGGAACAACGTCGTGGTGTATCGTAACGCACGGTTCGTTGGTGTGCGCCGCTTCCCGCGAGGGGAACGATGAATTATTTGAACTCAGCATTGCGAGCGGTATAACCACGCACTTCCGGCGAATAACGGAGAATGTAATACCCAGAACGCTCTGCGCAATCGGAAGCGATTCGGAGGTGTTTCAAATTGCGCTCGCAGAAATGCCGTCTATAATTACAGTATATGATTCCACTCTGCGTGAAACCGAACATACTGTGTTGGCATCCCCACTGGATTCGACAAGCGCTTTGGTTGCGATTCGCAATAACGATGAACAATCGTTTATGTTGTTTACACCGCAGGCTACACGCGTATATTCGGCTGGATTTCATCTATCGGGCATTGCCACCGAAGGGATGGAATACACGCGTTCGGGTGTCTTCCGATTTTCGGGAACTGCCGTTGGGAATGGGGTGTATTATTGTGCGCAGACAGCCGCCGGGGGGTATATCCGCGCGCTTGTTCCCAATCCGTGGTGGTGGTGGTATCGCTATCGCATAATTTTCGCGATAGTAGTATTCTGGCTTGCAATTGGCGTCGGCGCGTATGCCATGATTAAGAAATACCGTTTTTACCGGACGTATTATAACCAGCTTGTGCGAAGCAGTGCAACAACCGGCGTCATTGCGCTCAACCGGCAGCAACGTACATTGTATATGAATAATGCCGCGCGGGACTTGCTCCATATTGCGCCATACCTGCCTTTGAATCGGCATATAACTGAATATTTGCCCCAATCTGTCTATTCGGATCTTGGCGATGCAATCCGCGATTGTCTGCTAATGCGCCGAGGCTCTGAAAGAATATTTACCATGCAGGATGGTGCGCAATCAAAAACGTTTCTCAACCGCGTCCGTCCGACCATTTCCCGCGGCGGCGCTTTGCAGGGTTGCATCGTGCAGGTGGAAGACATAACGCACACAATGGAGCGCGAGAGACTGCTCAACTGGGCTTCGGTGGCGCATCATATTGCCCACGAGATGAAAACACCCATAGGCACTGTAATGCTCAACGCGCAACACTTACAAAAGAGCGAAGAGGAGCTTCCCTTAAACTTGCGTAAATATCTTCTCCGTATAACCACGCAAAGCGAAAGGCTCAGCGCAATTTTACAAACATTCCTTCGCATCGCACGCTTCAATGCGATGAACCTTATCCCCATGCCTATTGCACCGTTGGTGCAAAGGCTTGCCGCGGATTATACCGAAATGCTTCCCGCCTCCATTACGATTCGAACCGCTATATACGAGCCGGATTCCCGCGTCGCACTGGACGCCGAACAATTGATGACGGCGTTGCGCAACATACTTGATAACGCCGTGAATGCCATCAAACCGGATGAAGGGGCGATTACGCTATCCGTCTCATCGCGCACGTCAGCAGCCGGAAGATTCATCGTTATAGCAATACGGGATTCCGGAAAGGGCATGAGCGAATCTTGCCGGGCGCGCGTTTTCGAGCCGTTTTATACTGAAACGCCCGGTGGCAGCGGTATAGGGATGATGATCGTTAAACGGATAATTGAAGAGCATCATGGCTCCGTTGAAATAGATAGCGAGCCCGGCAAAGGAACCGAAGTGCGGGTACTCCTGCCGGAAGAACCCGCCGCAGAATAATCGAACACCTCCCCTTCCTGAAAATTTTGTAATTTGCATTAATGGATTCATCGCGCGTCACAGAACTGAAAGTTGGTATCATCACATTTGCAGGAATAGCCCTGCTTGTATTGGGATTGATGTGGGGAAAGCAGCAGAGCCTCGGAAAGGGAGAATATCGTGTGAGCATGCATTTCCCGAATTCCGCCGGTTTAGTCAGCGGCGATCCGGTGAGCGTGAACGGCGTGACGAAAGGACGCGTGGCGGATTTGGTCATAGATAGCACAGGCGTTCTTGTTCATGCGTCGCTTGACCCGGATGTTCAATTGCGCACCGATGCGACAGCGACGATTATGATGCTTGAATTGATGAGCGGGAAAAAGATTGAGATACAACCGGGGCAAAACGGTGCATCGTTTGCCAAAAACCAAGTCCTTTATGGGACGACCGCATGGGATATTCCGAGCGCGATAGCGTCGCTTGGCTTGTTGAGCGGCGATATTAGCAGCGTCATTCACAGGCTCGATACCCTTCTCGCAACCGCAAATTCCGTCATGGCAGACTCGCAAATGATACATTCAATTCGCTTGACTATCACGAACCTCAGTGAGACTGTCGCAATGACGAAATCCTTTATCGCGGAAAATAAAGCGGATATGACGGCGGTCATCACGAATGTTAAGGAACTTCTGCTCGAAATAAAAGACTTCACCGAAAAGAATCGTCCAACCCTTGAACATGCTCTGCATTCAGCGGACAAAACGCTCACCGACGTGGATGGCACCATTACCCACGCGGATTCCACGCTTGCGACCGTGGATAGGATACTCGCCGATTTGAAAAATAACAACAGCGCTGCGAGCAAATTCTTGTACGACAAGCAATTTTCCGCGCGATTGGATTCAACTCTCAATGACGCCGATAAACTTTTCCAGTTTATTCTAACGAACGGCGTCAACATCAATGTCCGTTTGGGAACGCGACCGTAACATGGGGAGTGTCGGAGCCATCGTTTGCACCTGATAAAAATAAAATGAAATAATAGCTTGTGGTCTATGAGGAAACTCTCATCGCCATCGTATTGCATACAAACGTTTCTTTCGCTTGATTTGCATAAGACCGTTTGATTTAATGACAATTTTATTTACGCACATGCAAAAACGATGGTTGTGGTTTACAACAGGACTACTGGTGCTTTTTGTGCCGGAAATACTGCGGATTTATTTCATCATGCCGTTCCCGGGCTCACAGGTGGAGGATTCCTTAGCCGTAGCATATTTTCTTCATAGGTATATCGTCTTTTTCCGTATAGCCGGCGTCGTTATCACCGTACAGCCGCTGTATTATTATCTCAGGCATGGAAAACTATATAAAAAATTGATATTTGGTTTTTGTGCGCTGTTGTATATTGCGGTGTTTGTTTTCGCCACCAAATTCGCTCAGGCGGATAAAATATTTCTCCCTCCGGAACATAAAATTTTTGCAACGGCGGATTCCAATAAAATTGATTTGCACAATTACGTGCTGGGTGTTGCGCTGAATGGCGAGGCGAAAGCCTTTCCCATTCAACTCATCGGCTACCATCATCAGGTGCGCGATACCGTCGGGGGAACGCCGGTGATGATTACCTATTGTACCGTGTGCAGGAGCGGGCGAGCGTTCAGCCCCCTTGTGAACGGACGCGGCGAGACGTTCCGGCTTGTCGGTATGGATCATTTCAACGCGATGTTCGAAGATTCAACGACCGGAAGCTGGTGGCGGCAGGAAACTGGGGACGCTGTGGCTGGTCCGCTCGAAGGGAAATCTTTGAGCGAAATTCCGTCGCAACAAATGACCCTCCGCGCGTGGATTGCGCTGTACCCGAAGACGCTCATCATGCAGCGCAATACCGATTTTAATGAGGCGTATGATTCGCTCGCTCGTTTCGACCGTGGTCGCAGAAATGTGATTGAAGGCGACAGCGTTTCTTGGCATCCGAAGGCATGGGTTGTTGGGGTCGTCGCCGACGGCAACGCAAAGGCGTATGATTGGCGCGATTTGAAAAAAGCGCGCGTTATTAACGATACCATACACGGTAATCCCGTGATTGTCATGCTCGATGCTGATACGATGACGTTCCACGCGTTTCGTAGTCAGGTGGGCGGCGATTACGTTGATAGCGAAGGCGTAACTCATGTATGGTTCGATGGTGCGCCTCTTGCAATCCTGTGGAGTGATAGTCTGCAGAGATTTACGGATACACGCACGCAATCAGTGTGGAATGCCAATGGGGAATGTATCGCCGGTGGAATGAAAGGGCAGCGGTTAAAACCGCTGTCATCCTATCAAGAGAACTGGCATTCGTGGCAAACATTTCACCCGAACGGTACTGCGATGAAGGAATGATAGAGCAATTTTTCAATTATTGTAGATGGATTCTAAGGCGGTAAAACTTGCAACTGACTACGAGCATTTTGCCGCGAAGGGACTGCCGGATAATCTTGAGCAGTACGTTCTTGAAAATTATTCCCTCGAGCTTTCGTCGCACTACGGCGCGCATCCTATAAAGAATCCGTTCGGCAAAGCATCTGGGCAGCTTTCGCTCGCGCTTCATCAAGTCGAAAAGGACGCGCTGGCAGGTCTGGGGTTTTGTGTGTTAAAGACTGTCATTGCTGAGGACGCCGTGGGGGAGCAATCCATGAAAGCGTGGGCGATTCCCGAATCGCACATGCTCGTCGAAAAAATTACTGGCAGGCGCGATGAAGTGAAAGGCGAAGAAGGATGGACGGTAACGTGGAAAGGGAGGGGCTGGCATGAATCGTTTGAAAATTATATAAGATTTTTCGCAGGGGCGATTGCGGTGGGTATGGAGAGAAATATGCTCGTCGTACCGAGTTGCAAGTATCATCTTCCGTCGCCAGATGAAGAGACGTGGAAGAATGCCGAATACCAATACACCACGCAGCGCTTGCTCGATGCATGGCGGCAATCGGGTGCAAATGATAGATACCCGGCAATGCCGATAGAAAAAGATTTCTCACCAACCCTTGCCGGCAGTGACCTCGCGCAGCAAAAGAGAAAAATACGGGAGTGGCTCGTGCATGCTCCTCAATTAATCCGCACGGCTGCGGGCGAAACGCCAATCAGCATAGGCGTTAAGTGCTTCAACGCCATGTTTGAGGATGATTTCCAAATGGAGATCCTCCGCATGCTCGCGCAGTCGCACAAAGACGGCGACACAGATTTTATCATTTATGGAAATCGCTTATTTGATCCCGACAAAATATTTGAAGGGCACAAGGGAGCCGCGTATGGCGGTCCGGACTTGAGTGCGCGAAACCTCACAACACTAAAGTATTTTATACGACAGGCTGCAGAACAAAATATTTCGTTGCCGCCGCTTTGCGCAACGGGAAATATTGATTCCGGTGCGCGGGCGATTGAATATTTGAAATTAGGCTGTTCGTCGTTCCAGATGCACACACTATTCCAATTGCCGGATGAATGGTCCGCAATGAAAATCGGGACAAAAACACAGCGTGCGTTGCATCTTCTCCTGTTCCACCCGCAAAACGGATTTATCGCGGGGATGCTGGCGTTGCGGGAACAATTATCACTGCCGAATGAGTGGGATGTGGGGCAAATGGCGGAATATTTCCGAATCGAATTGAACGATTGATTCTATGTCAATTTAAATCTATCAATCGAATATTAATCAAAGTTATTATAATGATGTAATAAAATATATTAGTAGTTGTGGACTTGAGATTGAACAACAATAGTATATAAATTCTTTATCTCATGAGAAATTAATGGACGCTGGCTTTACTATTTTGTGCCTGTTGAGGTGTAATATTGAAGTTGAAAATATAACCTACTTACCATCATCATGTATCGGATATACGGGTGTATTCGGGAGGAACGGATTACCCGCCGGAATATATTATGATCATTTTCAAACGGTACAGGCTACAGATTCAAAAATGATGCCGATTGTGGGTAGTGGGTCGGTTTCAATAGATGCTATAACTATCAAAGATGTCATTCAGAGCGAAGCGATGAATCCATCGTGATTACACAAGTACGCGACATGGATTCTTCGGTCGCTTCGCTCCCTCTGAATGACAATTTACAAACTGACCCACTACCCGATTGTGCCGTTTGATAGTTCAAGGAGTTATCTGTGCATTTAGATGTTCTTCTCCATGTCGAAAAATGTTCTGTATCTTGCGGCACAAAATTGATATTCGACGCCCATTTTTTATAAATAATTACAAACAACGGAACACAACAATGCGCATAACGAAGATAATGTTATTTGCAGTCGGAATCACATTCGCTGCATTCACCCAACCGCAGGCGTTTGCACAGAGTTCTTTTGAAGGGACGCTCACAATGCATGACTCCGCCTCCGGTAAGGCGATGGATATGACGTATTATTATAAGGGGGATAAAGTGAGGATTGAAACCGCGATGAAGGGAAAGGAAATGGCTTTCATCGAGGACCATGCCGCAAAAACGACGACGTTAATCATGTCCGCCCAAAAAATGTATATGACCCAGCCATTCACGGACACAAAGCCGAAATCCACTCCCCCGAATGAGAAACCCATAAAAACCGGCAAGACCGAGACAATTCTCGGTTATACGTGCGAGGAATGGACTCTTGCCACGGAACGTAAAGGAACAGTACTGTTTTGGCTTGCACATGGTATGCCGAGCTTTCTCCCCAGCATGGGTATGGATAAGAATGGCGCGCAGACCCAATATCACGATTTCTTCAAGGACAATGGTTATCCCATCCGTATGACCATGACAGATTCTACGGGCAACCTAACGATGCGCATGGAAGCGGTGAAAATTGAGAAGAAGCCGTTAGATGCGTCGTTATTCCTCCCGCCCGCCGATTACAAGCAATTCTCCGCTCCTTCTGGCGCACAACAAAACCCAATGGGAATGCCGAGAAGCGGGCAGTAATCGTGCGGCATAGTAGATAACACAGTTTTATTGAACATGAAACGATTCCAATATACTGTGTGAGTTGTAGGTTATCATCGAATTGCCCGAATTGTATATTTCGGCATTATAAACAACAGATTCCACCATTCCCACGTTGTTTGCATAAAATAAATGTGATGAGAATCGTTCCGTAACGGGCAAATATCTATTTTCTGTAAGATCCGAGTCTATAATTTCTTTCGTTTGAAATGTTCCGGCTGGACCAGTAAGGGGTGGAACACCGGCGAATATGCATTCGTTCGTATCCGGGAGATAGGTAGTATCGACAACGTTATTGTTAGAAATAATATTTTCTCCGATTGAATACAACGTTTCGACAGTGCCGACATTCGTTTCGCTGAATGGAATCAACGCGTACCAAGCTCCCACACCACCGGCGGATGTGTCGGTAAAATGAAGGAGATCGCCATTCGTGCTAAACGATAAATATTGCATACCGACGTTTTGTCCATTGTAATTAACTAACACCGCGTATGCCGTTCTGCCCGATAATGTAAGATTGGAAACGACAGAATCTATTTCGGTGTACGATGTGCCGGGAACCACCGTGCCAGTTGAGTCCGTTTCGTAATCCGAATATGTCCAGGCATTTCCTACTGAAAGCGGGTAATAATTACCGGTGGTTACTGCCGGAGCAACGGGATTAGTCGAGGAATTGTTTTTGCATGATATAGTTATCCCTGAGATCAGGGTGATTATAGCGATAGACGTTGCACGGAATGATTTTTGCATTTTGTAATTCATCGTTAGAAAAATGGATAATGTTTGATAAAATGGGGATAAATGTTTGTTGGTAAAGTTGGCGCTTTTGGAATAAACAAGTAGTGTATCAGTTCAAAAAAATAGAATAAACTACAAGAATGTCATTCCGAGCACATTCGCGGTGCTCAGTGTAAGCTCCGCGAAGAATTCATCAATTGTTTACAACACGGTACATGGATTCTTCAGTCGCGCAGCCTGTGCCGAGCGTAGCGAAGTGCTCCCTCTGAATGACAATTTATATTGACACACTACTCGTACCCCGACACTGAAGTAAAGGGCCATTATGTATTATTGTGTGACGAAGAGTCTGTTACTTTTCAATGATGATTCTCTGCACGGCTTGTTCACCTTTGTCTGTCGTTAAGGCAATAAGATAAATGCCCGGCGAAATTCCCGATGCTTGCGCTTGCAACGACCATGTTCCTTTCGGTGATGATTGTTCACCCAAATTCCGGATTTGTTTGCCATTGATATCATGCATGGTAATGTTGACGGTGCGGGCGTCGTTTAAGGTATATTGAATTGTGAACTCTCCATTAGCAGGATTGGGATAGACGAGCGATGCGGCAATTGCTCCATTAATCGAGCGGGATATGTCGAAAAACGCCCGGCTGATACTGTCCGCGTTGACGGAAAGTGGCGGGACTTTTTGGTTGTCGGAATTATTTGGGTCTATTGAAACGCTGGGACTGTCTATGGCAGCGAGTGAACTGTCTACTTTATGCATTGTCGAATCTACACGAGCAAGCTCGGTCGTCAATTCAACATGCAGCGTGTCCGGCAGTAGTGCAAGCAATTGCGGCGTTGGTTCGTACCAAAAAATCATGTCGGGTCGTGTGAAACCGAGCGCGGAATCGTGCGCAGTATAGGTTCTGCCAGTGCTTACCTTTACCGGCACAAACGTATTGATCTCTTTCATCGTTGCGAGGCGGGCTTCCTCGGAGAGCTTCCTTTCGAGCCGGAACCGCGCCTGTGTGCCGAATGGAAGCGCTGCCGCTTCACGCGCGAGTGCCGAGTCAATTTTATCGGAATTATATGAAATCAATCGAACCTCACCACGGTCATCAGTTGTTAACGCGGGATAGGCTGCACTATTATTCAATTTATCGAACCGGCACGTATTCATCGTTATCATGCCACCCATTCCGAAATATTGAAAATACTGATCGAGCGGCTGGAAATTCTCTGTGCGATATACGCACACACCCGAAGAAATTGAAATAATGCCGAGTTTGGCAAGATGGTCCGCTGACAGGGTAACCACGCGCGTTGCCGGGATTTGCACGGTAAGATTGTCGAGGGTGTCATTTGAAGGTGTTTGCGTTTTCTCATGTGTGCCGTTCGGGTTGCCCCCATAATATTCCTCGGTTTTGCGGTTTGCAGTGGTACCGCTGTCAGAAGAAGAGACATTGTCCACCGTGGAAATTTCCACGGAATATATTCTCGACATACCCGAATTAGGCTTGCCGTTCGTCAGCCGTTCCTCGCGCTGCAGGCTGTCATCGGTACGAAATTTATACAATTCCTTCGCCAATGAAATGGTGCAACTGTCGTCCGGTGAATCAGAATAGGGGATAAATTTCGCGAGAAACTCGGTATCCGCAGGGGCGTTCTTCGGAACTGACCCGAAAGAATAGTTTTTATGTAATTCGTGTTTTAATTGTCTTGCGGCGTTGAACAGGATAGGGGTTTCACCGGTATCAGGCTGGAAGGACTTATATAATTTAATTGTGAGAGTATCGTCTTTCATTGTGAGTTGCGATTCACGGTGGAATATGCTCGGGAACGACGGAATATTCTCTATCACACCAGTTGGGTCGGGCATTCTGCGGAGTATGGATTTCGCATTTTCCAACTGGTCGTGGATATGATGGACGAAGCCGGCTTTTCCTTCTGCGATAGGTAATGCCGTACTGTCGTGTCCCGCCCCCCATCTGTCGCGAAGCGTGATATTGTAATCGCGAATATTATCCACGTTCGTCGTAAATATATCAATATCATACGCATTGAGGAATGATTTCTTTGCGTTCAATTTCTGTAGCGTTATTGGAGTAAAGTTCTCAACCGAATCAATACTCAAATACCCTGTGGATAAATTCATGCGTAACGTGACCGTATCCTGATTGGAAGGCACATGTTTTGCCGCAAGCGCCTTCAAGTAATTACCGACAGCGGATCTCATCGCACTATCCATTGGCACCTTGTATACTTGCATAACCACGCTGCTGTCGCCACCTTGTATAGACACTCCGTATGAGTGATCCGGGCTAATCGTATCTTGGGGGAATTGAGTTGAGGAAACGATGTGAATCGCGTTGAGCATAGATCTAAATTTCTCAAGTGCAAGGATTGCATTGGCTGCCGCCTGACGTTGATTGTCATGAATTGTCGTTGAGGCAATGGAACCGTCGCCGATATACGCGTCGTGAATGATTATATGAGTTTCCGGTTGCGCCGTGCTGTCCGCGTTCGATTTTGATTTGTCAACGAAGGCTTGACTGTTCCCATTGTAGAACTCGTTGCAATAGGTCACAGTATCAATAGTGATTGCGTTCAAGTGTTCTTTTTCGCCGAAGAATTTAGCGAATAAATTGCCACCCAATTCTCCGTCAATTGGTTGCTTGTTAATCGTCAAGCCTCCGGTGTTCAAATCTATTCTCATTGTGAGCGTATCGCAGAGGGGAAAAGATTGAGACGAATATTCTTTCCTGTTGTTTTCAGGCGTCATTTGAATTATCACTCCCGGTTGTTTGCCGCTGTCATTTCCCGAATTATTGCCAGTTGAACGGCTATATAATCTTACAACATGTTCTTGATTCCCGTTTTCAACAGAAAATTCATTAATAGTCTTTTTATTGATTGCAATAGCTGGATTGCCGGGATTGGAAGTATCAATTGAAAGCCCATTCAATGCATCGATTGCGACATCATACACGCTGTCCATAAAAGTATTTGGACCGGTATGTTCCCGTCTTTTCTCTATAAATATAGTGCGTATAGAATCCATTGAAGAACTTAGATCTCTCGCCTTCATGTCTAGTGAATCTTTTCCAATCGAAAGGGAGAAAGATTTAAGAGCAATCTTCATTGTGGAACGGTCGCTTGAATAAAGTAAACTGCCAGAATTTTTTGTAGCGGAATCTTTATTCAAAGTGCCGGTGGTTTTTTTATTCAGATTTGATGTGTCGGTGCTTGTGCTATAAACATTATTTGTATCTGTAGGGACAATGCCTGTCGCCTTTGATTGTTTCACAGATGTATCCGCGTTTATTATAACCGGCGTTCCGTCATTTGCGGCGATTGTTGGCGAGGAATCTTCAGTAAGAACCGCATCCATTTTAGGTGTTTGATGCGCATAATAGTACCAGCTGCCTGCGCTCAATCCGGCGAGCGCCAAGAATGTATAAGCTTTCATAGGGGTGATCCTTTGTAAAATCTGTTTAAAAATGTTTTGTGAATAGCCACTCCCAACAGCGCTGTGCGTCTGTTGTTCAACGAGCGAGACTACTTCTTCCGGCGGCATTGCAGGTTTCTCGTTTCGCGCGGCGTCGAATAAATTCGAGAGTTTTGGTTTGGGTTCACGCATTTGTTTTTCGTGCGATTATTAAGCTCAATTGATCCGTTCGTCCTGCGGCTTCGTCCGAATAATATTTAGGCTGTTCAAGGGATTCAGACGTTGCATAGTCATCTGCGCCAAGCAGTTTTGCCAACCGTTGCCGTCCCCGCGCAACGCGGGACTTTACGCCGGAAAGCGAACCGCCCTGTATATCCCGAATTTCTTCCAACGAAAAACCGCTTATCTCGAACAAAATCACGGCGTCGCGTTGTTTCGACGGCAATTTTGCAAGCGCTTCATAAAGGAAGCGAACGTCAAGCGATGTTTCGGGAGACGCCTGTGTATCGTGTATTTGCTCGGCAGCCTCTTCGTCGTATTCGCCAAAGAGCTTTGCCCTTGTCCTGTAGCGCTTTGCAAGACGGCGCGCAATGGTAAACACGTAACTTAGGAACGCTTTGTCTTCGCGGATGTCATCTAATTGCTCCAATGCGGCGAGGACGGTATCACTTATGAGGTCGCGAGCGTCCTCGCGGTCGTTCACAAGCGCGCGTGCAAACCGTGCCAAACGTTCATACACAGGCATCAGCAACCGTAAAAAGCGTTCCTGCCGCTCTTTATGACGGAGGACGTCGCCGTTTTCAGTCTCTACTTTTATATGTGTTTGTTCGGGCATGCGCCGCAAATTAACGGATTCTGATTACAAAGAGGGAGGTGGCGCACCGTGCAGAAAAGTTGCATCGAATTGTGCGGATTTACAAAATATTTCTATTTCGGTGGTTGCGCATGTTCGATTGTGGATTCCTATCAGGTTGTTAAAAAGCCCTTTCGTACTGTTATTCTGAGCGCAGCGAAGTACTTCCTTTAATAACAAAGGGAAGCTGTGAAAAGACTCTCGAAGGTGTCATTGCGAGGAATGAGCCGCAGGCGAATGACGAAGCAATCCACCCCCTAGAACATCAAAGCATCATAATTTTCATGCTTGGCAGGTAGATTGCTTCGTTGCTCTGCTCCTCGCAGTGACACGGGTAAGGCTACACATACTCTCCAACCTGTCATTCAGAGCACATTCGTCTGTGCCAGTATAAACTCCGCAAAGAATCCATCTTGGTTATACAAGTAGGCTGCATGGATTCTTCAGTCGCTTCACTCCTTCAGAATGACACGTTTAGGGGAAGGGGAAAACCCGACTTAGGAATTTCCACGAAGCGCTATGATCCGTTTGCGGGCTTCGTCGGAGTATATGGAATTCGGGTAATCCGCCAGCAATTTCTCGTATGCTGAAATGGCGGACGTTGTATCGTGCATGTGTTCTTCGTAGAGCAAGCCGATATGCATCTGCGCCCGGTCGCGAAGGATACTTTCGGGAAATGCATCCAATATTTTTTGGTATGCCGATAATGCCTGGTCGTATTGGTGTATCATTGTCAGGACGATGCCCTCTGTGATGAGCGCTCTATCGGCAAGAGGATTATCGGGACCGGCAGCCGCAATGTTTTCCAGAATCGCGAGCGCCTTGTCCGTGTTGTGCTGTCGTTGCAGCAATTCCGCCTGCGCGAATTGTTTAAGCGCATCCCGCGATTCAGGCTTGGAATTTTCGGTGATAATCTCCTCCATTTCGATGGCGTTGTTCGTATATGGAGCTTTAGGCGAAGTTGAACATTCTTTTAAAAGTGCCATCGAAGAATCGAAATCGCCGCGGAAGTATATAAGTTCGGCAAAAAGATAACGCGCTTCTTGCGCAAAATCCAATTGTGCAGGAGGCGTGTTCTCATTGCGGATGATTTCCATACTGCCGCTGCCGTTTCTTCGCATGATGAATCCGCCTGCATTGGTTTCATCGTTTGGTTGCTCAGTTGGCACTGGCGCAGCGCCTGCGAAAACATGATGGTACTCAATGGCTGCGCTATCTAACAGGTTCTCAGCTGTATAAATTTTACCTAAGAGAATATAGGCTTCACCGGAACGGGCTATCGGGCTGTTCCGTGTAATGAGCGAGAGGATGCGTTGTGCGGCATCCGTGCAATCGAACATCGGCTCGAATCGGATACGGGCGCTGCATAACAAGGAGGAATCCGCCCACTTGGATTTTGGATGTTTCGTTGAAACGTCGTCGTATTCATTTGCGACGGCTGCGGCGAGCGGAAGGGAATCGGCATTGGTGCGCAGCCACAATCGTTCATGCACGCTTGCCGCGCCGAACTCCGCCCACGCGCGGAGATTATCATCGTTCGCCGCCTCATCCACTGCTCGATAGGCTTTCAAACTTGCATCGTAAGCGGCGCCCTGCATCGCGAGTGCGGCAAACGCCATCATGTCCCTGCCGCCGGATTTATGAAGGTTGTCTATTTTTTGATAGACGTCATAAGCCTCGTCGTACGACTTGTTCTCTATCAGGAGCCACGCGTAAAGGAATAAAAGATCGGCGTTATCGCCGTTATTATCAACGGCGCGGCGTCCTGCGGCAAGCGCCGCGGCTACCCCGTCGGGCGTCGTCGTGAAAAGCCCCATGCGGCTCTCCACAATCCCTACAGATGCTTGATGCAATTTTATTTGCCGGATATATTCCTCAGCGGCGTCCGTATAATCGAGCAACATCGTATAGATGTACGCGAGATCGGAGGTGAATGCATTCTTGTCGTGGAGTGTCTTGCGTGCACGGATATAACAAGCGGCGGCGGGTTTGTACGCTTCCGCTTGCATCATGGTTGCGGCTATTTCCCGATATGCGGATGAATTTGAACCGGCAAGCGTTATCGCAGTATCCCATGCCGCGTCCGCTGCATGTTGGCTGCCCTCATGATATCTCACCGCGCCAAGCAGAGCATAGAGCGAATAATCATTCGGCAGCGCCTTCATACGCTGTGTGATAATCGTATCGAGTGCGCCGTACCGTTTCAGTTCAAGAAACGTCCGTTGCACATCGTTGAAAAACAGACCGTTTGCGGTATCGGATTTGAAGATATCATAGTAGATGCGTGCAGCGTTTTCAATATCTCCATTCTGTTCGTAGGTAAGCCCCAATTGATACTGCTCGTTCACCCCGCTTTGCGCCGCGGCAAATGCAGGAAACAACGCTACGCACAACACTCCCGCCGCCGAATAGGCAAGAGTGCGAGTCACGGCGACGCGCATGATTCTTTCGGGCAGGGCAAAGATTCGTAACATTGTAAATTAAACTACCGATGAACGGTATAGTTGCGCAAGCCGTATCCCCTTCCTATGAATACTATGAGAAAGTCGCACGTGTTCCGTTGTGACAAAGCGACCCGAACGCTATTTACGGATACGAACCTTTTGGGCTCTCAATAATGTCTTTATTGCCGCCGCCGTCGTGTTGAATTGCGCTCCTAATTCCTTGTAACTCATCAATTTATGATTGTTGAGCACCCGGCGGATTTCATCCTTGTTCCAATTCTTTTTCATTGTTCCCTTTACGTGCAATCCGTTGCGAAATGCGTAATTCATGATTGCATCGCCTGAACGACCGAGAATCTCGACAAGTTCTTTTTTTGTTTTACCCGCCGCATACTGTTTCATAAATTTGATTTCGTCGGGCGACCAATAGTCGTAATGGTACAAATATTTGATGCGCATTTCCGCCGCCTTGGCGATAATGGCGGTCTTTTTTCGTCCGGTTATCTTGGCGATTTTTTTTGGACCCCATTCAGGATACTTGGTTCGTATCATGTCTATTTCTTTGGCAGTCCACGGCTTGGTTGGCGAGTTTTTCCGGAGTCCGAGAAGATTTGCTTTTGTGAGTATTGTTCGCGGAGTTCGCCCAATGTGCTCGGATATCTGTTTCGCACTCATTGTTTTATAGTGAGTGGTAAGATACCGTCGTTCTTGCGGCGTCCATCGGGTAAGTTTAGTTGTTGGTTTATTCTTTTTATCCATGCAAGTATTGTTATAGCTTATAGTTAAACGGGGTAATTAAAGTACTGTTCTAAAAAAAGGCTTTCTATAAAATTTGTAAAATTGCCAATGTTCAAGTGCCCGGCATTTATTATTTCTATTGAACTCGGCGATGAATATTTTTTATTGTGCGCGAGCGAGATACTTTTGCTTCGCACACAATATTTTGATTATGAGCGGGCATTTCTCCGCATATTGAAGTCGTTCGTGAGAAAAAATATTATATTGTAATTGTGTAAACCGCAAGTACTCGTAAGCGGTTCCACGTATTTTCATTCAAATACGTAGAGACACCCCAAATGGAAGGGTAAAAATACAGAAAGACATTCCCCTCACCTTGTACATAAAGTGGAAAAGAATAGACAGATTGTTGCAAAATTATAAAAAATAACGGAACAGGGCTAATATGAACGGCGGTACTGTGTTTGGGCTGGATTTCGGTGGTTTCGGCGCTGGCTTTTTTCTAATTTTGCGGCTCATATACCTAATCAATCATTGTAAAAATAGTGCATTTAGAAAATATGGCAGAGAAAAATTTTGACATCGTCGTTATTGGCGGCGGACCGGGTGGGTACATAGCGGCAATTCGCGCTGCGCAGTTGAAGCAAACGGTTGCATGTGTTGAGCGCGACCGGCTGGGCGGCGTCTGCTTGAATTGGGGTTGCATCCCGACGAAGGCGCTGCTCAAAAACGCGGAATACATGAACTTTCTTAATCACGCCGCCGACTTCGGGTTTATGGTAAGCGACGTCAAAGTGGATATGCCAAAAGTTATCAAGCGCAGCCGTGATGTTGCCGAGAAGATGTCGAAAGGGGTGGAATTTCTTTTTAAGAAAAACAAAATAGCGAAATTCTCGGGTGGCGGTTTCATCCCCAAGAATGGGATTGTGGAGGTGAAATCGGCGGATGGCAAAACAACCGATACCCTGACGGCGAGAAGCATCATTATTGCAACGGGCGCGCGGGCGCGCATGATTCCGGGGATAGAGGTGGATGGCAAGAAAATCCTCACAAGCAAGGAAGCGATGATTGTCGAAAAGGCTCCTTCCTCGATTATCATTATCGGTGCAGGGGCGATAGGCGTTGAATTCGCGTATTTTTTCCGCGCGTTTGGCTCCCAAGTCACGGTGATTGAAATGATGGCGGATATCCTGCCCATTGAAGATGCGGATGTTTCCAAAGAACTTTCCCGTAATTTCCGCAAGCAAGGCATTGAAACCCTGACTGAAACAAAAGTCCGGTCGGCAAAGGCGACGGCGGAAGGTGTGGAGATTGTCGTCGAAGATAAAAATGGCGGTGTGAAAACGTTGAAAGCCGATCTTGCGCTAAATGCGGTCGGTGTGCAAGGCAACGTCGAAAATCTCGGATTGGAACAATTGGGAATTACGGTGGAGAAGAGTTTTATAAAGGTTGATAAATTCCAGCAAACGAATGTGAAAGGCATTTACGCAATCGGCGACGTCAACGGGCCGCCGTGGCTGGCGCATGTCGCCAGCGCCGAAGGCGTTGTGGCGGCGGAGCATTGCGCAGGACATGAAACGTTGGGTATGGATTATACCAATATCCCCGGATGCACATATTGCCAGCCGCAGGTGGCAAGCGTCGGGCTAACGGAGCGCAAAGCGCGGGAACGCGGCTCTGAGTTGAAGATCGGCAAGTTCCCCTTCACAGCCAACGGCAAAGCGAACGGCATAGGCGAGACGGCGGGATTCGTGAAATTAATATTCGATGCAAAGGACGGCGAATTGCTCGGCGCACACATCATCGGCAGCGAGGCGACGGAGATGATAGGAGAACTCGCGATGGCTCGGTCGCTCGAGGCAACCGCTGAAACAATTTACAAAACCGTTCACGCCCATCCCACGTTTTCCGAAGCCGTCCGCGGTGCTGCGGAGGACGCTTACGGGATGGCATTGGATATTTGATAAATAAGAAATAGGCATGAGCACACATTGTATCACGTTTTACGTGATACAGAATGCTATACTTTTATTTTATATAATGTATTTTATATAATGTCATTCAGTTCCAAACTTGTTGATTTACTGAAAACCGATCCGCGTTTCGTGGATGACGATGGCGAACTTGTCCCCGCCGCAGTGCAGGATCATGCGTGGAAAATTGACCATAACCTCGTGCGACTGCTACTTGCGGATGCCGATATCAAAGCGAAATTCTTCAATGAAATCGAGGGACATTGGGTTTTCAACGTCAACACCTTCATTGATTATATCGCGCAGAAAAATTTCTTGGATAATTCCTATACGCGCTTTAAAAACAAAATCGGCTTGACGATTGGCGGGAAGTTCCTGCAGGAACGCGGCGAGGTGGCGCTCGTGTGGCCCTATAAAGACGCGGTATTTGAAGGTGGACAAACGAAAGAAGAAGAAAAACGTAAGGAGATTTTCTTCAACGAAGTGCTAGCGTATGATGAAATCAACCGCCTGCTCGATCCGAAAGCTCTCACCGGATTTGCGCGATACACCCCCGAAGGCAAGCAACCCGTTACGGGATTCAAGCGCGATGAAAATGGCTTCATCCGCGAGAACCTCATCATCAAAGGGAACAACCTACTTGTATTGCACTCGCTCAAACACCAGTTTCGTGAGCAGGTGAAGTTGATTTACATTGATCCGCCGTATAATACGGGTAATGATTCGTTTGGTTATAATGATAACTTCAATCATGCGACGTGGCTGACTTTCATGAAGAATAGATTGGATGTTTCAAAAGAAATGTTACGTGAAGATGGCGTGATTTTTATTAGTCTAGATGATTCAGAAAGTCATTACTGCAAGTTATTAATGGATGAGATATATGGGAGGGAAAATTTTATATGTACAATTATTTGGAATAGTAAATATACTATTTCAAATGATGCAAAATATGTTTCATATCAACATGAAAACATCTTATTTTATGCGAAAAACAAGAATGCATTTCAAATTGGTTTATTAGAAAGAACGAAAGAACAGGATGCTTCCTATCATAATAATGATAATGACCCTAAAGGTCCGTGGAAAGCTACACCACTACATGCTAAGAGTGGTAAAGAAGAGAATAATTATACAATTAATTTTCCTAATGGATCACAATGGACACCACCAAGAGGTCGCTTTCCAAGATATACAAAGGAAAAATTGCTAAAAATTTACAATGAAGGTGGATTGTATTTCAACAAAAATGGTGGAATTGATAAAAAAACGTATTTGTCCGAGGTTAAGAAAGGGATCACTGTGGGTAGTGTATGGAATTATGAAGAAGTAGGACATACCCATGGCAATAATGAAGAATTAGCCGCAATTTTAGGAAAAGGTGCATTTAACAATCCAAAGGGTACAATTCTTCTTAAGAAAATTATGAGAGTCGCTAATATTTCAAATAACGATATTGTTTTAGACTATCATGCAGGATCAGGTACAACTGCTAGTGCCGTTATTGAATTAAATAAAGAAATAAATCTTGAAGGGGTAAGATTCATTCTTTGCGAGCAGATGAATTATGTCGATTCTGTAACTATAGAGAGAGTTAGAAAGGTCATGGAACAAAATAATGAAGGAGACTTTATTTATTTTGAACTCATGGCGTTTGTGGATTCCTTTATGGAACGTATCCAAGCCGCCGTTTCCAGCGATGAATTGCTACAAATTTGGAAAGAGATGTCTGCGAATTCGTTCCTCAACTGGTACGTGAACCCCAGAATACCCGAAGAAGCGGTGAATGATTTTATAGCAATTGGGAAAGAAGAAAACGGGATTGAAAACCAAAAAAAACTATTGGCGAAAATGCTCGATAAGAATCAGTTATATGTGAATCTCTCGGAGATAGACGACGTAACATATAAGATGAGTGATGCAGATAAGGCATTGAATAAGGCGTTCTATGGGGACGCGTTCAATGGGTGAAAAATATCTATATGACCGATTAGTTGAAGAATTCGGTAGGCGAACGCTTGCAGATATCGAACTCCCCGTCAGCATCACGGAGAATCTCAATCCCACGTATGAATTGCGCCCGTATCAGGTGGACGCATTTCAGCGTTTCCTGTGCTACTTCGACCATGAATTTGATTTCAAACTGCATCCGTCGCACCTTCTTTTCAACATGGCGACGGGCAGCGGCAAAACGCTCATCATGGCGGGCATTATCTTGTATCTCTATGAGAAAGGGTATCGCAATTTTCTGTTCTTCGTCAATTCCGCAAACGTTATTGAAAAGACAAAGGACAATTTTCTCAATCCTTTAAGTATCAAATATCTTTTCAATCATGATATTGTCGTCGCCCGCCGGCACGTCCGCGTTTCGCAGGTTGTTAATTTTGAAGCGGTTAATTCGGACGACATCAACATCTGCTTTACGACAATTCAAAAATTGCATACTGATTTGACGAAGGTAAAAGAAAACTCCATCACGTTTGAAGACTTCCGCAAGCATAAAGTCGTTCTCATTGCGGATGAAGCGCATCATATAAACGTCAAGACGAAATCGGAATCGGAATTATTCGCAAGTTGGGAAAATACAGTTGAGGGAATTCTTCAACAAAACGAAGAGAACCTTTTATTGGAATTCACCGCAACACATGATTATACAACCACCGCGATAGTCGAGAAATATATAGACAAAGTTATCATCCGATACGATTTGCTGCATTTCCGCAACGATAAGTTTTCAAAGGAAGTCGTTATCGTGCAATCGGATTTTGCGCAGCAAGAACGGATACTCCAAGCGCTAATTTTAAATCAATACAAAAAGGAAGTGGCGGCGAAACACCGAATCAATTGCAAGCCGGTGATCTTTTTTAAAGCCCATCGCACAATTGCGCAATCGGTGGAGAATAAAGCCGAATTTCACACGTTCATTAACACATTGGACGAAAAGCACATTGCCAAAATACGCACGTCGAATATTCCTATCGTCAAACGCGCATTTCGTTTCTTTGATGAAAACAAGATCAGCGACGAGCAGTTGGCGGGGCGCTTGAAGCGGGAATTTCATAGCGATTTTTGCCTTTCGGTGAACGATGAAAGCGAAAAAGTAAATTATCAAATTCTCGTCAACACATTGGAGGACAAAAACAACCGTATCCGCGCCATCTTTGCGGTACAGAAATTGAATGAAGGATGGGATGTGTTGAATCTCTTCGATATTGTTCGCTGTTATGAGGCGCGCGATACCGGCAGGGCGAAAATCGGAACGACGACTATGTCCGAGGCGCAACTCATTGGGCGCGGGGCGAGGTATTTCCCATTTGTACTTCCCGAAAGCAGTGATCGGTTTCGACGTAAATTCGACGGCGATATTGAGAACGAACTACGTGTGATTGAAGAGTTACATTATCATAGCATCAACGATTCACGATATATTTTTGAAATCCGCCAAGCGCTCATCGAACAAGGTATGATGGATGAGCGCGAAGTAACCCGCGAACTCAAACTGAAAGACTCGTTTAAGAAAACGCAGTTTTACAAATTCGGTATCGTCTGGCTGAATAAACGTCGTCCGAAAGATTATCAGCAAATAAAATCATTCGCCGATTTGGGCGTCAGCAACATCAATTATTCCCATTACATTGCAACGGGCCTTGGCGGTGCGACTGTCGCACTGGATACCGGAAAAAGTGGCAGAATAGTAAAAGAGGAAACTCGCAGAGATGTCAAGGTGAGAGACATTGGCGACAATGTTGTGCAATCCGCAATCGCGCGCAATCCATTTTTTGCGTTTTCAAGGTTGAAACGCTATTTCCCCAATATCGCATCGGTGAAAGAATTTACACATTCCGAAGATTTTCTCGGCGGTTTGGAAATTACATTTGAGGGTAGCGTGTTTGGGTTGGATGAAAACAGATATGAAAAACTCAATGCTATGACTGGGTTACTATGCCAGATCGAATCAGAGATACGCGAAAAAGTTACCGATTACGAAGGTACGCGGGAATTCACGCGTGATTGGGTGCACGATGTCTTCACGGACAGAACTCTGAAATTTGGATCAAAGAATCCCCTTGCAAAGGAAGATTTACAATTTGAACATTTTGTCACCGCGAAGGAATGGTTTGCCTACAATACCCTCTATGGCACAACCGAGGAAAAACCGTTTGTTCGTATGCTAGATAGGCAAATGGACAAATTAAAGGAACTATACAACAGCATTTATCTTCTCCGCAATGAAGGGCATTTCAAAATCTATAATTTCTCCGATGGCAGAGCATTCGAGCCTGACTTCGTGCTATTTCTGCGTGAAAAAAACGGCACCATGCTCAGTTATCAATTGTTTATCGAACCCAAAGGGAAGTTTCTCCAAAAGCACGATCAATGGAAAAAGGATTTTCTGGAAGAGATAAAAACCGAGTTTGCTAATAACCACTTATCTTTTGAGAACAAAAAATATTGCTTGCTTGGCGTGCCATTCTATAATAATGCAAATGAAAACGAATTCAAGGAAAATCTTGCGGATGTGTTGAAATTAGGATCTTTCACCTTGTAATGCTTAGTAATTTGACTAGCACGCCTCTCCTTTCCCTCCGTGATCTCGGCGTTCTCCCCTATGCGGACGCTTGGCAGCTACAGCGAGAACTACACGCCCAAATTGTGGCACAAAAGAAAATTCCACAGGAATCAACCGATAATTTCTTGTTGTTGGTTGAACATCCGAATGTATATACTATGGGCAGGACGACGCAGCCGTCCAATATTCTTTTCAACGACGCCCTTTTGCAAAATATTGGCGCTGAGAAGTTCGAAATAGATCGCGGCGGGGATGTAACATATCATGGACCCGGGCAGTTGGTTGGGTACCCGATACTCAATTTAACAATGTGGAAAGAAGATCTCCATTGGTTCTTGCGGACAATAGAGGAGACGATAATCCGGACGCTGACACATTATGCAATTGAGGGGTACCGGGTACCGGGGCGTACAGGGGTGTGGGTGAACGGTGAGAAAATATGCGCCATCGGCATCAAATGCTCGCATTGGACGACTATGCACGGATTCGCATGGAACATCAATTCCGATCTTACATATTTCAATAACATCATACCCTGCGGCATACAGGATAAAGGCGTTACTTCGGTAGAAAAATTATTGGGGAAAAAGATGGATATGCAGGAGGCGAAGCGAATTTATACCGAGGAATTTGCCGCGGTATTTGAATGTGCCGTACAATAAATACGTTATAACGTGTGGGTGAGAGTTTTGTAAATACCAATCCAATCGGTGAACATGACCAGCCGGTAACCGAGATACGCGGCAAATCCGAGCAACGCTACGCCGGAAAATTTATAGATGCCATTCAAAATTGAGGGTTTCATAACAAATTTGCTGCTAAGTATAAAATGCAGAACCAGATAAAACCACAAGGCTGATCCCGAACCGACACCAAGCGCGAACGTCAGGTTGTTTACGTGAGTTGGAAGCAAGAGATGGTATTTTTGCAACAATGCAGATACTCCCAGCCAATAGGGGAAGAACGATGGATTGGAGAGATATATAAGCACACCGAGGAAGAAAGGACCGGGGAGACCAAATTTTTGTTCTACACGTTTCTGTACTTTTTGCCCCTTTGATTGCATCTCATTCATATCTGTGTGCGTCCGCAAACTTTTTATGCCGAAGAGGAGGAGGATGACAAATCCGGCGATTTGCACGGATGCATTCACCCACGGCTCATCACTGACGAAGGAAATCCCGTACATCGCGGCGGCGCAATAGATAAAATCCATGAATGCTGCACCCACGCCAACCGCCATCCCCGACGAAAAATGTTCGCGAAGTCCACGGGTAACAACTGCCGCATTTATCGGTCCAATGGGTACATTTGTCAAAAAGCCAATGAGGATGCCTAAGAAAAGGGCAATGATCATACGAGCGTATTACGTCCAAATTTTCGCATTTTATCAAACGAAAATAGTGAATGTATGACGCGTAAACAAAAAATTACTACGGCGTTGCCGAGAGTGTGTTCTCCCGAATAAACGCATCTCTATGCGGCGGCGGAATTTCCGAGTTGTACTTAAAGCGGATTTTTGTTTAACTTCGCTTTGATTATCCGCGTATTAATCTCACAACAATTGATGACAACATCGGTCTGCTCATGAAAGACACAGCGATACGCAAGCTTTATTATTCCATTAGCGAAGTCAGCAAATTGACGGGATTGGAACAGTACGTTTTGCGGTATTGGGAGACTGAATTTGATAAATTAAGCCCTTCAAAGAATCGTGCGGGAAACCGGATTTATACGAATAGGGATATTGCGCTCATTCTGCACATTAAAAAATTGTTGCGCGATGAGCGGTACACGATTGAAGGCGCCAAGCAGGTTTTGAACGTTTGGAATCCGGAATCGGACATTCCAATAACATTCGAGGAAACTTCCGTTCTGAACCACGCCGGTGCTGAGGAACCACCCGCCGTTGTGCAGCATGATATCGCGCTTAGCGGTGAATTGCAAACCACCTTGCGAGAAGTGAAAGATCTTTTATTACTGTTGTCGGAGAAATTGGAATCGCAATTTCTCCCATCGGAGCGTAGCGCAGCCCGGTAGCGCACCTGAATGGGGTTCAGGGGGTCGCAGGTTCAAATCCTGTCGCTCCGACACGAATAGTTCCAGTTTTGCTTACTCTTTCCCCGATTGTACAAACGATGCCTGCTTACCACGCGCCGGCGTCGTTTCGACTATCAATCCATCCTTTCCAATACGATACGTTTTATCTTTCCATGTAAGCGTATTCTTCCATAAGCCGCGCGCAAAGAGAAAGGGTGCGATTATCATTTCATAATAAAGAAGGGTGCCTGCGAATTGGAACGAAGGTTTAACACCAAAGACTCGTTTATTGCTAACAAATACAGAAGAGATTTTAACAAAAAGTGCGACAAAAAAAAGCGGGAACAATGTTTGATGGATCACAAACATGCATATAAGCATCGGAAAGGCAAACAATAGCGGATGCCAAATGGTAAGTGCCGCCCAAAAAATTGGGAGCCCTTCGGAGCGAAGCAAGCCCGCCCATTTTTGCAAATGGGCAATGCCGTCGCGGAGGCGTAGTTGCTCATATTCCATACGGACGGGACGAGGCAGCATAATATTTCGGAGCCCGTGTCTGCGGCATTCCCTGCCCATACGGGCGTCGTCGCCGGCAACTTTGGTGAATTGTTCTAAGCCGCCGATAATATCAATTGTACATTTGGTTGAAAACCAAAATGCCCCGCTTATGAACGGCGGATTAACGAGTGCAGCCAAACCGCCGATGTATAAGGAAAAATAATAATTGATATGAACCGCAAGAAGCGTGCCGCCTGCAGGTCCGGTGCCGGAGTAATACGGCAGAGAAAACGCTATGCCTGCTTTTGGCTCGCTGAGAGCCTTAATTCCTTCAAGGAATAATCCCGGATTCGGAGTGACGTCGGCGTCCATGGAACAAATGTATTCATGTTTCGCCGATTGAATCGCTGCGCAAAGGTTGTGCTGTTTCCCCATTCGTTCTCCGGAATCGCCCGTTATGAGAATACGGATATTTTTTCCGGGATTCTGTTCTTTTACTTCGCTGCAAACGGTAAAAGCAGGGTCGGCGGTGCCTTCCATAGCGAAGATGAATTCACATTGTTGGGTTCCATCGCTATTCAGAAGCATTTGCAAATTCCGCAAGGTTGTATCCGTTACTCCCTTGATAGGAACGATAAGCGACGCCTCAGGGTTGTTTTGATCATCCTGCGGCGATGGTGCTTGCGTGCGAAAATATCGCAGCAAGCAAAGAGTTGCGCCGAGGCAAGCGATAATGCCTGCTGAAATAATGATAACAAACAACCAAAAGAGCGCGGTAATCATCATCGTATTAATTCTGTAATTTACTCCAAGTTTTTAAATGGAAAAAATGAATCTGGCACAATTGCGATCAACAAAAAATGACAGTAAAGATCGGTAAGACAACAATTGACGTTATTCAAGGCGATATTGTGGAACAGCCCGTTGAGGCGATTGTCAATGCTGCGAACGACCATTTGTGGATGGGCGGAGGTGTCGCCGGGGCAATAAAACGCAGGGGCGGCGATATCATTGAGACGGAAGCAATAAAACAAGGACCGATTCAAACGGGAACCGTCGTTGTAACATCCGGCGGTGCGTTGCCGGCGCAGCGGGTTATCCATGCTGCAGTCATGGGGCAGGATCTACAGACAAATGCGGATATTATTGCTCGCGCGACCCGTGCTATTCTACAGCGCACCGAGGATGACGGATTTGTATCAGTGGCAATACCCGCGCTTGGTACGAGTGTCGGCGGCTTCTCCATGCAACATTGCGCAAAAATCATGATTGAAAATACAATCGCTTTTTTTCAGGCGAAACGGTCAATCACACTTGTGCGATTTGTTCTATTCAGCGATGACGCCCAAAAAGTATTCAGCAGTGAATTGAAACGTGTATTTTCAGCGCATAAATAGGATTATTGAATTGCGTCAACACGTGGTGTCTGCCGTTGGACGCTCTACAATGCCAATATGCAACTGCAAAATTTTAGCCATAGTCTATCCGTTCAATGTCTTGCCTTTTTTGCGTAAATTTGTCTGCGCTTTTTCACGAGCAAAACATACCCTTACCGACTTGAAGATAACCCCGAATGCCTGATTTTGTCCATCTCCATAATCACACCCACTACTCGCTGCTCGATGGCGCCTGCACCGTTGATGGGCTTGTCGAGGCTGCGGCGGAAAACAAAATGGGCTCCGTTGCATTGACCGACCACGGCGTCCTGTTCGGATTGATGGAATTTTATCGAAAGGCGAAGTCGGCGGGAGTGAAGCCGATCCTCGGTTGCGAATTATATGTCGCCCGCAACAGCCGCTTCGATCGCGCGATAGAAACGAGCAGCGTCGGTCGAAAATTGAAGAATTATTCCCATCTCATCGTGTTGGCGAAGGACGCAACGGGGTATAAAAATTTAATCAAGCTTTCATCTCTCGGGCACACGGAAGGATTCTACTATAAACCGCGGGTTGATATGGACGCCCTCCGTTCGCATCACGAGGGTCTTGTTGCGCTTTCCGCGTGTGCCGGCGGGGTTGTTGCATCACCGCTCATCAACGACGGCTACGACGCTGCTCTTGGCGTCGCCCGCGAGTTCAAGGATATCTTCGGCGATGATTTTTATCTTGAATTGCAGAACCATCATATTGAGCGCGAGAACCTTGTTCTGGAAGGGCTTCCGCGAATCGCGCACGATCTTGGCGTAAAACTCATTTGCACGAACGACTGTCATTACGTAAAGCGCGATCAAGCGATTGCACACAACGTGCTCTTGAATATCAAGGAAGCGACACAGGGTAGTACGATTGACGTGCGGAATTTGCGATATCAAACGGACGAAGTGTATTTCCGCACTGCGTCGGAAATGCACAAATTGTTCAAAGCATTCCCAACCGCTATAGACGCAACGTTTGAAGTGGCGGAAAAATGCAATGTGGAATTTGGCAATGAGCGGCACATGCCGAATTTTCCGGTACCGCCTCAGTTAGGCGGCATATCGCTGGATGAATATCTTACCCGGCTGACAATGGAGGGCATGGAGAAACGATATCCGGCGATGACGAAGGACGTGTTGGACCGCGCGGAATTTGAGCTTGGGGTGATAAAGAAAACCGGCTATGCGGGGTATTTTCTCATCGTTCAGGATTTCATTAGCGCAGCGCGCAAGCGGGGTATTAGCGTCGGCCCGGGTCGCGGCAGCGCGGCGGGCAGCCTTGTTGCATATTCGCTTGGTATCACGAACGTTGATCCTCTCCGGTATAATCTTCTTTTCGAGCGCTTCCTCAACCCAGAACGCGTCTCGATGCCGGATATTGATATAGATTTTGAAGACGACCGCCGCGGCGAAGTTATCCAATACGTGAAGGAAAAATACGGCGAAGATTCCGTGACCCAAATTATCACGTTTGGCACGCTCTCTGCGCGGGCGGTGTTGAAGGACGTCGGTAGAGTTCTTGGTATTCCAATTTCCACGATTGAATCCATTACCAAGAATATACCCGTTGTGCTTGGCAAAGTAACACCGTTAAAAGAGGCGCTCGATTTACAGGAACTGCGTTGGGTAAAAGAAAGCCAGGACCCGAAGATAAAAGAATTGATAGAGTATTCGCTGGTGCTGGAGGGATTCAGTCGCAACGTTTCTACGCACGCCGCGGGAATCGTGATTGCGCCGGGTCCGGTGGACGAATACGTTCCGCTCTACAAAACGCCGACGACCGACGTGATGACGCAGTATAATATGAAGGACGTCGAAGAAGCGGGACTTCTGAAAATGGACTTCCTCGGTCTGCGGACGTTGACTATCATCGCGAACACGCTGAAGAATATTCAGGCGCGTAGCGGAGTAACGATAGATATTGACGCGATTCCGCTCGACGATGAAAAGACGTATTCGCTGTTTGGAAATGGATTGACGGTTGGCGTGTTTCAATTTGAATCCAGCGGTATGCAGGAGTATCTCCGCAAATTGAAACCGGCAAGCATTGAGGACCTTACCGCGATGAACGCGTTATACCGCCCCGGACCGATGCAGCACATTGACGAGTTCATTGATTGCAAACAAGGCAAGCGCGCGATAGAATACCTGCATCCTTTGCTTGAACCGATACTCAAAGAAACCTACGGCGTTATCGTCGTACAGGAACAGGTTATGCGCGTTGCACGCGACCTTGCGGGATTCTCGCTTGCAAAAGCGGACGAGATGCGGCGTGCGATGGGGAAAAAAGACGCGAAGAAAATGGCTGGGATGCGCACGAATTTTATAAATGGGTGCGCCGTAAACGGTATACCCGCCGACATTGCGCAAAAGATATTCGAGAAATTGGAAAAATTCGCCTCCTATGGATTTAACAAATCCCATTCTCTGGCGTATTCCTACGTAGCATACCAAACAGCGTATCTAAAGGCGCATTACCCTGCGGAGTTTTTTGCGGCTGACCTTTCCGCTGAAATGGGCGACCAAAAACGGGTTGTGCAATTGATTGAAGAATGCAAAAAAATCGGTGTGAAGGTATTGCCGCCCGATGTGAACGAAAGCGGCGTCAATTTTTCACCAGTCGATGGGGGCATACGGTTCGGCTTGGCGGCGATTAAAAACGTCGGCGAATCGGCGTTGCAAAGCATCATCGCCTCCCGCGACGCGCACGGCAAATTCAAAAGCATCTTTGAATTCGGCAAATATGTTGATACCCGCATTGTGAATCGAAAAACGTTGGAAAGCCTTATTCAAGCGGGTGCATTCGATTCTATTTCTCGCGACCGAGCAAAGTTGTTTGCAACTGTCGACAATGTGCTGCAATATGCCGTCAACTCGCAATCGGCGCGCTTGGCGGGGCAAGAGGGATTATTCGATTCTTCGACGCACGTTGCAAATATTCAAGAGCCTTCCCTTGTTGAAGCCGCCCTGTGGAGTGAACAACAAACGCTTGGCTATGAGAAGCAAGCGCTGGGGTTCTATGTTTCCGGACACCCGCTTAAAAAATTTGAGGAGGAGGCAAATGCTTTTGCGACCCTGCATTTCGGCGATGACGTTGCAACGGTAAAACACGGCTCGCCGGCGCGCGTGTGCGGAATTATAACCGGCATACGCACAAGGCACGATAAGCGCGAACGGCAAATCGCATTCGTTGAAGTGGAAGATTTTACCGGAAAGGGTGAATGTATATTCTGGGCGGAGGCGTACAAGGCGAATGAAAAACACATTCAACCGGACGGGATTGTGATGATTATTGGAAAAGCGGACACGAACGGCGAGGCGGTGAAAATTGTTGCCGATGAAGTAATACCGCTCTCAGCTACCCGGCAGCGTTTCGCCCGCGGAATTATGCTTGTTTTGCATGAAAACGACTTTACAGAGCAGAAATTACAGTCCCTGAAATCCATTCTGGAAAAAAATAAAGGGAACTGCGCCTGTTTCTTGAGCGTTACACAGAATAACAATCAATCTGTGCGCAGGTTTGTAACGAAAAAGTTTACTGTTGCTCCTTCCCCAGAAGCGCTGAAGGCGTTGCGAAACGAACTCGGTGAGACTAATGTACGATTGATTGCCGGATAATATCCGGAACGAAAAATTGAAAAATACGAAGCTTCGTTTTTCGTATTTTTGATAACAATGAATTTATACAATTTTTTTTCATAAAATATAATGAACCCATTACATATTACGGACAACAGTTTTGCTAAGGACGTTCTCGAATCACAAAAGCCGGTATTGGTAGATTTTTGGGCTGAGTGGTGCGGACCATGCCGTATGATTGCCCCGATTGTCGAAGAAATCGCCCGCGAATACGACGGCAAAATTGTCGTTGGCAAGGTGGATGTTGACGCGAACCAAAACATCGCGTTCAATTATAGCATTCGCTCAATCCCGACGTTGCTGATTTTTAAGGGCGGCGAAGTAGTCGAACAGATTATCGGTGCGGTGCCAAAAAAACAAATTGTCGAGCGTTTGAACGCGCAGTTAAGTTTGTCCGCGAACTGATTGCGTACGCATATATCCAGCGCGCCTGCCGTAAGACTGTGCGCTGGATATGTTGCGTTTAAAACGAGCGAGCAACATCCTTCCATTACGATAAATCCGTGAGTTTCATCAAAATACCGAAATCGAAAATGTCAACAGCCATTTATAAAACGACAATTTTTATTACATTGCTGGCAATTTTTGCGAGATGTGGTTCAAAGCAGGACGCAAAGCCCTCCGCACAGGAGCAGCCGGCAATCGTGAAAGCCGTTATTTCGGTCCCAACCATGAAATGCGATATTTGCGCCGGAACGATTAGCGATGCAGTGAAAACGCTTGACGGCGTGAAAGACGTGAAAGTGGATGCTGAGAAAAAACAAGCGACTGTTGAGTATCTTTCGGTGAAACTCAACCAACAACTCATCGCAAACGCCATCGCAAACGCCGGCTATGACGCCAATACGACCAAGCGAAATGAAACGGCATTCAACGCCCTGATGCCCTGCTGCCAGGTACAGCGAACGGCAAATCAGTAACCCACCGCAACAACAATAAGAGGTAGTGGGTCAGTTTCAAAAATGCTAAAAACAAGAGGGGTGTCCATTCTGAGCGGCGGCGAAGAATCTCACCGTACATAGAGGTACTATGCATGGGATTCTTCAGTCGCGGAGTTTATACTGAGCACAGCGAATGTGCTCCTTCAGAATGACAGCTCAAACTGACCCACTACTCAATTAAGAGCTTCCCTTATATCGTTAGATTTTATTGGTTAAGGGATAACCACACCCACGACAGCAGAAGGAGTATAACTCAATCCATTAAAGATTGAGCGACCCGTAGCGGGATCATAATACGTATAGTAATATTCCGAAGCGCCATACACGATGATATGCACAGAATCCCCCGGACTAAAACCCGCGCTCTCTAATTCCTGCGGATAGACAGAGCGGGAAAACGATCCGGATTCTGTTGGCGTAATGGCTATAGTGTATAAATAATTCGCTGGAGCGGACGACACCGCGCTTGTTGTTCCTAAGAAACAAATAATTTTTTTACCTGTCGAATAAATAGAATCGTTTGCCGAGCCTGTAATGTCAATATATCCACCATACGTAGCATTGGTGGTATCACGAATATCAATCGTTTTTATACCGAAACTTTGCGGTTGTATCAAAGGTATTGTCCCCAAATAGAGCGCCCCTCCTCCTAATACCTGTTGTCCGTTGATAACGTACGAACCATAGCCATTGCAGCTAAAGGTCATTGGATAGGTTCCCGTGGGAACTTCGGTAAAAGTCCATTTGCCCGTGGAGTCGGTCGAGTCGGATAGATTCAATCCCCCAATCGTAACGACTGCCCCGCCACGGCTTGTCAACAAGTTGTCGTTTTGGTCAATAAGCTTAATGAATCCTGTTACCGTTCCCGTAAGGCTTGGTCCCGCTGGTCCCTGGCTTCCATCCGGTCCTTTACATTCAAATCCAGAAATAACGGAAATACATATAATCGCGGGGATCAAGAATTTTTTCATAACACAATTGAATTTGTTGAATATTAATGTTGAGCCATCCATAGTATTTAATCATGGATTCTATCCTACGCGAACTTACACAACTATTATAATTGTGCCAAACCTCTGGAAGGGAGCGGCAATCAAATTGCGAAGAATCGCGTGAGAAATACGACTAATAACACCCCAATTAATGTTGCTATAAGTGTTTTCTTCGAGCTCCGAAGAGAATGTGCGGAGGGAAGCAAGTCGGCGGCGCCGAGATAAATGAACTCCCCCGCAAACCATGCAAGCAGGAACGCCAACCAAAATAGCGGCATTGCGAACAACAGCGTCGAGAGCGCTCCAACCATAGGCGCCGCTGCATCGAATACTAAAAAGAGAAGAGTCTTTTTGCGCCGTGCTTTTGATTGAAGCAGAATAGAAACGGTATTTGTTCCGTCCGCAAAATCGTGCATGATCACAGCCAAGCCTATCATCATGCCGAGATGAACGTTCGTTTGGAATCCCGTGCCGATTGCAACGCCGTCCAAAAGACTATGACCGATCATAGCGCTGCCGCCAAGTGCGCCAATGATATGTTCGTGGTTGCCTTCCTCTTGCGCGTGGGTATGAATAAGAATCAATTTCTCTAATAGATGGTAGGCAACGAATCCAATAACAACCGTAAGAAAAACATTCTGAAGCGAGGTGTTTGTCGTTAGTGCGATTGACGCAGCTCCCGGTAATAAATCTAAAAACGCAATCGAAACCAACGCACCCGCGCTAAACGCAAGAAAATAATGCAGTTTGGCATGGTAACGGAGGGTGAACAATCCACCCGCCATCGTTGAGCCGAATGTGATGACTGACAATACAACGACTATCGCATTCCAGGGCATTAGCTGTGAGATAAACGCATAAATCGGAGACAAGGAAAATTTTTACGGAGAGAAAAAGGGTTCAAGTTAAGAAAAAAGATATGAGTGATGGTGACGTGGTTTCCCCTTCGGGAAATCACGTTCAGCGATGGTTGATTTCATGTAACGATGTTTCATTTCCCATAAGGGTGTTCCTTGTAAAGTTTGGCAAGCGCATGTGCATTTTCGTAATCAGTCCATGAAAGAATTTTATCGTACTGCGTTAATGCATACGGCCGCTTGTTTTGAAGATCGTCAATCATGCCGATCTTCAAGTTTGTCAATATCATAAACCCCGAAGGACCGTCGGTATCGAGCGCGCGTGACAGCGAATCGCATATATAAAAACTGCTTAACGCTTCGTCATAACGTCCTGCATCCATTGCAATCCAGCCGAGATAATACCTCGCTTCGCGTTCGGCGGAAATACTATACCCGTTCTTTTTTAATTGGCATTTCATGAGGACGTCCCGCCATACGCTATCCCATTGTACTCTGTTGTTTAATTGTACATAACTGCGTCCGAGATAACGCTCAAAAAGGACGTTATTGGGAAAAAGAACGTGCAATTGCCAGGCTAAATCGAGCGCCTGTGCCGGATTGTTCTCGTATGACGAATAAATGCGCAGCAATTGGTACATCGCTTCATAGTTTGCATAGCGTGCCTTCGTCGCCGATGCACGGAGGAATTGCAAGCCCAATTGTTTATCGCCCGCAGGGAAAAAGAGCATGAATGGCTTCACGAATGGGTATTCTTCGGGGATTTTCACCGCGTAGTAATCATACAATCCTTCGCCGAGCATAATGTCATAATTCGCCGGTGCGAGATGCTGTGCGCGTTGTAATATCTCCAATCCGCGTTTTCCCTCTTCCGCTGCGGCAACCCATCGCTCCCGGTATGCATCCAATTCGCCAAGATACCCAATTGCCCCGCCTTTAAAGAAAAGAGCGACAAGATCAACGTCATCGGTGTCTAATATGGTATCGGACATCGCAATCGTTTTGCGGAGTTTCCATGTCAACGTATTATCGAATGCTGTTGTGTCGGGATCAACGGCAATGCGCCACCAGTCAACCATGGCGGAAAAAAAATATCCCGCGGGATGCCGGGGGTACCGTGTAATGACTTCGCTGAAGAGACTATCCGCAGTCACATAATTCAAGTTGAAAAGCTCATGCACTCCCTGCCGTACAAGGGAATCGGCGTCTTCATGGAAAATAATCCATTGCGCATTCGCGACGGAAGGCGCAATGAACACGAAGAATAAGACGAGCGGGATACTCGCAAGCACCCGGCGAACATTACGACGCATTACCGACCGGGAATACCTCCGCATAATCCTCCGCATATCGTATGCGGTGCCAAAGAACGTATTGTTCAGGTGAAATCTGAAATTGAGGCAATGCCTGAACCGCTACAATGCCGAGAATGAGGACAAGAGTCGTAAATATACTGCCTTCGGGACCAAACGCGCCGCCTGTAAGCCACTCGGGACCGGATAGAGACGTGGTCAGCAAATGCCCGCCCAGTGATACGCCGCTGATGTCTGCGCCGTATATTGTTCCCTGAAAAAAATTCCATCCGGCATGGAGCGCGATGGGAAGCCATAATTGGCGCGTGCGAATATAGGCCCCTGCAAAAAGTAATCCGGCAATAAAAATATTACAATATGCAAGCCCGGTTATTCCCGGATTCCAGCTGTGTACGATGGAAAAGAGCAGAGAGGATGCGATGACGGCAACAGTGACATTTGAACTTTCGATGGCAGCCTGAAATAAATATCCACGAAAAAGGAGCTCTTCTACTGCCGCCGCGAAGAAGAAAAAAACGAATTGATTTGCGCACAAGTGCGACACGGAATCCCACGTCCAATATCCTGCCTCAATTTCAGCATAACCGAACCCGTTGAGCATCGTAACGGCTATGGTTATCAACACTGCACCCACACCAAAGCCCCAATAGATATGCCGGGTTGTGAAAGCATTCCACGCCAAACCCAGCGAGGCGAAAGGGCGTTTTTCAACAAAATGAATCAGCGCCGCCGAAATCAGAATTATCCCAAGTGTGAAGTATTCAAAAGTAAATGCGTTCCCGTATGGCATATAGGGAAAAATCAGGACGCTCCCGGTTCCGCATAATATGAAAATGCAGACTTTTGCGTAAAAACGGAGCCGCCCTGAATGAGTAAAAAGATACAACGGTTTTCCTGTTGTCATCATTTCGCGCGGATAATGAAACCGCGAAGCATGCCCTGCATGCCTGAAAGTTCTCCCGGAGAGAAAAATTTCAAAAAGAAAAAAGCCGCGCCCGTCAACGCAAGCAAAAGCACATTCATTAATTGCATTGCGGCTCCGGCCGCAAAATTTTGCGCAATACTCGAAAGTAAAAATGCCCCGAGCGTTACCGAGGCAATCTTGCCGATGCGCCCCCATTCGTATTGCATCGGGTAAAACGGCTGCGTCATGCGATAAATCATAACCGCCATCAATGCGTAGCTGATGAACGTTGCCCACGCAGCACCGGCAATCCCAAATATGGGGATCATAATAAGATTGCCAATGATGTTGCTGAGAGCCGCCACGCCTGTGATTACCGGCAGTAGTCTTGTCCGTTTTTCAACGTAGATTCCGACGATAAAGTTCGTATAAAAGCCATTGAAGATATACGCGGCAAGAACGATTGGCACGATAGTCAAGCCTCCCCAATAGCGGCGGTCAATAATGGAATGATGATTCCAAATGACGATTCGGGCAAGGTCGCCGACAAAAAAACTGACGATGAGGAATATTGCAGCCGCAGCAAGTGTAAAATACGTCAGCACCCGGCTGAAAACGCGCTTGGCGTCCGGTTGGCGGGCATATTGTAAAAAAAACGGTCTCCATGCGTATTCAAACATCGAGACGAAAACCATCATAATGGTCCCCAAGCGGTAATTCGCAGAATATATCCCGACTGTCGGGTCGTTCGTCAAACGCTGCATTATCGGGCGGTCAATTACCTGCAAGGCTATTGTAGAAAGAGATGAAGGAACGTAGGGCAACCCAAATCCTAAAAATTCCCGCATGATTGCTCGCGAATACGTCCACGCAAAAAGCCCCCGGATTGTCGGCAGAATAATAATAAATGTTGCAACGGATGCGATTGCATTGCCAAGAAAAATTCCCGCGACGCCGTAATGAAGAAACGCGACAAAGAGAAGATTCAAAACAACTTGCAGGAAAATATTGATGAATCGCAGGACGGCGAAACGAGCGGGTTTATGCTGTAGCCGCAACGCAGCAAACGGTAAAATCGACAGGGCGTCGAAAAATAATATCGAGACGGAGCATACGACAATCGTATTCATCGTGGAAGACGCCACGGTATGATACGGGTTTACAAATTCATTCAATACCGGCTTCAGCGCCACGATAATCACTGCAAAGAAAAGCGAAGAGCCCAAGAGCGTAATGAAGGGGGCGCTGAATTTTTTTTTATCGTTTACCGAGTCGGCGGCAAAACGGAAATACGCGGCTTCCATTCCGTACGTAAATACGATGCTGACGAACGCTATCCACGAATAGATTGCCGAATAAACGCCGAGCTCGCCGGGCGCAAGCAGGTTCGTGTAAAAAGGAACGAGAAGGAATGTGAGAAACCTGCTGACGACGGTGCTCGTGCCATAGATGAGCGTGTCGCCGGAAAGCCGCTTGAGCGCTGCGAGCACACCCGCCTCACAAAATATACCGGCTCAAATCCTGATCGCGCACGATGGAAGAAAGCTTTTTCTTCACCAATTCGCGCGTGATCATGATTTTCTTGGTTTTGAGATTTGACGGCGAATCAAAGAGTATATCCTCTAAGAGTGTGGAAAGGACGGTATGCAGGCGGCGAGCGCCGATGTTCTCAACCTGCTCATTCACTTGTGCTGCGATGTCTGCTATTTCCATGATGGCGTCGTTGGAAAAATCAATCGTAACGCCATCGGTTTCTAACAATGCGGTATATTGTTTGATCAATGCATTTTCGGGGAATGTAAGGATTTTCACAAAATCTTCTTTTGTCAGGCTCTTCAACTCTACGCGGATAGGGAAGCGACCCTGTAATTCAGGAATCAAATCAGATGGTTTCGAGACGTGGAATGCGCCGGATGCGATGAAGAGGATATGATCGCTTTTCACCATTCCGTGTTTTGTCATAACGTTCGTACCTTCCACTATCGGTAGAAGGTCGCGTTGGACGCCTTCGCGGGAAACATCCGGTCCGCCGCCGTGTCCGCCGCCGGCAATCTTGTCTATTTCATCCAAAAATATGATGCCGAAATTTTCAACTCGTTCAATCGCCTCTCGCATGGCGGATTCATTGTCTATCAATTTTTCCGCTTCTTCCTGCGAAAGAGCTTCACGCGCTTTTGCGATTGTCATTTTGCGCCGTTTCGTTTTATGCGGCATCATCGGTCCGAGCATCTCTTGAAGATTGATGCCGAAATCCTCCATGGAGAATGGTCCCATGACTTGCATCATCGGGAAATTTTCCATCGGGTTATGCATCTCTACCTCGATGATTTTGTCCTCCAATTTACCCTCGCGTAATGCGTCCATGAATTTGGCGCGTGTACGTTCGTTGGTGGTTTCTACGTCATCGGTGGTGGCGGGACTGCCGTTAGCCACTCCACCGTTTGCTGGTGCGGGCTTCTTCTTTTTCAGAGGAGGCACGAGAATATCGAGAATGCGCATGAGGGCAAGTTCCTCCGCTCGTTCGCGCACTTCAATTGCTTTTTGTGCGCGGATTTGCGACATGCTTGTATCCACCAAATCGCGAACCATTGATTCAACGTCTCGACCGACGTAACCGACTTCGGTAAATTTCGAGGCTTCTATTTTAATGAACGGCGCGTTTGCCAATTTTGCAAGCCGTCGGGCAATCTCTGTTTTTCCAACACCCGTCGGTCCGATAAGCAGGATATTGTTCGGCATGATCTCCTCACGGATGGCACCCGTTACATTGCGCCTGCGCCACCGGTTGCGGAGTGCAATCGCCACCGCCTTTTTTGCGTCCGTTTGTCCGATAATGAATTTATCGAGCTCCGCGACTATTTCGCGCGGCGTGAATTCCTTCTCGTTCGTCAATGTTTTCTTTGCCATACAATCTTAGAGTGTTTCGACCGTTATATTATGATTGGTATAAATGCAGATGTCGCCGGCTGTAGAAATAGCCTCCCGGACAATATCTGCTGCGCCCATTTTTGTGTGCTTTACGAGCATACGGGCTGCCGCGAGCGCATAATTGCCGCCGGAGCCGATTGCGACAATGCCGTCGTCAGGCTCGATGACTTCGCCGGTGCCGGATATAATCAAAGCGCAATCTTTCGCGATTACTGCGAGGAGCGCTTCCAACTGCCGGAGAACCTTGTCCGTTCGCCATTCTTTCGCAAGTTCCACCGAAGCGCGCTGGACGTTCCCATGGTATTGATTGAGTTTGTCTTCAAATTTTTCAAGAAGTGCGATTCCGTCCGCCGCGCCACCAGCAAAACCGGCAAGGACGGTATTGTTATAGACGCGCCGCACCTTTTTCGCGGATTGCTTCATCACGGCGCTGCCGAGCGTTACTTGCCCGTCGGCGCCGAGCGCCGCCTCGCCTTTGCGAAATAAGCCGAGTACTGTCGTGGAGCGGATAATGGTTTGTTGTTCAGTCATTGATAATTCACTCCGGGTGCGGTTTAGGCGCCCGGTAAAATATTAGGAAATGTTTTTGCGCATTTCGCGCCTAAGTCTCGATACGGGGATTCCCTGTTCTTCGCGGTATTTCGCCACTGTTCTTCGGGCGAGATCGTACCCTTCTTGGTTAATAAGCTGGACGATTTCCGCGTCGCTAAGAGGATGCTGTTTGTCCTCGCCTTGAATGATTTCCTTCACACGATTTTTCAAGACGCGGTTGGCGACGTCCTCACCGTCGGACGTTGCGATCCTGTCGTTGAAGAACCATCGTAATTCATAAATTCCCCAATCGCATTGCATATATTTGTTGTTGACCACCCGGCACACAGTCGATACGTCCATTCCAATAATATCGGCAACGTGTTTATAGAAAATCGGTTTCAGAGCGTGTTCGCCTTCAAGGAAGAAATCTTTTTGCAATTCCACGATTGTCCGCATAACCGCCATCATTGTATTGCGGCGCTGTTGCAAGGAAGAGATAAAAAATTTTGCCGAATCGAATTTTTGGCGCAGAAAGACGCGTGTATCGCGCGGGAGGCTGTTCCTTCCCCTTTCCAACATCGTTGAATATTCCGTGTTAATACGGACGCGCGGCAGCCACGAATCATTGAGCGTTATCACCAATTCACCGTCTTCGCGCTCGACAAGAAAATCGGGGATAATGGTTTGTTCCGCGACGGCATACGCCGTGTTGCCCGGTTTCGGATTTAGTTTATGAATCTCATCCAACGCGGCGCTCAACGCCTCGGCGGTGGTATTCAATTCCCGAATCATGACGTCGAAATGCTTGTGTGCAAAGGCATCGAAACACACATCCAATATCTGCATTGCAAGCTCCTGCGAGCGGGTCCGGTGCGGAATCGCACGAATTTGAATAAGCAGACATTCCTTGAGCGACCGCGCGCCGACGCCGAGCGGATCGAGATTATGAATTTTCGCAAGGACTTTTTCTGCAGCGGCAACATTAAACGTGAATTGCACATTCTCTTGCTCATCATCTGTCTTGCTGTTCGTGCCGTTATTGGAAGGCTCTACTTCGGCTGGGTATGCGCCTGTGGCTGGACTATTGCCACTATCACCATATCCGCGTATTTCGAGCTCATGTGAACCGTTTCCGTTAAAAGACGACTCGCGAGCTGTGCTTGGCGTTCCATTTGTCATTGCAGGCGAGCCGGCGAAGGTTGTTCCATTGCTCCCGTTTGCAGATAACCCAAATGCTGAGTCTGTATTTTCTCCTGATTCACCGTTATCATCCCAAGAATCAGCCGAAGATTTTGTATAGTCGCGTTTAGAATTTAGACTCACCGGTGAAGATTCTATGACAGATGGGTGGGTGTTGGATGTACTGACCCATTTGCCGAGATCAGCGATAATGTCTTCCAAATCACGTCGCAGGTACCCGTCGCTGCCGATGTTCCCGATAATTTCTTGCGCGAGCAGTTCTTCATCGGGTGTAAGATCCAATTCAGGAATCTGCTCAAGGAGTGACTCAGTGAGTGTTTTTGTCGCAGGCGCTGGAGCATCTTCGCGTTCTTCCGCATACGAATCCGGAGTATTATACGAAGGTTCGTCATTCTGATAATCCTCGTATGAAAAATCTTCGTCCGTGGAATGCTCCACTGGGATTTCATTTTCCCCGATTTCCACGGGAACGTCGTCGTCCTGTTGCACGCTCAACGAAGGCTCAGCGTCCATCGTGAACTCGATGTCATCTATCTCCTCCAGCAAAGGATTTTGTTCAAGTTCCGCCTTAATGCTTTGCTCAAGGGCAAGCATCGGCAGCTGCAACATTTTCAGATACTGCACCTGTTGCGGCGAAAGCCGCTGCTGAAGGCTTTGGACTTGTGAGAGATTAATCATCCGCGAGTATAGACGTTATTCTCTGTTTGAGATTGTACCGTTGTGCGGTTGTTCGCTTGCGATCGCGTTCGTGATATCTTCCCCATAAGCGCGGATGAGCGGCTCGCGGAGAAAATCCACCGCACGGATTTTCAATTTTTCGCCGTTCCGGTATCCATCAACGCATTCCGGAATATGTTCGATGTAAATATGCTCTGCATCGCGCTCGCGCGCAATACGAATCGGGAATAGGTTGCACGAAGGCGGCTTCCGGAACGTGGTCTCTCCGTTCAAGTACGCCCGCTCCAGTGCGCATTTGGCGATGGTATTTTCATAAAACACGAATACACAATCTTTTTCGTCAATACATTCCAACGCCCGGAACCCGTCCTCGCCTTCCCACAATCCTGCCTCTGCTATCCGTGTGCGTGATTTTTCGGACAAATATTTCATTGCAATAGGTGACGCTCGTTCTATTTCCGCACATTCGGCATCTGTTATGGGTGCTCCGCGCCCCCCCGGCAAGGTGCAACACGCCCCTTTACAACGATTCAGATCGCAAGCGAATTGCGTCGTTTTTACGTTGTCGTCTATAATTAGAACGGAATATTCAGATTCCGATTTCATGATTTATAATATGCTGTGGAAAAGATAATGTAAATTACGAAAGGTATGATGTATAAACAATACTCGTGCCAATTTTACCAGTTGCTTATTCCAAAGTGTCATATTTAGAGGAAAGGGCATAGTTTTAGATTGGCATGGGAATTGCTTGTAAGAATGAGGATATGGCGCAAATCCGCTTAATTATTGGACTCAATTTGTTGAATTAACGAGGGGGGAGCCTATTTTATGATAACGAACCTGATGGCGATATAAAAATGAGCAGCCGACTTCACCATATAAGAGGGGAAGGAGGTGATTTGCGGAATTATCGTTGGCCCACCACTAGCCTCGATACTCCTGTCAGCTGCTCAAAAATTGAGAAACAAAATTGCAGGGAAAAAGCTATGCAATCAAGAGATAAAGGAATCATTCCTGTATCTCGTTCTCCTTATTTGTTAATATAAATAAACGTATTTAGATGGTTGAAAGTTCCTATGCTGCGTGTATTAGCTAGGTGTATTGCTCAATTGAACGATTTCCATGCGACGGAAACATTTCACCGTATGGTCATTCACCATTCCTACCGCCTGCATGAATGCGTAGCAGATTGTCGAACCGACGAATGTGAATCCTCGCTTACGTAAATCGGCGCTCAAAGCGTCGGATACCTCTGTACGAACGGGGATTTCGCTCAGAGAATTCCATCGGTTCACGATCGTTTTTCCACCGACGAAACGCCACAGATAGGCGTCAAATGTTCCGAATTCCTCCCGTACTTTCAGGAACGCGCGTGCATTTTTCACTGCGGATTCCACTTTCAAACGGTTGCGGATGATGCCTTCGTCCTTCAAAAGGGATTGTATTTTCCGTTCGGAGTACCGGGCAATTTTGGCGGCGTCAAAATTATTGAACGCCTTACGGTAATTTTCCCGCTTTCGCAATACCGTTGCCCAACTGAGCCCTGCTTGTGCGCCGTCCAAAACGATGTCCTCAAAGAGGCGTCGGTCATCGTGCTTTGGCACGCCCCATTCTGTGTCGTGGTATAATTGTAATAGGGGTTCTTTGATTCCCCAGCCGCAACGGTGTATTTCTATTGTCTCGTACATGTATTTATAAATAATTGGCTACCGTAATTAGTATGTCCGTGTATTGTTCTTCTCGCATAACAATTTGCCGAACATGATTCAAAGAAGTTGATAATGCGGAAACAATGTAGGAGCGCAAGGTTACGAAATATTTCCGAATATGGCAACGTGCGAATCTATTCAGCGGCAATATTGTGATTTAATGGGTAAACCATCATCGAAGGGATGCATCGAAAGAAGCTAATAAAATCAAAGGCAAAAAAAGGGATAGAAATATCATGTGCAATCTTCAGGGGATTATTACCATATTTGCAAAGTGAAATTGTGGAATACAATGGAAATTTGATGAATAAAATTATTTTATCAGCATTGTTGGTCTGCGGTTTGTATCTGCAATCATTCGCACAGGATTCGCGGATACTCCATACAACAACAATAATTAACGCCGATAGCTATACAACGTTTGTTGATACATCATTGAGTGGATATTTCATTGATTTTTCCGCTGATGAATATGTAAACGGGGTATTGCATCAATCGAAAGAATGGAAGTTTCCGACAGAAAAGAGGCAATTATCCAAAGGCTACCTCTCCTTCAAAGAAATACATGTCGACAGTATGCGCAGGCATGTCACATTTGTTTGGAACGACGCACGCAAGAAAGGTGCCGGAACAATTACTATTACTGAAAAATTGTCTCATGTGCCCTCATTTAGTTACCGCGTTGATACGAATATCTATGGATTGTGCGTCACTATCGTATTCGATTCCACCAACCATCCAGTATCCGATTTTCTGTGTCCTGTTATCGCCCGCTGCTTTATCGCAAAAGGAGGCACAATTCCCATAATAAAAGCGCGGGCAACAATCAGTGAGATAATTCAGATGTTTTCCAAAGTAGTCGTTATTTATTGGCAGAAATTTCCTCTCCCGGTGGATGATGGAAATGATATGATATATACTGGTTCAGTGAAGGTATCCAACTTCTATAATACAGGAAATGTATTTCGATCGAACAAATCGGGTAACATATATTTGAATTCAACACGGCTCAATATTATTGCAGAAACCTACGATTCCGGGATATTGACGGAAACGAAGAATACTGCAAAGATGATTGCCCAAGACTCGCAAATAAATATCCCGGATATGTCACTTCCATATGAGGATACATCAAATTGGGAGCTTGATGTTCAGTGGCGTGTAAGTCCGAAAGATACATGCACTTTTGCATTGTCCCAACTGGCAAAACATTGCTTCACGTTGAATTATTCGCTCAATACATCGCTTCTGGATTCATTCGGCATTCTTAGCCCGCATAGTAGGTCCAGCGATTTACGAAGTAACGATAAAGTTCCTTTCAATGTAATCTGCTTTTCCGGGAAAAATGAGCCGTTAGCGCCATCGAATGATTCCGAAGCGATTGAAAGGATTGTGAAAAAATATGCGAAAGCCATTGTTATCTATTATCAACGTGACACAACAAGCCTTCAAACGCGTAATGACATGATGGCTATTGATATCCCACACTCAACGTGTGCACAATTTATATACACAAGTCTCAAACCTACAGTGAATCCGGTCTCAACGAATTATATCATTGAATTTTACGATGGCGATAGTTTATCGGAAACAATTGATATTGCGAAATTATTAAAATAAAGATAAAACGCATTCCTTGAACTTTATACTACCGACCACTGATACAGGGTTTAAATCCATCAGTATCGAGTGGAAGGGCGATAAATCATCGTATTCACTTGAAGCGCAAAGTTTTGTCAACGATTTTTTCTTTGGGCGGGATTCATCCGTTGTTCAAGCAACCCAAAAGAAGGTGGAGTATTTTACGATTGGTCTTGATAACTATAATCTTCCTATCTACGGTAAACGTGGTATCCTGCATTTTAAACGAGCAGTACAGGAAAAAAACTTCCCGTGACGGCGTGTTGTTTCTCAAGTCAGGGTGTTCCTTTCCCACCGAGTTTGGCGACGGATTCCGTGAACGATTTGATTCACCGCTATGCGAAAACAATTGTCGTATATCAAGAAACGGAAGATTCTGAGTAATAAATTAACCGAGGGGTGCCGGTTCAGGCGCAATGCGCTTATAAGTATTTTGATTATGCCGCCCTGTTCGCTAATTTTCATCTCATCAATGCTAATAATTTACAAATGAAAATTTCAGTGGGTTTTTGTCTTTTCGTCATCAGTGTGCTTGCACAGTCTGCGGCGGCGCAAAATGATGTTATGGTAGAATCGCGGTATGTGATTGATATGCCGACGGCGGGAATGCTGCACCGCGGGCAGGTTGCGTTCGATTCGTGGATTTATCGCGACGGAGGTATGCTATTGGGTTTGAACGTCGGCGTTTTCCCGCGCCTGATGTTTGGCATATCCTATGGTGCAAACAACGTCATCGGTGTTGGTTCTATGACGGGGCAAAACCTGCCGGGAGTAAACATCAAATACCGTGTAATCGAGGAATCATTTTTTCTGCCTGCTTTCGTTCTTGGATTCGATTCGCAGGGGAAGGAAGGCTACGTCGAGTCCGCGGGGCGGTACGTTATCAAGCCTCCGGGTTTGTATATTGCCGCCAGTAAAAATTATTCATTCCTCGGCGATTTGAGTTTCCATGGGTGCGTGAATTATAGTTCGGAAGATGCCGATAGTAAATCGCCCGATCTCTCAATTGGATTGGAGAAGTCTTTGGGGGAAGATTTGGCGTTCGTTTCATCGTATGATTTTGGACTGAATGATCGCGATGCAACTGCCGGTTTTGGCGGTGAACACGGTTATTTGAACGCCGGTTTGCGTTTTATGCCCGGCGGTGGTTTTGTTGTTGAACTTGACGACAAAAACCTTCTTGGTAATGAACAAGGGCTTCCCGCCGGTGACCGCACGTTCTACGTTGGCTACGTACAAAATTTTTGATCCCATGGGTTCATTACTTGTCCACGAATTCACTCACCGGCAGATTCTTCAGCTTTCATTCGTCCGTGGAATGACGGCATCCGCGTTACGCACGATAGTCGAACACTATAAATCGCCGGAAAGGCTTATGACCTCGCCGCCGGATTATTTTGCGCAGGCGCGCATCCGTTCCGCTCAATACGAATCGCTTCTGGATTTCGGCGCGTATGAGAGCAATGCCGCGGTGCAATTGGCGCTTGCCGAAAAATGCGGCGGGCGTGTCGTAACATATTGGGACGAGGAATATCCGGCGGCGTTACGTGAAATATACAACCCGCCTTCTATATTATTTGTAAAAGGCAATTTGTTACCGGCTGATGAACATGCCATTGCCATAGTCGGCACGCGCGGTGTAACGGAGTACGGCAGGCGAACAGCGGAATTATTCGCCCGCGCTTTTGCCGAGCATGGGATTACTGTTGTCAGCGGGCTTGCGCGGGGTGTGGATTCGTTTGCGCATGGCGCAACGCTGCGATACGCAGGGAGAACAATTGCGGTTATCGCGAGCGGGTTGGATACAATATCCCCGTCTCTGGCGCGACAATTGGCGGATAAAATCGCGCACAGCGGAGCCATTGTAACCGAATATAAAATGGGGGTAAAAGCACTCCCATCATATTTTCCGCAGCGTAACCGGATTATCAGCGGTATGTCGCGGGGGACGGTCGTCATTGAAAGCGCAGTTGATGGCGGGGCGATGATAACCGCAGGGTTTGCGCTCGATCAAAATCGCGCAATCTTTGCCGTACCCGGAAGAACCACCGATCCGAAAAGCGCAGGTACGAACCTGCTTATCAAGGAAAGCCGCGCGAAATTAGTAGATTCACCGGCAGATGTACTCAGCGAATTCGGTATTTCTAATATGAGGGGTAAAAATACAGCCGAATTGCCATTGCCAGCCTTGGCAAATATATCGCTTTTTGAAAAAAAAATTATGGATGTTCTTGTAACGGAGTCGCTTCATATAGACGATATCGCCGAAGCGGCGGCAATGCCTTCCAACGAGGCGCTTGTGAATTTACTTTCGTTGGAGTTGAAAGGATATGTGCGGCAAATGGCGGGTAAGCGGTTTGTACGGGAGTGATGGGATGTACGGATGTAATTGCAAATATTCTAAATCCTCACTGAGGACTACACTTAATTATTCGGCGCTCCTTCCAATATCCAATCGTAAATTCCTTGGATGTGATTCTTAATAGTATCAACCGGATTCCCGTTATGCGATAACTTTCCAGCCATAACCTCGTATAATTTACTTGCATTCGGATTATACCTCACAATATTTCCCGGATCGGCGTTGGCGTGTACCCACGTTGTGAGACTTAACCCGCCCGCCATATCGTTGTCATTATGACAGCCCGAAATCGTGCATCCGATATTGAACATCGGCTGAACATCAACGCTATAACTTACGTTGGAGGGAGGAAAGTTTATTTGTTGGAGCGCCGAATAGTTGAGCGGGTTTGAACCGTCACAACCTTGCCAGAGAACAACTCCCCCAAATGCTCCTATTGTTGCAATCAGCAAAATTCTCTTTATTATCATTGCAATTTAATTACCCAATCACCCCTTACACGCAGGGATGCTGCTACTTGTTTCTAAAGTCTTCGTAGTATGTTTGATGCGATGGATCAATCGCTTCCAATTCATCATAGATTGTGCCTTTATCCGGATAAACCTGCACAAACTGCCCGAGTTCAAGATATTTTGCATCCATAAACCTATCGAGGGTCAGACTTGTACCACCAAGACCTTGTTTAAAATAATCCAAAGAATCAATTGCATTGAGGACTGCTTTGTATCCGCTATCCGGTTGCGTTGTAAGAATATCCCTGCCGTGATAATACGTGTACGCAAGATGGCGGATAGTCTCGAATCGGGGATTGAGCAACTCTTCAACAAATGACGTGCGGCTGTAATCCGCTCCCTGCGACTCCGCCCAACCGCTGGCGGAATTGGACTGCCCAAGCCCGCAAATGGAAGATGCCTGATGGAAATACGGGGATCCACCAAGATCGTTGTAACTATCGGCTGTCATCCCAAGCGCGATATAAACATAGCAGTCAATCATAGAGGAAAGCGGATTGAAAATGCCGGGTGTATGTTGCAAAGGCTGATTGGGGGAATATGAAAATTGCCAATTGTTATCTATTATACGAAAAACAGTCAGCGCGTCACTGCCCCCGGCAACGCTGCGGCTGCTGATAAGCAGTAATTGGGCATTGTAATTGCCCCCTCCGCTCGATTGCGGCGAAATTTGAATTGACATCGCGACCTGAGGATACGTCCATGAGCCGCCAGTCCAATAATACGAATTGATATAGCTCTGCACGTCGTTTGCCAAACCGGAGAGCGCCGTGCGGTCCTGGCCGACCAATAGCCGCGAGTCTATAACGACCGTGGCATTTACCTCTTGTGCGCGTAGTTCGCTGCAAGAGAGAATCGAGAGGCACAAAAATGTTCCCAGTATTATTTTATTCATGGTAATGATATAATTAAGACCTTTAAGACAACTGATTGGTTTATTGAACAAATTTTTTAATCATTTCGCTAATTCTCTGCGATTACCGGAAAATCGGTTCCCAAACATTCTGTAGTATGCAATCCCATGGCAACCGTATCTCATCGGCGGGGTCGTATGCGTGCGATTGCAGATTGACCACTATTGCTTCGGGAACGCTCAGCGCTTTCCAGCCATGCAAAATCCCAGGGGGGATTTTGAGCAGAAGGGGATTATGACTTCCCGCGATTACGGAAAAATATTGCCGAAACGTCGGCGATTTTTGCCGGGCGTCCGCGCAAACAACCTGTATCTTTCCCCGTGTAATCGCAAATTGATCGGTATGTTGCCGATGCAAATGCCATGCCTTCACAACCCCGTAATCTGTTGCGCTTTGATAAATGTGTATCGGGTTCACAAGTCCTTTGGCGTCCATCCACGGCGCACTCCATAGTTCCGTTAATTCACCTCTTCCATCCACAATCGGTTTCAACTGCAAGGCACACATCTCGTGCAGCGGCTGTTCGTTGAGCGTAAAGTTGAGAGAGGGGATGCCATCTGTAGCGATGTCATCCGTTGCCCCATTGATTGTTTTTAGGATTGTCTTCATACAAGTTGAATATGTCTCCTACAAATTTAAATGCAATCACAGTGAATACCAAGAGACTATTCATTCACCGCTGAAAATGACAGCGGGAAGGCTTTTCCGCGTTGGGCGCGTTCTGTGATTGCATCTACGCCGCGCAATCCATACTTTTGCGATATTCTGCGCGAGGCAAGCGCTTCCTTTTGGCTGTTCATTCTCTTATACGGTAACATCGGAATTCAAATGGCAAAACTTCTTGAGGTGAAAAATCTAAAGACGTACTTCTACACCGACGACGGCGTTTCCACCGCCGTGGACGATGTGAGTTATGACCTCGAAAAGGGTGAAACGCTTGGCGTGGTGGGTGAGTCAGGCTGCGGAAAATCCGTTACAGCGCTCTCCATAATGCGTCTGATACCCAATCCGCCCGGTAAAACTGTCGCCGGCGAAATCCTTTTTGAAGGAAAAGACTTACTAAAAATTTCCGAAGAGGAAATGCGCAATATTCGCGGGGGACGAATCGGCATGATTTTTCAGGAGCCGATGACGAGTTTAAATCCTGTCTTTACAGTCGGCAGCCAGATTGACGAAGCGATTCAGGTTCACGAAAAGGTCTCCCGGCAAGAGGCAAAGAATCAATCGATTGAAATGCTTGCTCGTGTGGGTATCCCGGCGCCCGAAATGCGTTACCGCGAATATCCGCATCAACTTTCAGGCGGCATGCGCCAACGCGTCATGATTGCGATGGCGCTTTCGTGCAATCCTTCAATTCTGATTGCAGATGAGCCAACCACGGCGCTTGATGTTACTGTGCAGGCGCAAATCTTGGAATTGATCCGCAAATTACAAGACGAATTTGGCATGGGGGTTATTATGATTACGCACGATCTTGGCGTGATTGCCGAAGTCGCCAAACATGTCGCGGTGATGTATGCAAGCAAGATTGTCGAGTACGCCCCTGTCCGCGAAATATACTACAACCCGAAACATCCTTATACGATAGGCTTGTTGAATTCCATTCCACGTTTGGATGTCGTGAAGACAAAGTTAGCCACGATAGAAGGGACAGTACCTCCTCCAACTCATTACCCCAAAGGTTGTCATTTTGCGACGCGCTGTCCTTTTGCCGATGAACAATGTTGGGCTGCTGAACCACCGCTTGAGGAAGTGACGACGGGGCATACGGTGGCATGCTGGCATACGGATAAAGTTACCGCCAGCGCCTTTCATACGGCGCGTGCAACGGCAGTGTAATTGTCCGGCGAACGGTACTCACTTCCTGCAAATAAAATATAAGCGTTCGGAATTTTTCGACGGGCGCTTGCGTTCGGCATCCACCGTTTTCACGGATGTGAACATAGCGTGTAACGCATTGATGATTGTGTTCGATGGGAATGCGGTCTCACGGATATTCTCTATTTTCAGTCGGTAATGATTTCCCGTGGAGTGGATGAAAAATCGCAGATTCCAGTTGAATATCTCCTTGCCCTCGCTGCGGACTTTGAGTAGCATATAGTTTTCGCCGAGTTTGTGAATTTCCGGCGGATACGAAACGATTTCATGTAATTTCACCGGCGTGTTGACGTCGAAGATGAACATGCCGCCGGGTGCAAGATGATTGTGAACGTTTCGGAATACTTTCTGCCAGTCGTCGAACGTCAGAAGATGGTTGATTGAATCGTACACGCACAAAATAACATCGAACTGTTGGTGAATGTGAAAGTCGCGTATATCGCGGCGGTAGAATTTTGCGTTTGGCAGTTCTTCGCGGGCAACGGCAAGCATTCCCTTCGATGCGTCTAGACCGTTAAGGTTCCATTCCCCGGCAAAGTGGCGCAGAATGCCTCCGGTGCCGCACGCAAGTTCAAGCAAATTGTTTCCGTTAGGTGGGCTTGCTTCGATGAACCCGCGAAGCAAATCAACAACGGTGTTGCGCTCGCCAACAGCCGCATCGTAAAAATGTGAGAAGACGTCGTAATCGTTCATCAAGCAAATTACGAATCTTTTTCTTCTCTTTTTCTTTAGCGCCTCAAAGTGAATCCGGAGGATTACCTCGCAATCACCATCGTTCCCGTTTGCGTTCGTTTACCGGCGCTCATCCGATAGAAGTACATTCCGTCCGGCAGTCCATCCGCGCTGAAAAAAACGTTGTGAAGACCGGCGGTTTGCCGGTCATTCACAAGCGTCTTGCATGCCTCCCCTAATGTGTTGAATACCCCCAATTCAACATGTTCTGCCTCAGAAATTGCATAAGAAAAATGAATAACAAAGCAATAATTTTCAGCATCGGTTTCATTTGTTTCGGCGATCATCGGCAATCCTGTCATAAAAACGGGCGGGTATCCGTATCCCGAATCACCAAGATTCTTTTACACGCCCGCATTTTTACAAAGAATCACTCAGATTCGTGAAGCAAACTTACGGAGGAGTTTCTCAAAAAGTTTTAAAATATTTCTAAAATTATATTTTAAAAACCGTGGTTTTAAAAACGCGCAGTAAGGGCTTAAAATCAAATATTTTGCTTTTCGGCGGCTTTCACGTCTTTCCACGTAACGTGTTCCGCGATGAAGAAGGCGCCGCCGGTCAGCAGCATACAGATATATTGAAAACCGTGCGTCAATGTGGCGAATGCGGCGGCGGTTTTGAAATCAACATTAAGGAACAGCACCATCCCTTGAATGCAAAAGAAATGATACACGCCGATAGCACCGGGGGTCGGCGCGATAGCCATGGCAATGGATATGAGAGCGAGAAGTATAAACGCGTCCCCGAATGTGAGGTTGAATTTTTCCAAATGGAGCGCAAAAAACGGGAAGTACAGCGTGAGCAAATACGCCGCCCAAATGCAGATTGTGTAGATAATAACCCAAGAAATTTGTCCGCCCGATTTGACTGTCCGCATTCCTTCCTTGAATGCAAGCAGCAATTCTTGTCCCTTGTTTTGCCAGCGCTGTGGCAACATCCGGAGCGGCACCCGGAGGAGCCGCTGCCCGGGTCGTGTAAAAAGCATGAAGATAAGGAGTGCAAGGAATAGCAATATAGGGAGAGCGATAACACGTATGACCCCGCCCATCGAGTTGATTCCTATATCGCGCGTCCATGCCGCCTGCTGGAAAAGCCCGATGATCGTGTCACTAAAGCGTGTGCTGTATATGACGATTGCTGTAAGGATGATTACGAGCAAGAACAAAACATCGAGACTGCGTTCAATGACGATAGTCGCGAGCAACATGCTCTTGGAAAGGTTTTCGCGCGAACCGAGTATGTAGGGGCGGAGGAATTCGCCGCCGCGCGGTGTTATCTGGTTCAGCGCGTAGCCTATCATTACAGCGGAAAAGGCGTTAATGACGCGGACACGTTTGACGGAATGGAGCATCACGCGCCACCGGAGGGAACGAGCAAGATGCCCGATAAACATGACGATGAGCGAGAGAAACACCCAGACGTAATCCGCCGAAACAAGGTAACTGGCGACGGCGCTCAAATCTACGCGCCGGAAGGCATAGTAGAGCGATACCGCCGTGATGGCGCTTGCAAATGTTATTCGGAAAATTGTCCGTCGCATGGAAGGGGAGATACCGCCCTGCCGGTTACGATTGTTGGAATCCGGCTCGCTTACGCCGCCGGTTCGCGTGAGAAAAGATTATTGAAGAATATGCTTCGCGATGACCATGCGTTGCACTTCCGACGTTCCTTCGCCGATTGTGAGCAATTTTGAATCGCGATAAAATTTTTCGACGGGGAAGTCCTTGATGTATCCATAACCGCCGAGTATTTGCACTGATTCTTCGCTTACGCGCACCGCCGTTTCGCTGGCAAACAGTTTCGCTTCGGATGCGGCGAGCGCATACGGCTGCTTCGTGTCGCGAAGAAACGCCGCCTTGTGCGTCAACAACCGGCTTGTTTCTATAGTCATCGCCATGTTGGCGAGCTTGTGCTGAATGATAGGGTGTTCAACCAGCATTTTTTTGAATTGAGAGCGTTGACGGGAATACGCAAAGGCTGCATCGTATGCCCCCTGCGCGCAGCCGACCGAAAGAGCGGCAATTGTTATTCTGCCGCCTTCCAAAACCCTCATTGCCTGAATGAATCCTTCATTGAGATTGCCGATGAGATTTGCATCGGGGATGAATACGTCTTCAAGGGAGAGCGACGAAGTATCCGAACAACGCATGCCGAGCTTCGTCTCGCGTTTCGATGCGGAGAACCCTTTCATGCCTTTTTCGAGTATGAAGGCGCTGATGCCCTGTACACCTTTTTCTTTATCCGTCTTCGCCATGATGACGGCGGTCTCGCCAACCGTCCCATGCGTTATAAAATTTTTACTTCCGTTCAATATCCAGCCGGCTTCTGTCTTCACCGCGATTGTTTGCATTGCGCCGGAATCGCTGCCGGATGACGGTTCGGTGAGCCCCCACATTCCCAATTTTTTCCCTGTTGCAAGCTCGGGAAGGTATTTCTTCTTTTGCTGCTCGGAGCCGAACATATTAATATGTCCGCAGCACAACCCATTGTGCGCCGCAACGCCCAACGCTACCGAAGGATCAATCCGTGCGATTTCCTCGATGATTATAGCGGTCTCGGCTGCTCCAAGCGCAGACCCGCCGTACTCCGCCGGAATCATAATGCCGAGAAAACCGGACTCAGCGAGCTTGGCAAATATAGGTGCGGGGAAGGCTTCCGATTCGTCATAGTGCATGACGACGGGCTTCATTTCGGTCTCTGCGAGCGAACGAGCGAGTTTGCGCACCGCTGTTTGTTCTTCGTTCAAAGTAAAGTCAAAACGCGTATCGGGGGCTTCCATCATGTATTTAAAATTTTTCGAGTTGTTATCATCGTTTAGGATACAGGATTATTGAAACGATGCTGTATTTCGTTTGATTGGCTGGTGCGCTTGTAACGTTCATCGTATGTGATTAAAAGCAGACAGCGTTTGCGAAATTAGAGAGAAGCGGCTCTCCCACCAAACGGGGAGTTATGGAATACTTCGTAAGGCTCAATACTCCGCCCTCTGCAATCTTGTACCGATGAATCCACGGGAGTTCCGTGCAAAAGGCCAGCATTACGGCTCATGTTCCTTACAGTATTCCTTTATGAAATACGCCTTACTCGTTTAAAAATACCTCATTCGTAATATTTTACTTGCATGAATAAAAACTTTTATATATATTTGCAGGCTCTAAACGATTGCATGTCGCATGGGGCGTAGCAGGGGGAGAAAATTCCCTTTGCCTCCACCTAAGTTGCGGAAGCCGGATTTCGGCATGTACCGTTCCCAGTTTTATTACAATATCATTCATAACATTATAATCATGCTGCGTTTTCGTGCGTGCACGAATGCGAGTGCAGGAGCATATTAAATGGCAAAAGAAAAATTCGATCGTTCCAAACCGCATATCAATATCGGTACAATTGGTCACGTTGATCACGGCAAAACAACCTTAACCGCCGCCATCACGATGGCGCTTTCTAAAAAGGGATTGTCGGGCGTCCGGACGTTCGACTCCATAGATAACGCCCCGGAAGAACGCGCGCGAGGCATTACGATTGCGACGGCGCATGTCGAGTACTCTACGGAGAATCGGCATTATGCACACGTTGACTGCCCCGGTCACGCCGACTACGTGAAAAATATGATTACGGGCGCCGCGCAAATGGACGGCGCGATTCTTGTCGTTGCCGCAACGGATGGACCGATGCCGCAAACCCGCGAGCACGTGTTGCTTGCGCATCAAGTGAACGTTCCTTATATAATTGTTTTCTTGAACAAATGCGATATCGCCGATCCTGAGCTTTTGGAGCTCGTTGAAATGGAAGTTCGGGAATTGTTGAGCAAGAACGATTTCCCAGGCGATGATATTCCCATCATTCGCGGAAGCGCGACTGAGGCGATGAAAGCCGGAGTTGACCCTGCGTCAACAGCCGATGACCCGCGTTTGAAATGCATCTATGAGTTGATGGATGCAGTTGATACATATTTCCCGACGCCAAAACGTGATATTGATAAACCGTTCCTTATGCCGGTCGAAGACGTGTTTTCGATTACTGGTCGTGGCACGGTAGGCACGGGACGCGTTGAGCGCGGCAAAGTGCACGTCGGCGAAGAAGTTGAAATCGTCGGAATGGGCAAGCATAAAAAGACTGTCGTCACCGGCGTGGAAATGTTCCGCAAAGAATTGGATGAAGGCATGGCGGGCGATAACGTCGGCTTGCTGATGCGCGGTGTGGAAAAGGACGAATTGGAACGCGGCATGGTTGTTGCGAAGCCGTCTTCAATAACCCCGCATCATAAATTCAATGCGCAGGTTTACGTTTTGAAAAAGGAAGAAGGCGGCAGACATACCCCCTTTTTCAAAGGATACCGTCCCCAATTTTACTTCCGCACAACGGACGTAACCGGAATCGTTGAGTTGCCTCAGGGCGTGGAAATGGTTGTTCCCGGTGATAACTTGGACAGCTTGGTCATTGAATTGATTACTCCTATCGCTATGGAAGAGGGCTTGCGTTTCGCTATCCGCGAAGGCGGTCGCACGGTGGGCGCGGGTGTCGTTACGAAAATACTCGAATAAATTTACAATCACAAATAGAAGCGGCGCCACCGGGCAGCCGCTTTTTATTTGCATTAATATTAATCAATCGCAATCAGCCGGAAAGGTGAACCGTTTTGCCGGGACAACGAATACGAATTAAATTGAAGTCATACGATCACAACCTCATTGATCGCTCGACGGAAAAAATCATAAAAACGGTTAAGTCCACCGGTGCTGTTATATCGGGACCCATACCGTTGCCGACGGAACGAAGCGTGTATACCGTTTTGCGGTCGCCGCACGTGGATAAAAAATCCCGCGAAGCGTTTGAGTCGCGCAGGCACAAGCGGTTGATTGACATACTGCATTCAAACAACAAGACGATCGAATCGCTTATGAAGCTGGAATTGCCGGCTGGCGTCGACGTAGAGATTAAAGTTTAACCGGCAGTCCGCCGCATCTATATAATATTGATAATGAGCGCGCTTTTGGGTAAAAAAATCGGGATGACTTCGGTCTATGATGCAACGGGTAATGCGATCGCATGTACCGTCATCAATGCCGGACCGTGTTACGTAACGCAATTGAAAACAGTCGCCCGCGAAGGGTATGACGCCGTTCAATTGAGTTTCGGCGAGCTTTCGCAAAAACGGGCGGAGAAAATCTTGACGAAATCGAACATTGGACGGTATGCAAAGGCGGGAATCGCTCCTCAGCGGGTTTCCAAAGAAATACGCTCTTTTGATGTTTCAACGTTGAGCGTCGGGCAAAAGCTATCTATTTCGGATGTCTTTGCGCCGGGCGATAAGGTAAAAGTTATTTCGACCTCGAAAGGTCGTGGGTTTCAGGGCGTTGTGAAACGCCATCATTTTGGCGGCGTCGGTTCGCAAACGCACGGGCAAAGCGACCGTGAACGCGCTCCGGGCTCCATCGGCGCTTCATCGTATCCCTCACGAGTTTTCAAGGGTACGCGTATGGCGGGGCGAATGGGGCATACGCGCATTACAACAAGGAATTTAAAAGTCCTCCGCGTTGTTGAGGAGCAGAATTTATTGGTGATAAGCGGCTCGATTGCCGGTGCACCCGGGGAGCTCGTTCAAATAGAAAAATTATAATTCCCGCCGGGAAAGACGATCCATGAAAGTTGACATATACAATAAGGACGGAAAACCTTCGGGCAATCAAATTGAATTGCCTGCGGATATTTTTGAATTGCAGCCGAATGAACACGCAGTGTGGCTGTCAGTAAAGGCGTATCTTGCTCACCAGCGTCAAGGTACGAGCAAAACAAAAAACCGATGGGAGGTCAGCGGTGGTGGTCGCAAACCGTGGAAGCAAAAAGGCAGAGGAACGGCTCGTTCCGGTTCAAACCGGTCGCCAATTTGGGTTGGCGGTGGTAACATTCACGGGCCGAAGCCGCGAACATACGATATGAAGATGCCCAAGCAAATGCGGCAATTGGCTCGCCGCTCCGCGTTCAGCATGAAACTTCAAGCTGGCCAAATTCGAGTGGTTGAGGATTTCACATTCGATGCAATTAAGACAAAAAGTATGGTTGCAGTAACCAAGGCGTTTGATACAGAAGATAAAAAAGTGTTGCTACTTACTCCCGAAAGTAACTTGACCCTTTGGAAATCAGGTCGGAATATTCCGAACTTCTTTGTGAAAATAGCGGAAAAAGCGTCAACGTACGACATCCTGAATAATAAGATGCTTCTGATTCAACAAAGTGCAATTGTGAAGATCGTAAACACCTTTACTGGAAAGGCTGCCTGATGCCGCAAAAGCACGAAATTTTAGTTCGGCCGGTTATTACGGAAAAATTCTCCGCCGAGTCGGATAGCCCCAAGTTTGTTTTTGAAGTCCACCGGGGCGCAAACAAGCATGAGGTCTCTCGCGAGATTTCAAGACGCTTCAAAGTGGAAGTTGCAAAAGTTAATATCGTCGTTCACAAAGGAAAATTTAAAGCGCAGTTGACAAAGCAGGGAAGATTTGAAGGAATGACGCAAGACTGGAAAAAAGCGATTGTGACCTTGAAAAAAGGTCATAAGATAGATTTCTTCTCCGGAACGGAGTTATAATCGGCATGGCATTACGAAACTTAAAACCCAATACGCCGGCAACGCGATATTATTCAATTGCCTCGTTCGACGAGATAACGAAAACGACTCCGGAAAAAGCGTTGCTTATGCCGTTAAGGCAGTCCGGCGGACGCAACAATACGGGTCGTGTAACGGCGCGCCATCGCGGCGGCGGGCACAAGCGTATGTATCGGGAAGTTGATTTTCTACGGGAAAAGACGGGTATCCCTGCAACAGTGGCAGCGATAGAGTATGATCCGAACCGTTCCGCACGGCTTGCGTTATTGCATTATGCGGATGGTGAAAAGCGCTACATCCTGGCGCCGGATGGTGTTAAAGTCGGTGAAAAATTAAATTCAGGACCGAATATAGAGATTAAGCCGGGCAATGCGATGCCGCTGAAGAATATACCTGTCGGTATGTTCGTGCATAACGTAGAATTGAAGCCCGGGAAAGGCGGACAAATTGCTCGTGGCGCCGGAACGTATGTGCAGGTTGCAGCGCGCGAGGAAAGCTTTGTGCTTGTGAAAATGCCGTCCGGCGAGGTTCGTAAATTCAGAGGTGAATGCCTTGCGACAATAGGCGTTGTAGGCAATCAAGATCATGAAAATATTTCTCTCGGTAAAGCGGGGCGTTCGCGTTGGATGGGCATTCGCCCGCAAACGCGCGGCATGGCGATGAATCCTGTTGATCACCCGATGGGCGGCGGCGAAGGACGCTCGAAGTCCGGCGGCGGTTGGCAGCATCCCGTCTCCCCGTGGGGCGTACCCGCCAAAGGGTATCGGACGCGCAAGCGCCATAAAGAATCTGAAAAATACATCGTCACACGGCGGAAAAAATAATTTGCCCAGTTGAATCAGCGATATTAATACATGGCACGTTCGTTAAAAAAGGGTCCCTATATAGACCCGAAATTGTTGAAGAAAATTACGGTATTGAACACCGCCGGGCAAAAGCGCGTTGTAAAAACGTGGGCGCGGCGCAGCGCAATTCCGCCGGAATTTGTCGGGCATACGTTTGCGGTTCACAACGGCAATAAGTTTATTCCCGTGTACGTCACCGAGAATATGGTGGGGCACAAGCTGGGGGAATTTTCGCCGACGCGTACGTTCCGTATGCACTCCGGCGCACGCAAAGATGACTCTGCATAAAATCGGAATCACAGGAAATTGACACAATGGCAGAAGCACAAGCAATAGGAAGGTTCGTACCGACGTCGCCGCGAAAAGCGCGTTTGATGGCAGATTTGATCCGCCGCCAACCGGTGGATAAAGCTCTGAATATCCTGCATTTTTCGCCGAATCATGTTTCACGGACAATTGAGAAAACGTTGCGTTCGGCGGTCTCCAACTTGGCAAACCGCGAGGACGTGGGGCGCGTGGAGCCCAACCAAATTTTCATTAAACGTATTCTTGTGGACGGCGGACCGATGGCAAAACGCATCCGCCCCGCACCCCAAGGAAGAGCGTATCGTGTGCGCAAACGCACGCATCATTTAACGATCGTCGTTGCAACAAACGACTGATACCCGGCTTGAAACCTTATTGAGTAATAGGAGATTTTTTTGGGACAAAAGACACATCCAATCGGTTTTCGTCTCGGCGTTTCGCGTCTGTGGGACGCGAATTGGTACGACGAGAAAAACGTTGCGGTAAAACTCGCCGAGGATTTGAAAATTCGGGCGTATGTTTTTAACCGCTTGAAAAAAGCGGGTGTTTCCCGCATCTGTATTGATCGCCGCGGCGAGAAGGTGGTTCTGATGATTTACACGTCGCGTCCGGGCGTGGTTATTGGAAAAAGTGGGAAAGAAATAACCCAGCTTGAAAGCGAATTGAAACAGGTTACAAGTAAGGAAGTGAAAATAATGATCCACGAGATCAAGCGTCCCGAATTAGACGCACAATTGGTGGCGGATAATATTGCCTCCCAATTGGAAGGTCGCGTGGCGTTCCGGCGCGCAATGAAAGGGTCTGTGCAGGCGGCGATGCGCATGGGCGCAAAAGGAATTCGCGTACGGTGCAGCGGACGGCTTGGCGGAGCGGAAATGTCGCGGACGGAACAGTACAAAGAAGGCAGTGTTCCGTTGCACACGCTGCGCGCGGATATAGATTTTGCCATTTCGACGGCGCATACGATCTACGGAGCGCTCGGAGTAAAAGTATGGGTATGCAACGGTGAAATCATCGGCGCAATGAACCCAATGAGCACCGGTGTTGCGGCTGAGCGCACACGGTTGTAAAATAGTTTAACGATTGAGTATCGAAACACAATTACGCCTTAAGGAGAAAATTCCATGTTGATGCCAAAACGGGTGAAGTATCGCAAAGCCCAGCGGGGACGGATGCGAGGGAAAGCGTATCGCGGCGCGGATGTGTCGTTTGGCGATTTTGGATTGAAAGCGATGGAGCCGGCGTGGATAACAAGCCGGCAGATAGAAGCCGCCCGTGTGGCGCTCTCCCGCAAAATGAAACGCGATGGCAAAGTGTGGATACGGATTTTCCCGGATAAGCCTGTTTCGAAAAAACCTCTTGAAGTCCGCATGGGTAGCGGTAAGGGTGCTCCGGAATTTTGGGTGGCAGTCGTGCGCCCCGGAAAAGTAATGTTTGAAGTCGGCGGAATTTCAGCTGATTTGGCGAACGAAGCGCTTGTTCTTGCTGCGCACAAATTGCCCATTAAAACGAAAGTTGTTGCCCGTCGGGATTTGGAAGCATAATAACAGTAGTCTCCAATGAAACCCACTAAAGTATTAGATATACGAAATTTATCGGACGCCGAAATAAACGGGCAGATTTCCCAAAATCAGGAAACGCTTGTGAAACTGCGGTTTCAACGCGCCATCGGCGAATTGGCTAACACGGCGCAATTCCGAACGATTCGCAAGGATATCGCACGGATGAAAACGATTTTGCGCGAGAGAGAATTACGCGCGGGAAAGAGTGAAGTTAAAGCATGATTGACGAAACGACAACAGTAAGTCCGGGTGAAACGGCGGAAACGTCAGCGCCGGTTGAAGCCGAAAGCGCCTCTATAGTTGCCGCGAACGTAAGTGAAGCGGCGGCAGTTCCTATGCCGACAGTTTCCGTGGTGCATGATGCCCCGGCAGCGGTTGATTCGTCTGAAGACGAAACGCGCACCCGCCGTAAAGTCCGCATCGGTGCGGTGGTATCCGCGAAGATGGAAAAAAGCATTATCGTTGCCATCGAGCGGAGAGTGGCGCATCCATTGTATAAGAAATATTTTAAAAAGACAACGCGTCTGATGGCGCACGACGAGCAACGCCAGGCTAAACCCGGCGACATCGTCAAAATCATGGAAACCCGTCCGCTTAGTAAACGGAAATGTTGGCGGTTAGTCGAAATTGTTGAACGCGCAAAATAATGTATGCGCATATTCCGTGTCGGCGTATGCTTGCAAAATAAAAGATGATTCAAGAAGAAACGAATTTAACGGTTGCGGATAACAGCGGAGCTAAAAAGGTCAGGTGCATCCGTATCCTTGGCGGTCATGACCGCCGATATGCTAAAATCGGCGACATTGTGATTGTGTCAGTGAAGTCGGCTATCCCCAACGGGACGGTTAAAAAAGGCGAAGTTTCACGCGCCGTTGTCGTTCGCACAACAAAGGAATTGCGACGCCAAGACGGCTCGTTTATCAGGTTCGACGAAAACGCCGCCGTTCTGATTGACGCCGAAAACGGACCGCGCGGAACCCGTATTTTTGGTCCGGTCGCACGCGAATTGCGCGACAAACAGTTTATGAAAATTATCTCGCTCGCGCCGGAAGTATTATAATTATCGGACGAGAGGAATACGATGGAATTAAAGAAAAACGATAACGTGCTGGTAATCAGCGGTAACGATAAAGGCAAGCGCGGTAGAATTATCGGTGTGCTGCGCGAAAAGGGCAGGATTCTTGTTGAAGGCGTAAACATCCGCAGCCGGCGCACAAAACCGTCGCAGGCTAATCCGAACGGCGGCATCATACCTCAGGAATTGCCGATTCATGCATCGAACGTGATGCTTATTGACCCGAAATCAGGAAAGCCTTCGCGCGTGAAACATATAAAGATTCACGACGCGAAACTGAATAAAGAGCGTTGGGTGCGCGCGTCGGTTACAAGCGGTGAAATCATACAATAATTTTATAATGGCGCCTGCCGATTGAATGCGGGCTTCCCAATACAGCAATGGCAAAGGAAAAGAAACAACAACCGGACGTAAAGCCGTCGAAGAAGACGCAAAAACCCCAAGGTGTGGATGAAAAAGCGTCGAAACGCGAGCAAGAACCGGAGACCGTGCAACCGGCTCCCGTTCCTCGGCTCAACGTGAAATATGCATCCGAAGTGGTGCCCACGTTGATGAAACGGTTTGCATATAAGAATATTAATCAAGTTCCCCGGCTGTTGAAAATTACAATCAACATGGGCGTCGGCGCCGCTTCGCAGGATCCGAAGCTTATCCAAACGGCAACCGCGGAATTGGAACGGATTGCGGGGCAAAAACCGGCTGTCGCGATTTCAAAGAAATCGATTTCAAATTTTAAACTGCGTGAAAATCAGGCTATCGGTTGCCACGTAACCTTGCGCCGCGCGCGGATGTATGAATTTATGGACCGGTTGGTTAGTATTGCAATGCCCCGTGTGCGCGATTTCCGCGGCTTGCCGGATAAATCATTCGACGGAAGAGGAAATTACACGATGGGCATTAAAGAACAGATCGTGTTCCCGGAAATTGACGTAGATAAAGTTTCGCGTATCAACGGCATGGATATTTCATTCGTCACGTCGGCGCGAACGGACGAAGAAGCTTACGAATTATTAAAAAACCTCGGTTTCCCGTTCGTGAAACGGGAGACGATTACTGAGCAACCTACGAAAGCGGCGGCATAAAACATGGCTCGATTGGCAATGCGTGCGAAAGCAAAACGCACACCGAAATACCCTGTACGGCAGCACAACCGCTGCGGACAATGCGGAAGAGCGCGTGCGTTCTACCGGAAATTCGGCGTCTGCCGTCTGTGTTTGCGCTCGCTGGCTCTTAGCGGGAAAATTCCCGGTTTACGTAAAGCAAGTTGGTGAGAAATTACTCGCTGTTCACGATTTTTTGATTGAGAAGCAAGGCATGACAACAGACCCAATAGCAGATTTTTTAACGCGCGTACGAAATGCGCTCGCCGCAAGGCATCCATCGGTGGATGTGCCTTCATCCAATATGAAGGCGTCATTGGCGAGGATTCTTGAACAGCGCGGATATATTTCGGGATATGAAATAATTGCCGACGGCGCGCAGCCGACGCTTCGGATGAAGTTGAAATACGTTGACGGAAAGCCTGCTATTCGTTCACTTGTGCGCATTAGCCGTCCCGGAATCAGGCAATATCGTGGAGCAAAGGAATTACCCCGCGTGAAGAACGGGTATGGCGTCGGGTTGGTCTCAACCCCAAAGGGAGTTCTCACGGATCAGGATGCCCGCAAACAAAATGTTGGCGGCGAAGTATTGTGTTATATTTGGTAAATCGTACGAACCGATGTCGCGAATAGGACGGAAAATCATAGAATTGCCGAAAGGCGTTAGCATTGCGCAGGATGGTGGTGTTCTTAAAGTAAAAGGACCGAAAGGCGCTTTGGAAGTGCCGGTTGCCAAGGGCGTCAATCCGCAAATAAAGGATGGCGAATTGAGCTTTACACGCGCAAGCGAAGATAAAAAAACGCGTGCATTGCACGGCTTAACACGCGCTCTTGCAAACAGCGCAATTGTGGGTGTAACTGAGGGCTTTTCAAAAAAATTGGATATCGTCGGTGTCGGTTACCGCGCGGAATTACGCGGGAAAACACTCGTTCTGGCGCTTGGATTTTCCCATCCGATTGTTTTTGCAGCGCCGCCCGACATCACAATCGGCGTGCCGGTGCCTACGTCAATTGTCATTTCCGGAACCGATAAACAATTGGTCGGTCAGGTTGCGGCGAACATTCGCGCCTTCCGTCCACCGGAGCCGTATAATGGCAAAGGCGTGAAATACGATAACGAGATCATCCGCCGCAAAGCAGGAAAAGCAGCCGCAAAATAACGAGCAGGAAATTATTCGGAACGAAGTTAGCAATGGATCTGAAAATAAAATTGAGGAAAAAATCGGCGCGCCGTTCGCGCCGCCGGGCAAAAGTACGCCGCGTTATCGCGGGGACTGGTGCGCGCCCGCGGTTGACCATATACCGCAGTTTGTCGCATATTTATGCGCAGATTGTGGACGACGCAACGGGAAAGACCCTTGCCGCCGCAGGCAGCAACGGAAAAGACGTGCTTGCGCAAACAAAAGGCATGAAAAAAACCGAAGTTTCCAAGGTTGTCGGGCAGTTAATTGCGAAGCAAGCGCTTGAACACAATATTTTGAACGTCGTGTTCGACCGCAACGGATACCAATATCACGGACGCGTCAAAGCTGTTGCAGACGCCGCCCGCGAAGCAGGACTTAAATTTTAACCCAACTGGGCAGAATGGCAAAAATAAAAGCGGGCGACTTGAATCTAAAAGAAAAAGTTATCTATTATAGCCGCACGGCGAAAGTCGTGAAAGGCGGTCGCCGTTTCAAATTCAATGCGATTGTCATTGTCGGCGATAAAAACGGGCACGTCGGCGCAGGATTGGGAAAAGCCAATGAAATGGCGGACGCAATCACAAAGGCTACGGAGCAGGCGCGGAGAAACATTGTGAAAGTGACGTTAATGAACGGAACTATTCCGTTCGAGGTCGTCAGTAAATTTGGCGCGGCAAAAGTAATGCTTAAGCCCGCGGGACCCGGAACGGGTTTGATTGCCGGCGGTGGCGTTCGTGCAGTGCTCGAATTGGCGGGCGTGCAGGATATTTTGACAAAAAGTTTCGGTTCTTCCAATCCTCATAACGTCGTGAAAGCGACTGTGAAAGGATTGATGGAAATGTATTCCAATTCAAACGGACATGATGAGGTGCGTCAGCCGGTAGTTACCCCCCGTGTTGCAACAATTCCCGCAGAAGTTTTGCCGGCAGCCGTGTTTGAAACAGCGGAAGAGCCTGTTATCGCTCCCGTTACAGAAATTCCGCAAACTACCCCAACGGGAGAAAACGGTTAATCAATGGCAAAGATAAAAGTAATACAGACTCGCGGAATGGCGGATTATCCAGAACGTCAAAAGCGTACAATTCGTGCGCTTGGATTGGGACGCCCCGGATATTTTAAGATACACGAAGGAACGCCTCAGGTTCTCGGAATGATAAACAAGGTTCGGCACATGGTAAAAGTCGAGCCGGCAAACAAGGCGTAACAAGCACATTCACAATAACGATTGTTTACGTTGATAAGATGGACATATTGAGTAATCTGCACCCGGCAAAGGGCGCGACAAAAAAACGCAAGCGCATAGGCAGGGGGCAAGGCAGCGGTCACGGCGGCACGGCAACTCGCGGAAACAAAGGCGCACAGGCGCGCGCGGGATACGAGCAGAAACTCGGATTTGAAGGCGGCCAGATGCGTCTCGTCCGTCGCATTCCAAAATTCGGTTTTACCCAGCGCGGACGCGTGGAGTATCAGTGCGTCAACGTTGAGCGCCTTGAAGAGCTTTGCGGTAAAGGCAAACTTTCCGGCACGGCAACTCCGGAGTCGCTTTATGAAATTGGAGCGATTGCAAAACGGAATATTCCGGTGAAAATACTTGGGGACGGCAAAATTACATCCGCTTTAAAAGTGTCCGCTCATAAATTCACGAAGTCGGCGTTGGAAAAAATTACCGCTGCAGGCGGCGAGGTCGTAACCCTATGAGCCAGTTGACGGACGGGTTGCGGAATAGTTTCAAGATTAAGGAACTCCGCGAACGGATACTGTTCACGGCGGGGTTGTTGCTTGTCGTGCGCCTCGGCGCGCACATAACGCTTCCCGGAATAGATTATCCGGCGTTGCAAAACGCGGGGAATGGACAGGGCGGCACGTTGTTCGATCTGTATGACTTGTTTGTCGGTGGCGCGTTCAAAAATGCGGCGGTGTTCGCGCTTGGCATAATGCCGTACATCAGCGCCTCGATTATCATTCAATTGTTGGGAGCGGTTGTTCCGTTCTTCCAGAAGTTGCAGCAGGAAGGTGAAGAGGGAAGGAAAAAAATAGTCCAATATACGCGTATTGGAACGATTATTATTTCAGCGTTACAGGCATGGGGCGTAACGGTTCGTTTAAGCAGTCAAAGCGCAGGGTTGCCAATCCCATTTATACCCGTTGGCGTTGCAGGATTCGGTTTCACGCTGAGCACCGTTTTCTTCCTTACGTCGGGTACAATGTTTATGATGTGGCTTGGCGAGCAAATAACCGATAGGGGCATCGGAAATGGTATTTCGCTCATCATTATGATAGGCATTATTGCTCGGTTCCCCAATGCGGTATTGGGTGAATATCAAATGGTGCAAAGCGAAGCGCATTCAATTGTCGTTGAAATTATCATTGTCGCGTTGATGCTTCTCATCGTGGCGGGGGTAATATTCGTGACACAAGGCGTCAGGAGGATACCCGTGCAGTACGCAAAACGGGTAGTTGGGAGAAAAGTCTATGGCGGCGTAACGCAATATATTCCGATGCGCGTCAATACCGCGGGTGTGATGCCAATTATTTTTGCACAGTCGCTCATGTTTGTGCCCAATACGGTGCTCTCCTTTTTCCCGGATAGCGATTTTGCGGCAAGTTTTTCAAATTTATTCAGTGATCGCTCGTTTCTGTATTGGCTTATTTACGGCTTGATGATTGTGTTCTTTACGTATTTCTATACGGCAATCGCGTTCAATCCGAAAGACGTCGCCGACTCGATGAAGAAACAGGGTGGGTTCATACCGGGAATACGACCCGGAAAGCAAACGTCGGATTTCATTGACAATATACTTACAAAGGTTACGCTTCCGGGTTCAATCTTTTTGGCAATAGTAGCGATTCTTCCATATTTTATGTCGCGAATGGGCGTAACTTCGGGGTTTGCGTCGTTCTTTGGGGGAACGAGTTTATTGATTGTAGTGGGGGTCGGTTTGGATACGCTCCAACAGGTTGAATCGCACCTCGTGATGCATCATTACGAAGGATTTATGAAAACCGGAAAATTCCGAGGCAGAGGCGGTTACGGCTACTAAATTTGAATCTCCAGCAGTTATTGTTGAAACAGACGTTCAACTTATTGAACATGCCTGTCGAATAACCGCGGAAACGATACGTCTTGTGAAGAGTTATGCCGCACCGGGGGTAACGACAAATGAATTAGACAGGATTGCGGAAGATTTTATCTTGTCACGAAACGGCGTACCGGCTTTCAAAGGGTACGTTGTTGACGGGAGATCGTTTCCCGCGTCCATTTGTGCTTCTATTGACGAAGAAGTTGTTCACGGAATCCCGTGCGATAGAAAATTAGTTGAAGGGGAAATTCTTTCGGTTGATATCGGCGTCGTAAAAAATGGATTCTATGGTGATGGTGCTTCAACAGTCGCCATAGGTAAAATTTCCGAAGAGAAAGAAAAGCTGATGAGGGTGACGGAAGAATCTCTCATGGAAGGGATTATGACGGCGGCGGATGGGGCAATGACGTATGACGTCGGAAAGGCAGTGCAAACGCACGTTGAAAAACATGGTTTCTCGGTTGTGCGCGACCTTTGCGGGCATGGAGTAGGAAAGCAATTACACATGGAGCCTTCTATCCCGAACTTCGTCCCAACGCTGCGTGAAAAACAATTTTATAAGAATTCGGTCCTCCGCGAAGGCATGACGATTGCGATTGAGCCGATGGTGAACGCCGGTACGTGGAAAGTGTATCAAAAAAAGGACGGTTGGACAATAGTGACGGCGGATCACTCACCGTCGGCGCATTTTGAGCATACGGTGCTTGTCACAAAAACCGGCGCAGTCGTTCTAACAAAGTAATGGCGAAACAAGGCTCGATAAAAGTGGACGGCGTCATTGAGGATACGCTTCCCAATGCGATGTTTCGCGTGAAACTGGAAAACGGGCATGAAGTGCTCGCCCATATTTCCGGGAAAATGCGGATGCATTTCATCAAAATTTTATGCGGCGATAGGGTTACGGTTGAACTCTCGCCGTACGATCTTACGAAGGGTAGAATCGTTTACCGCTTCAAATAAACCGAGAGGAACATAGAACATGAAAGTACGGGCGTCAGTAAAAAAATTATGCGATAATTGCAAAATCATCCGGCGCAAAGGCTGCGTTCGCGTGATATGCAAGAATCCGAAACATAAACAGCGTCAAGGTTGAGTCAGCCTCCGCCGCGTAATGCGGTGCGAGGGGTGTATTTTTTATAAGGAAATTTGAAGTGGCACGAATCGCGGGGGTTGATCTCCCAAAAAACAAGCGTGGGTTTATCGGGTTGACGTATATTTACGGCATCGGACCGGCGACAGCGGCATCAATCCTTGAGAAAGCCGGCGTAACGCCTGAGAAGCGCGTCGGGGAATGGGATGACGACGAAGTTGCGCGCATCCGTACGGTTATCACCGACTCCATAAAAGTTGAAGGCGCGGCGCGCGGCGAAATGCAGACGAACATCAAGCGGTTGATGGACATCGGTTGCTACCGCGGTTTGCGTCATCGTCGCGGATTACCCGTACGCGGACAGCGCACGCGCACGAATGCCCGGACGCGCAAAGGCAAACGCAAAACAGTCGCGGGTAAGAAAAAAGTAGCCGCGAAGAAATAATTTATAAATGTTTCGATAACTATGGCGAAAACTGCTCCGGCAAAACGCAAGAAAAAAATACAAGCCGACGTGAACGGAAAAGCGTTCATCAAGGCGACGTTCAACAATACCATTATTACGCTGTGCGACATCTACGGCAACACGCTTACGTGGTCGTCCGCGGGTCGGCACGGTTTCAAAGGGTCACGCAAAAGCACTCCGTACGCCGCGCAAGTTGCCGGCGAAACGGCGGGACGCGAGGCGTTTTCGATGGGATTGCGCAAAGTGGACGTTTATATCAACGGACCGGGTTCGGGGCGCGAAGCCGCCGTGCGCTCGCTTCAAACCTCCGGCATCGAAGTGCTCAGCATCCGCGATATAACGCCGATGCCGCACAACGGCTGCAGACCACCGAAACGCAGGAGAGTATAACAATGATTTTCAATTCACGGATCTGAATGGCGCGATATACTGACGCGGTATGCAAACTTTGCCGCCGCGAACGACAAAAATTGTTTTTAAAGGGCGCGAAATGCTTCACCGGCAAATGTCCGGTTGAAAAACGCGCATATCCGCCGGGCCAGCATGGTCAAGGGCGCCGATCCAAGATTTCGGAGTATGGCATTCAGTTGCGGGAGAAACAAAAAATCCGCCGCTCATACGGTGTGCTTGAAGCCCAATTCCGTTTGATGTTTGACCGGGCGCGGAAACAAAAGGGCATCACGGGCGAAAATCTCGTGAAGCTGCTTGAACGCCGGTTCGATAATGTGCTGTATCGCCTGGGGCTTGCAGCATCGCGGAGCCAAGCACGTCAATTGATTTTACACAAGCATTTTCTTGTGAATAATAAACCGGTGAACATACCTTCCTACACGCTGAATTCTGGGGACGTTGTGAAAGTGCGGGAGAAGAGCCGGAAACTTGACGCAATCCACGAATCGCTCAAACGCGTCCGCGACGCCTCCATTCCCCCGTGGCTGGCGCTCGATAAGGCGCAATTGACAGGAACGGTGCTGAACGCGCCGGAACGCGCAGATATCAATTTGAACGCCAATGAACAATTGGTGGTTGAATTATATTCCAAATAAGTTTTTTTAACGAAACAGGATTACATGACAGTTCCCATGAGGATGCCCGAACGGGTGGTTAGCGATGCGGCAGTTGCCACGCCCGTGTTTGGACGATTTGTATTGCAGCCGCTCGAAGAGGGTTATGGCACGACGATCGGCAACTCGTTGCGCCGCGTATTGCTGTCATCAATCCCAGGCGCCGCATTTTGCGGTCTGAAGATTGACGGCGTCTTGCACGAATTTCAAACGATGAAAGGCATTGTGGAAGACGTCGCCGAGATTATCCTTAACATCAAGGAAATCCGGTTCAAGCTTATCAACAAAAAAGCGACAAAAGTTGAACTTACCGTAAAAGGCCCGGCGGATTTCACGGCGGATATGCTCGGTAAAGCTTCCAGCGAGATTGAGATATTGAATCCCGACCATCATATTGCAACGATTGCAAGCGACGGCGTGATGCATATCGAACTGCTCATCGGCAGAGGCAAAGGTTACGTCCCATCCGAAGAAAACAAATTGGTGGATAAGCCGGTAGGGATGATTGCCATTGACGCGATTTACACCCCGATCCGAAATGTCCGTTACATCGTCGAGCCGACGCGCGTCGGGCAAAAGACGGATTACGAACGGCTCATTCTCGATATCACGACCGATGGCTCGGTAACGCCCGAAGAAGCGCTGCTGCAAGCGAGCGGCATCATGCTTGATCATATACAATTGTTCGTGAATTTCGGCGCGCACATGGAAGAAGACGCAGAGGCGCTTCGCAAGAAAGCCGATTTCCGCCGCATCCGCGAAGTCTTGCTAACGCCGGTGGACAAATTGGGGCTTTCCGTTCGTTCATACAATTGTTTGAAGGCGGCGAACGTCAAGACCATCAGCGATCTCGTGCGCAAGCAGGAATCCGATATGCTTAAATTCAAAAACTTCGGAAGAAAATCGCTTGCCGAACTCGCGCAGCTCATCCAAGAGCGCGGCTTGGAATTTGGCATGAACGTGGAAGCCTATTTATCTGACGAAACAACGGAATAACCCTGAGAGGGAACAATGCGGCATTTAGTATCTGGAAGAAAATTAAAACGCACGCCCAGCCATCGCCGGTCGTTGCTCAA
>Ga0206853_1005_pt1 | contig 77649 bp, 65 predicted proteins | sample Alteio_BWOrgCont_52_FD_152859 | JGI IMG/M metagenome (GOLD analysis project Ga0206853, IMG submission 152859) | Enriched cells from forest soil in Barre Woods Harvard Forest LTER site, Petersham, Massachusetts, United States -... | ecosystem: Environmental > Terrestrial > Soil > Temperate forest >... | reverse complement strand
ATATAACATCCCATTCAACAGCGGCACGCTTCAAAGCGGCACGTATATATACCGCCTGCAAACCTCCGCAGGTGTAAATTCGGGGACTATGGCGATACTGAGATAACTCACTCAGGTGCAGACACACACGGGAGAAGGGGCAGTCGGTCATTATCCCACTGCCCCTTTTATTTTCGTAAACGGGAAAAAGAGTTGAAAATGAATATGGATGAAATGCCGGTTTGCATGGGAGCAAAAATATTCGTAGTATGCCGTGTTTGGCGAGGCAAAACTGTTTTACACATTGCCGCTTCAAGTGCGCATAACGTTTGTACAACCAGAAATTTCATTATCGCATATTCTGCAACCGATGTTCAACAATATCCGAATGGCCGCATATTGGAACACGTCCGCCGGAATGCAGGCTTTCCCGCCAACGACTTCAATGCCGGTGCATCAGTCAAAGAATCCGCAGAGATGAAAACGCACAGTGATGCGGAGCTGTTTGCGCTTCTTCGCGGCGACGTCCGGACGAAGGAATCCGCATTTACGGAGTTATATAACCGCCATTCACCGCGCGTGTATCAATATTGCCGGTACATTATGGACGACAGCGACGCGGCGGACGACGTGTTTCAGGATACGTTTATAAAATTCATGCAAAGCGCGGAAAAGGGAACGACCGTAGAAAACGTTCCCGCGTATCTCCTCCGAATTGCACGCAATTTGTGCCTGAACGCCAAACGCGACAACAAATTAGCGGCGATGGACGATATTGAAGACGTGCAAATCCCCTTAGAAGATAAAACAGTAGAAAACAGAGAACTGGGGCGCTTGATTGAAATGGCGCTTGGGCTTATCTCGGAAGAATATCGCGAAGCATTTATTTTACAAGAGTATAACGGGCTGTCGTATAAAGAAATAGCCGACGTGATGGGCGTGCCGGTGTCAACGGTGCGTAATCGCGTCGTGCGCGCAAAAAAACGTCTGCGCGAAATTCTCACCCCGTATCTCGAAGAAGAAAAACGATAATTCAAGAATAGTGTGCATTTCCAGATTATACAGATGAGCGAATCAAATAATTATAATCCGAGCGATTTAGTGTATTCATTCTTAGACGGGGAAGCCTCCGCCGCGCAACGCACGGTGCTCTTTTCCGCCATGGCGAACGACAGTTCGCTGCAGGATGAATTGCAGGACGCGCTTCGGATTCGCACGGCGGCGTTGCGTGAATCGCAAATGCCCGTGCCTCCCGCGGCGTTAACGCAAAAATTGTTCGCCAAAGCCGGCTTTCAAGCGCCGGGCGCGCTCCCGGAATCTGAAACGGCTGTGGCGCCGGCGCCGTGGTTTAACGGTCTGAATCGGTTCACCGTGCCGATTCTTTCGGCGGCGGCAGGCGCCGTTGTAACAGCCCTGCTTATGCTTGCTTTTTATCCATTCGCTCCTTCCAATCAGAATTTGACGTCAATAACGGCTCCTCAAAGCACAGTCGTGGGCGCCATACCCCAAAATACCGCTCCTGCATTAACACCGGATGCGCCAAAAACTGGGAGCGTCCGAGCAACGCGCGCGCCCATATCATCAGCGACGCAGCATGTTCGTGTTTCTTCATCTGCATCGGGCACTACCGGTTCGCCTGTAGCGACACAAACTCCGGTTAATTCACAAACGGACGCACGTTCATTGTCAACGCCCCCTGTCGGCGCTGAAGTTCCGAACGGGCTGTCAAATAGCGGGCAAATTTCTCGCGAGGCTCTACCCCAAGTGGCGCAAATAACGCCATTGACAATTCAGCCGCCGATGGCGCAGTTTACAAGCAGCCCAAGCGAGGTTACAGTCTATGAGAATCCGATGTCCCGCTTTAAAAATGAACCGGCTGACCACACGGGAAACTTCATGGTAACGATCGGCGGGATGACGGGCGTGCAGTTGTATCCCACACGCACGTGGGAATCGGGCTGGAACGTGCCGTTAAATAATTTTACAATCGGCGGGATGTATTACGTTTCGGATAACCAGTCATTCGGCTTGCAAGCGGGTGAAGAAATGTTCCCGATGTATTTGGAAAATACAAGCACCGGCACGTTCAATTTACAACCGACGCTGTTTTGGATAGGCGCGGCATACCGCTACACGATGAATCCCGTTTTTTCCATTGCAGAAATGGAGATTCATCCCTATGCGCAAGGTTTCCTCGGCGGCACAAGCACGGGTCCTATCGGAAAAGCCGATCTTGGATTGTCATGGCAGATCAATTCTCGGTTCAACATGTCACTGGGCGGTGAGGGGACATTGTTAGGATACAGGATTGCCAATGGCTGGGCTTCGGCGGAAAAATTAGGCTTATCCTATTCTTTGGGAATTAATTTTTAATTAGAGAAGTATATGTATCGTCGCAAACATTTCTATGCACTCTGGGCGGGACTATTCTCGGCGCTTCTCGCTGCCGTATTCATAGCGTGCACGCAGAGCTCCGTTAATCCACCAGTACAACCGATCATAAAAGCCGCGGATACGACGCATATTACCAACGGTATTGTATTAAATGGCTGCGGTTTTATACAGGATACATGCATATACTTTCAAGTTGAAGCGATAGAGAAACACCCGTACGATCCCTCCCACGTCGAGCTCGCATTCGGAATGATTCCAAATGGAGGGGACAGCAGCCTGAATACGATGATTTTAGACATGACTATCCCTGCCGATACGGGGAGCTATCAATGGCAGGATTGGGCTCTTCCGTATCAACAACCGGATCCTTCAAAAGTTATTTGTTACATCAATCTATACGACATGCTGCAACCGCAGCTACCGCCGCAGGTTTATAACGGATGCGAAGGGCTAACGTACATTTCCAAATTCAATAAAATTTCCAATGATAGCGTAACTATCAACGGAACCATTTCGGGCGATTTTTTGGATGATAACGGCGATACGCTCAAATTGACAAGCGGTGTTTTTAATTTGAATTTCCACTGACGTAGTCTTTGAAGAAATTTTGGTGGTGTATCCCGTTTCAAGAAATGCCTGTAACCATCAAGGATGGTATTCAGAGCGCATCCGCTGCCTCGTTGTCATTGCGAGGAATGAGCAAAGCGAATGACGAAGCAATCCTTTCTGTTTAGGTTTGCGGGGAAAAGATTGCTTCGTCGCTTCCGCTCCTCGCAATAACAATCTACAAACTGATACACTACCGAAATTTTAGCCGCCGCGTTAAAAAACCGAGTTTCATTCCCCTTTTCACGGCACCACGCAACCACCTGCATTCCTTTCGTGTGTTCTCCCTTTCCCATCGTTGATATTTTTCGTAGTTTGGTTTTTTGCAAATACATTGCATGCAACGACGAACATTTATAGGACAGTTTGGCGCAGCCGCGGCATTGATTGCCATGGGTCGCACCGAATCTGCAGCTCAATCCATGAAAAACAATAATCCCATGTCCACGACCGCCGCCGACCCGGATACGATTGCCGCGCATGCCCTCGAATCCGCGCGCAGCGCCGGCGCAACGTACGCGGACATCCGCATTAATCGGTATAAGAACGAATATATATCCACCCGCGAGGACAAATTGCTCTCCATCTCCAAATGGGAGTCTTATGGTTTTGGCGTGCGCGTCATTTCCGGGGGAGCGTGGGGATTTGCCGCAAGCACTATCGTCACAACCGATGAAGCGGCGAAAGTCGCTCGCGTCGCCGTCGCTATGGCAAAGGCAAACGCCGCCATTCAAAAAGAGCCGTTGATGCTTGCGCCGTCACCCGCTTATCGCGAATCGTGGACGACGCCGATCGAGATTAATCCGTTTAATATCCCAACGCAGGAAAAAGTGGAGCTTTTGCTCGGCATAAACGCCGAAGCATTAAAGGCAAAGGGAACAAAATACTGTGAGTCCGCGCTGTTTCAGACAAACGAGCATAAATATTTTGCATCGTCGGAAGGCTCCGCAATTACGCAGGATACGTACCGTATTTGGCCCTCATTCAACGTTACGGCGGTCAGCGACGACGGCGCCGACTTTCAATCGCGCTCCGGGTATTGCGTCCCAATCGGAAGAGGCTACGAGTATTGCCGCGAATATCCATTGCTCGACGATGCACGCCGTGCAGGCGAGGACGCCGTCGCAAAGTTAAGCTCTCCCGCCATCGTTCCCGGCAAGCGCGATCTCATTCTCATGCCCTCGCATCTGTGGCTCGTCATCCACGAATCCTGCGGGCATGCCACCGAATTGGACAGAGCACTCGGCTATGAAGCGAATTTTGCAGGCACGTCTTTTTTAACAACCGATAATCTTGGAAAATTGAAATATGGCTCGGACGTTATAAACATCGTGGGCGACCGCACAGAAAAATTCGGGCTTGCGACAGTCGGCTACGATGACGAGGGCGTGAAAGCCTCGCGTTTCGACATTATCAAGAACGGCGTCTTTACGGGGTATCAGACTATTCGTGAGCAGGCGCATTTGGTGGGCGATAAGGAGTCGCACGGCTGCGCGTATGCCGACAGCTACGGACACGTACCCATGCAGCGCATGCCCAATGTATCTCTGCAACCGGGTGAAAGACACCTCACTCCCGATGATCTTATTGCCGGTGTGGAAGACGGCGTGCTTATCAAGGGCGACGGGTCGTGGTCAATTGACCAGCAGCGGAGGAATTTCCAGTTCGGCGGGCAAATGTTTTATGAAATAAAAAACGGCAAGATTACCCATCCGCTCCGCGACGTTGCGTTTCAATCAATGACAGTCGATTTTTGGAATTCATGCGACGCCGTGTGTTCAAAAGAATTTTATGAATTAGGCGGCTCGTATTACTGCGGCAAAGCGCAGCCGGAGCAGGTTGCCCCAGTCTCTCACGGCAGCGCACCGGCGCGGTTCAGAAATATCAATTTCATCAATACAAAACGGAAAGTGTAAGGACGCTCATGATATTATCACGCGACGACGCAAAAGCGATTCTCGACCGTGCGCTCTCATTCGCAAAGGCAGATGAAACGGAAATATCCATATACGGCGGCGCACACGGCAACATGCGCTTTGCACGGAATACGCCAACAACCTGCGGCTTTGAAGATTCGCTGAACGTCAGCATCGTAAGCGCGTTTGGCGATAAAGTCGGTTCGTTCTCAACGACGGAAACCGACGACGCGGCGCTTGCAAATGCCGTCAGCCGAGCCGAAGAAATCGCGCGGCTGTCCCCCTCGAATCCCGAATACATGCCGAGGCTTGGCGCGCAGAAATATATGGAAGTTGCGGCGTCGTGGGACGAACCGACTGCGCGCTTGATGCACGATTATCGTGTCCGCATAGCATCCGGCTCTATTGACGCCGCCGCAAAGCAAGACCTGCTCGCCGCCGGCTATTTTGAAGACAGTTCGGGGTTCAACGCCGTTGCCAACTCAAAAGGTCTTTTCAGTTATTTTTCCTCTACCGATGCAACATACACGCTGACGATTCGCACGAAAGACGATAAAGGCAGCGGTTGGGCAGCGCAGGATTCAAATGCAGCATCGGCAATTGACGGGAGCAGCATTACCGTACGCGCGATTGACAAGGCGCTCCGTTCGCATGACCCGCAGACGATAGACCCCGGCGTATATTCCGTCATTCTCGAACACTCCCCCGCCGGCGACATGCTTAATTTGTTCAGCGGAAGCCTTGACCGCCGCTCTGCCGATGAAGGGCGCAGTTTTTTCTCAAATCCAAAGGGCGGTACGACGATAGGCGAAAACCTTTTTGGGAACGGCATAACAATATATTCCGACCCATCGAATACCGAAATACCTTCCGTGCCATGGGGCGAGGACGGCTTGCCCTTGGAACGCACGATGTGGGTTGAACGCGGCGTTCAAAAAAATCTTGCGTGCTCCCGATACTGGGCGCGTCAAAAAAACATCTCCCCGCTCTCTGGCGGCTCGAATATCGTCATGGAAGGCGGCAATTATTCGCTCGATGACCTCGTCGCTTCCATGGACTACGGTTTATTGGTAACGAGCTTTTGGTATATCCGCCAAGTTGACCCCCAAACGATGATTTACACGGGATTGACCCGCGACGGAGTATTTCTGATAGAAAAAGGAAAAATCACCAAACCGGTGAACAATATGCGGTGGAATGAAAGTCCCGCGGCGATATACAAATGTGTGGAGATGATGACAAAGCCGGAGCGCGTCGTAACGCGCGAAGGCAATATGCCGATGCTTGCTCCCGCGTTGAAAGTGAAATCATTCACGTTCACAAGCGGCTCAACATCCATTTGATGAAGGGTAGAGCATGGGGATGTCATTGCGAGCGAAGCGAAGCCATCCTTTCTGCCATGGGAATACGGGGAGAAGATTGCTTCCTCATTTCACTCCTCGCAATGACAGTAAAAGATTTTCGGTTACCTAACTCAAACTGAGATACTGCCTGATGAAGACTGCGCTTTGCGCATTGATTTTCGCTGCATGTTTTCTGCCGTTGCGCTTGTGTGCACAGGCATGGACGCTCCCGGAGGGCGGTTACGAAATCAACCTTGATCTCTCGCGCATAGATACCAAGCAGGAATTCAACGCAATGGGGATGCACGAATCGCTCTACTCGCTGTATCCTTCGTTCACGCAAGGGGAGTACGTTTCAACGAAAGTATCGCTTTATGCCGCGTATGGCGTGAGCGATAATTTCACCCTTATCGGCGCAGCAAGCTACATCAATTCCGTATCTACGTACATTTCCAACGATACGAATTTCAATCAATTCCCAAACAGCGGTTTTGGCGATATTTATCTTGCCGGACGGCTTGCCATCCTGAACGGACCCGTTGCTCTTGCCGCGCAGGCTGGTTGGAAATTGCCCGTCGCCGATACGGGCGGACCAGTTGCAGTTGCGCTTGGCGATGGGCAAATGGATTTCGATGCATCCGTTGCGGCAGGTTACCAAATTCCCATACCGGGCGTGCCAAACCACATACAATCCAAATGGGGATTTCTTTTCCGCGGAGGGAGTTTTGCCGACGCGATAATTTACAAGGAATCGCTCGATGCAATGCTTTTCCAAAGTGCAATCGGATTTCGCGCGGTGTTCGACGGGCAGATAGCCCAGGGTCCCGTCCCTATTCCCGACACGACGCTTCCCAATACGGGCTTCGGCATCCGTACGAATATTACATTCAGCAGGCTTGCGCTCGGATTGATTATCCCCATCAGAAAAAAGACGGACATTAATATTGACTGGACAACTGTAACCAACGGACGCGGCGTTTTTGCCGGAAATACGTTTTCAATAGGTATTGCATTTCACCGCGAACAAGATTCTCCGCTTGCACCATAAAAATTGCTCCTCCTTTCCATCTTGTCTTGCCTCGTTTTCTTTCATAAGTTTGGAGAAGCCGTTAGCGGAGTTCCACGCGTGTATTGGAACTGAGATTATACGCTAATGACCTGATCCGGGTAATTCCGGCGGAGGGAAACGGCAAACTCGGCAAGCGTAATTGACGAGAAGTGTTCCGCCTGTTTTCCCAATGAAAACGGGCTTTTTTATTTGTATGATTCTCTACGCACTAACGGATGAACGCGATGAAACGGACGCGGCATTCCTTGCAAGGGTGGAAAGCGCGTTGAATGGCGGCGTCCAATGGGTGCAGTTTCGCGAGAAACGTTCTTCTATGGAAAAGCGGGAACACCGCGGACGTGAACTCGTCCGTCTCTGCAAAGATTATGATGTTAAATGTATTGTGAACGACTCGGTGGAACTTGCCCTTGCCATTGAAGCGCACGGCGTACATCTGGGAAAAAGCGACGGGAGCATCACCGCTGCACGACAATTGCTGAGCGACAACAGTATTATCGGGGCAACGTGCCACGATGATTTCCCCTCGGCGATTACAGCGCAAAGAGACGGCGCAACGTATGTCGCATTCGGAGCAATGTATCCGTCTCCGACGAAGCCTCATGCAATCCGCGCGTCGCTTGATACCGTAAAAAGAGCGAAGGCAGAGTTGAACATACCCGTTTGCTGTATTGGCGGCATTACCCCGAAACACATTCCCGATTTGGCGGTATCGGGTGCGGATATTATCGCGGTCGCAAGCGCGATTTTCAATGCAGCCAATCCGCAGCAGGCGGCGCGAGCATTCCGCGAAAAAATGGATGCGAATCGGTAGAGGAAAAACAAAATTTTTAGCTGACCTGAATAGACGAACGTGATAAATGAAAACAATAGAAAAATCATCCTCATCTGAAAGCACTTCACCAATGGCTGGGGAGGCCGGCTTAACAACGGCGCCCTTTCCTCACTCGCGCAAGATTTACGTTCGCGGTAAAATCCACGACGTTGCTGTTGCAATGCGTGAAATCGAACAATCGCCGACACATATTGCAGGCGGTGGAATCGAGCCAAATCCTTCTATTACTGTTTATGACACAAGCGGTCCCTATACAGACTCCGCGGCGTCAACAAACGTTCGCGCCGGGCTGCCGCGGCTCCGCGAACAATGGGTGCTCTCACGCGGGGATGTTGAGCGACTTCCCGCACCAAGTTCGGCGTTTGCCGGATCGCACAAAAACACGAATGGCGAGACCTCATTTACGAATGTTAACCGTCCGTTGATAGCAAAGCAGGGTGCGAACGTTTCCCAATTGCATTATGCCCGCAAAGGGGTTATCACTGCTGAGATGGAATACATCGCCATCCGCGAAAACCAACGCGCCATAGATTCCTCAGAATGGAAAGCGTCCCTCAATGGCACCGCAAAGCAGCACGCCGGTATAAATTTTGGCGCGAATACTCCGCATGATATTATCACGCCGGCGTTCGTCCGCAGTGAGATTGCCGCCGGAAGAGCGATTATTCCCGCGAACATTAACCACCCGGAATGCGAGCCGATGATTATCGGGAGAAATTTCTTAGTTAAAATAAACGCAAACATCGGTAATTCCGCCGTCGCATCCACCGTAGAAGAGGAAGTAGAAAAAACAATTTGGGCATGCCGATGGGGCGCAGATACGGTGATGGATCTTTCAACGGGAAAAAATATCCACGAAACGCGCGAATGGATAATCCGTAACTCGCCGGTTCCAATCGGCACCGTCCCGATATATCAAGCGCTTGAAAAGACCGGCGGAGTTGCCGAGGATTTGACATGGGAAATATTCCGCGATACGCTCATCGAGCAGGCTGAGCAAGGCGTTGATTATTTTACGATTCATGCCGGTGTATTGCTTCGCTACGTTCCGCTCACGGCTAGGCGCGTAACTGGCATCGTCTCCCGCGGCGGCTCGATAATGGCGAAATGGTGTCTCGCACACCACCGCGAAAATTTTCTATATGAGCATTTCGAAGAGATTTGCACAATCATGCAGGCGTATGACGTTTCATTTTCGCTTGGCGACGGGCTGCGCCCCGGCTCCATCGCCGATGCGAACGACGAAGCGCAATTTGCCGAACTGAAGACGCTCGGCGAACTGACAAAAACCGCATGGAAGCACGACGTGCAAACCATGATTGAAGGTCCGGGGCACGTGCCGATGCAGTTGATAAAAATCAACATGGAAAAAGAATTGCAGGAGTGCTACGAAGCGCCGTTTTATACGCTCGGTCCGCTCACTACGGATATTGCCCCCGGTTACGATCATATCACGTCGGCAATCGGCGCGGCGATGATCGGCTGGTACGGATGCGCGATGCTGTGCTACGTAACCCCGAAGGAGCATCTCGGTCTGCCAGATAAAAAAGACGTGCGCGACGGCGTTATTGCATACAAAATCGCGGCGCACGCCGCCGACCTTGCAAAAGGGCATCCCGGCGCGCAGGTACGCGACAATGCACTGAGCAAAGCGCGATTTGAGTTCCGGTGGGAGGACCAATTCAATCTCTCGCTCGATCCTGAAACGGCGCGTTCGTTCCATGATGCAACGCTCCCGGCGGAAGGCGCGAAGGGTGCGCACTTCTGTTCGATGTGCGGTCCTCATTTCTGCTCGATGAATATTACGCAGGACGTGCGCGACTACGCCGCACGTGAAGGACTTGACGTTCCCCACGCGCTGGAACACGGCATGGAAGAAAAAGCGAAAGAATTTGCAGAGTACGGAAGCGAGATTTACGCGAAGTAGGGGAGTAAATAGCAAAAAAGACATTCTACACTTTATTCTCTATTGTATTTTATAAATTCTTCAGTATTACCGAAAATAACAATGAATAAACTTCTTTACACGTTACTCGGCGCAATCGTCATTATTGCCGCCGGGTGCAGCAACCCAATCGGACCTGCGGCGAGCATCTATACGATGTCGTTTAATGCGGGTGTGCCAATCAGCAAAAGCTACTCCAAATCATACGTCGTGATGGATACGCAATCAGTCATGCAGTCCAACACGGGAACAAGGGTGGCGATGTATTCTATTGTCGGTTGGGGGCAGTGTTCTTGCGGTGCGGAAACTCCCCAGGCGTATTTAATTTGCGACACGCTGAACGGCAGCAAGCCCTATAATCCTACTGCAAACTCGTATGTCGCGAGCGACTCGAACGGCAATTCTTATTACACTCCTTCCGATAGCGGCGACTCCGGAAATTTCGGCATGAAAATCATCGGCGATGAAACAGAGCCATTTGTACGAGGCTTTGTAACCGTGGATACGATGGTAAAATCCATTTCGCAAATCGTTATTTCGTTTCACGGGTTCGTCATTTCCGGCGGAGATACGGTGTTGATTACAAACGGCACGCTCACGGCCCCTCCGGAGCCCGCGGCTAACACCGGTACGATAGAATTGCAATGAAGCACTCTTGCGACGCCGTCGTTATCGGCGGTGGTATTATCGGGATGAGCATCGCGCGCGACCTTGCGAAACGCGGACGCTCCGTTGCCATATATGACAAGGGTGCGCTGGGCGAGGAAGCCAGCAAAGCCGCCGCCGGTGTTCTCATGCCCTTGCTCCGTAATCTGGATACTGACGAATCGGCAAGCGCCGGTAATATTCAACGTAATATTATTGACAAGGAATTTTTCTCCTTATGCGTTGACAGCTTAAACCGATACAGAAAATTTATCGAGGAAATTCAGGAAGAGAACGACTCACGGATTTTTTTCGGTGCACAAGGCGTCCTGCATCTTGCATTCACGAAGGAAGAAGCGGCGGCGCTCAAAGCAATGCAAGCCTCTTTCCCGGTGGAATCCAAATGGAAAAGCCGCGAAGAATTACGCCGGAATGAACCGGCTCTCTCCCCGGAAATTGAGGCGGGCGTGTGCTTCAGCAGTTACCGGCACGTGCATAACCAAGACCTATGCGCACTGCTTGCGATGGATTTAGAAATGCAGCAACCGCCTGTTGACGTTCACGAATACGCGCAGGTTCGTAAAATCGAGCGCACGTCCTCCGGCGTTACAATCAGCACGGACGAAGGAACCTGTTCGGCTCGTGATGCGGTGCTGGCGGCGGGCAGTTGGTCTTCGCTCATCGAGTGCTCCGCGCTACCGATTCCACCAATCAAGCCCGTTCGGGGTCAAATCCTAAAGGTATTAGCGCCGTCTCGGACTTTTCTCCGGCACCCCGTTTATTGGAAAGATTGTTATGTCGTTCCGCGGGGCAGGGAACTGATTGTCGGTTCAACGCTGGAGGACGCAGGTTATGAAAAGCGCGTTACCGTAGGCGCATCCGCCGACATACTCCGAAAAGCAATCCATGTTATCCCTTCAATCGCCGAGTGCAGCATCCTCGATTCATGGTCGGGACTGCGTCCGATGACGGCTGACGGCTACCCTATAATCGGAAAAATAGATGAGCACTTATTTGTTGCGACGGGGCATTATCGCGACGGCATACTGCTTGCTCCGGCGACTGCCGCATATATGGCGGAACTCATTTGCGACGGTAAAACCAATTTGATGATAAAATCATTCGGCGTCGAACGGTTTAGGCAACAAAATACCAATCACCGAAACGATAAAAAGCCGATGGTGAAAGTATGATCGAAATAAAGCTCAACGGCAAACCAGTGCAATTGCCATCCGAGCAGGATGTGTCTTCTTTTGTTGCGGAGCTTGGCGTGCCGCAAACCGGAACGGCAATCGCCGTGAATTATACGCTCATTCCGAGGCAGAATTACGAAACGACGATTTTACATGAAAACGACGCGGTGGAAATCATAACCGCCGCTGCGGGTGGATGATGAAACGGGTAATAAGTATCGCAACCGCATTGCTATTCGCCGCAATTTACCCTATTGCCGCCCGCGGACAGACATATAAACTTACGGTGAATATTAACGGACTGCACAGCGACAATGGGAAAGTTATGGTCATTTTATTCAATCATGACGACGGCTATCCCGTTGATCCGGACAAAGCGGTAAACAAGACCAGCATTAATATCGTGAACGAAAAATGTACTGCGGTTTTCGACAGCTTGCCAAAAGGAGAATATGCCGTCGCGTGTTTCCATGACGAAAATAACAACGGTAAATTGGATAAAAATTTCTTGGGCATGCCATCCGAAGGAGTAGGAGCCTCGAATAATGCGAAAGGATTTCTCGGCCCGCCAAAATTCAAGGATGCTAAATTTGTTGTGGAAACCAACACGACCCAAAATATTTCAATTGCTTATTGACGATATCCCATTCTCCATTTCGCATTTTTGTAATTATTCTCTCACCAAGCTCTTCTCCTTGGTGCATATAAACGTTTCGCCGCTATACTTATCCGCAACCGTCGTTGCATTCTTCTTTTAAATATCGCGTAAACATGAGCCTGACCATAGGGAGCAAATCTTTCACTTCGCGCATGATAATCGGAACGGGGAAGTATCCGTCCTTTGAAGTCATGCGTCAATCCCATATCGCAAGCGGCGCTCAAATGGCGACAGTTGCCGTCCGCCGGATCAATCTCAATCCCAAACCCGGCGAACCCAGATTTCTTGATTTTATTGATAAGAATACAATCGAACTGCTGCCAAACACCGCCGGATGCTACACCGCCGAAGATGCGCTATTGACTGCCGATTTGGCGCGGGATGCCTTCCAAACAAATCTCATCAAATTAGAAGTTATCGGCGACGAAAAAACGCTCTTTCCCGATACGCGTCTAACGCTGAAAGCCGCGGAGGCATTGGTGACGAAAAAATTCGAGGTCTATCCGTATATCATTGACGACCCAATCGCGTGCAGGCAATTGGAAGAAATCGGCTGTGTCGCGGTGATGCCTCTTGCCGCGCCAATCGGCAGCGGCTTAGGGATTCGCAATCCTTACAATCTTCAAATTATCCTCGAGAACGCACGCGTGCCGGTGATTGTGGATGCGGGTATCGGCACGGCAAGCGATGCGGCGGTTGCGATGGAACTCGGCTGCGATGCGCTTTTGTTGAATACGGCAATTGCCGGAGCGAAAAACCCCGTTGCGATGGCGCAGGCAATGAAACTCGCCGTGGAAGCGGGAAGGCTCGCTTATGAAGCCGGGCGCATCCCGAAAAAATTATACGGTTCTGCGTCAAGTCCCCTTGAAGGGGTTGTCCGAATGGAAAAGAACCTTGCATGAAACCATGCTGCCGAATTTCCGGTTGTATTTTATTTCGGATAGCCGTTTAACGGCAACACCGCTGCCTTTGCTCTTTCGCGAAGCGGCGGCGCTGGGCGTGCGCGCATTTCAAATCCGCGAAAAACATTTGCACGACGACGGATTACGGGAATTAGCGAATAGCATTGTGACGGAGCTAAAGCCGTATAACACGTCCGTTTTCATCAACACGCGTCAAGATATTGCAGCCGAATTGCATCTCAGCCTCCAACTGCCGGAAAATAAAATTCAGGAAATCGCGGCGATACGAAGTATCCGCAATAATATGATGATTGCTGCTTCAACCCACTCGTTGAAATCGGCGATTATCGCCCAGGATAACGGCGCGGATTTCATCCTCTTCGGTCCTGTGTTTGCGACGGAATCAAAGAAACAATTCGGTCTGCCGCAAGGTTTATCCGCACTTGCAAAAGTATGCAAAGCGGTTACATTGCCCGTATTTGCCATAGGCGGGGTAACGCCGGAAAATGCAGCGCAATGCATGGATAACGGCGCGCATGGAGTCGCCTGTATCGGCGCATTGATGAAATCAACTGGTATACACGACACGGTGGATAAATTCAAATTGGCGTTAGGAGAATTATAATTTGAACCTTTTGAAAAAAGGCAAATAATACGCCAAAAGATCGAGAAACAGTCATTGCGAGGAATGAGCCAAAGGCAAATGACCAAGCAATCTCCAATAGTACAATGACTTGGGAAACATTATGCTTAAGGCTTTTACTGTGGGAGATTGCTTCCTGCGCTCGCAACGACACTGGCTTTAGAGTATAAATTTATATACAGCATATTAGCTTACTCAACATTATTCAGAATTCAGGAGGTCCAATTTGATTTATCCGAATGAGAGATTTATTCACAATAATAATAGACATTCATATATCATACGAAAGAACGACACATGAAAATAGGAATAATAGGGACTGGCGATGTCGGCAAAGCATTGGGTAAAGGATTTGCCGGCTTAAGGTACGACGTTATGATGGGATCGCGCGATCCCAAATCGGAGAAAGTCCAAACGTGGGTGAAAGAAACGGGCGCGCACGCATCGGCGGGCACATTCGCCGAGACGGCGGCATTCGGCGAAATTCTTACTCTCGCCACGCTGTGGAGCGGCACGGAGAACGCGCTTTCGCTTGCAGGCGCCAACAACATTGCCGGCAAAGTGATCATAGACTGCACAAATCCGCTTGTCTTCACGCCAAACGCTCCGCCCTCGCTTGCGCTTGGGCACACCGATTCCGGCGGCGAACAAATACAACGATGGGCGCCTCAATCACACGTCGTAAAAGCCTTCAACATAGTCGGCGCAGCGCACATGGTGAACCCCTCATTTGCCGGTGGCCCGCCGGATATGTTCATTTGCGGCAACGACGCAGGCGCAAAAAAGACGGTCACCGATATTCTGACGTCTTTTAAGTGGAACACAACAGATATCGGCGGCATCGAAGGCGCGCGCCTCTTGGAGCCGCTGTGCATACTCTGGGTAACGTACGGCATACGCACCGGCGGATGGAACCACGCGTATAAAATGCTGAAGAAATGAGAAATTCTGAATTATAAACTATTCCCATTTGGCACAACCCTCCATTCACAAAATCCCGACATCCGCTCCATCGTTTCTTCAGCGCATCGGACTGGCGCTTTCGCCGATACTCATAACCGTGCTCATGCGATCACTCCGCATACGTACGCACGGAGTACCAGCCGGTATCAACGAACGGGGAGTTATTGCTTTCTGGCACGGTGAAATGCTGGTTCCGTGGTACATGTTTCGCAATCGTGACGCCGCAGCACTTACAAGCGCCAGCGCGGATGGGGAAATCCTTGCCCGAATATTAAAAAAATGGGGGTTCATTGTCGTTCGCGGTTCCAGTTCCTCAGGCGGCGGCGATGCGCTCGCCCAAATTGTTTCGCTGGCGCAGGAAAGCCGCCCCGTATTGCTCACGCCCGATGGGCCACGAGGACCGGTGCACAAAATGAAGATCGGCGCATTGATTGCAGCACAACGCTCCGCCACTCCGCTATACGTATGTTCCGTGCAATATCATCGCAAGATCAGCCTGCGAAGCTGGGACGCGTTCCAAATTCCGATACCGTTCTCGCTCGTGGAGGTGCGCTATTCCGAACCTATAATTATTTCACCGGATTGTCTCGGCGAGCCGCTTTTAATAAAATTGGAAGAGATTGAACATTTCATGACGCAATTGCATGACAATTCGTAATCTTCTCCTCCCTTTTTCGGCGATTTACGGCGCAGGCATGGCGCTTCGGAATTACGCCTTTGAAAAAAAAATGTTTGCCGTTACGGAAATTTCCAAGCCGGCCATTTCCATCGGCAACATCACCGCCGGTGGCAGCGGCAAGACACCGTGTGTGGAATTGATTGCGGACATGTTGCTGTGCGACGGCAAAATCCCCGGAGTCGTCAGCCGCGGGTATCAGCGGAAAAGCACCGGTATGGTAATCGTAAGCGACGGGAAAAATATTCTTGTTGATAGTGCTGCAAGCGGCGACGAGCCGATGCAGATTGCAAAAAAACATCCACACGCAATTGTGGTAGTAGCGGAGCGAAAATCTGATGCGGCGCGCAAGGCGGCGGCTTTAGGCGCAGATTGCATTTTGCTTGATGACGGATTTCAACGTCGCGATCTTACCCGCACGTGTGATATCGTTTTGTGCGGCGATGAATTATTGACGGGTAAAAATATGCTTCTCCCTGCCGGAAATGGCAGGGAGCCGCTCCGCTCCCTTCGACGCGCGGATATAGTCCTCGCTCCGTTATTTGATAGAACAAGGAACGAAGCCGCCGAGAAGAATTTCCGGCGTTACTCCGATGCGCCGCTTTTTTTCTTTTCCCTTGCACCAGAAAAAATCGATGTTCCATTCTTAAAAATGGAGCAGGAACCCGCTTCTTTGCGCAATACATCGCTCTTTGCACTTACAGGCATTGCCAATCCACAACGATTCTTACAAACGATTCTCTCACTCGGAGGCATACTTGCGGGAACAAAACATTTCCCGGATCACCATTGGTTCACGATGCAGGAATTAAAAAATGTTGTCACAGAAGCGCGGCAGCATAACGCGGCTGTCATTACTACTGAAAAAGATTGGATGCGTATAGAAGGTGTGCAAGAAACACAGAATATTTTTGAAGGCGTGGAGTTGCTTATCCTGCGGGTTGCGATGAAGATTGAGGAGGGTAAGGTAGATTTCAAGGAAATTGTTTGGAAGAAAGCGGGATTGGGAAGCTCACAAGCGCTAAACGAAGGCGTATTTGGGTAATAATTAAGATATATTTGGAATTTAAAAACACCTGCCGCTTCTTCCCCCACATACGCCAAATAATATTGACGTTTGAATACATCTTGCGTAAGAATTTCAAAGGATATTTCATTACTTTCTCATAACGGCTGTTGTATTGCGTCAAGCCACATCACTGCTTCATTCAAAATGAGTGAAATGTCCCGAATGTCACTTAAAACCGCTTGCCGTACGACAATATTCATGTAACACGTTTGGAAGGATTCAAAGAGTGGTCTATGGGCGTTTGAACAGCTGAACGAACCGCCCTCCCTTCTCCCTCACCCTAATTTCGGGTCCATTGCATCGCGTAATCCATCGCCGAAAAGATTTACGGCAAAGACGGCAAGCATGATAGCGATGCACGGGTACACGGTCAACCCCCAATTGTTTCCGGCGGCAATGTAACCGTACCCGTCGCGAATCATCTGCCCCCAGCTGGAGGTCGGCGGTTGCACGCCCAAGCCGAGGAAACTCAAACCCGCTTCGGCGATAATGGCTCCCGCAAAACCCGCCGTGCTCGTTACCGTAATCGGTCCGATTGCATTGGGAAGGATATGCCGGAAAATAGTGCGGTTCACGCCGAACCCCATGGCGCGCGTTGCTTCAACGAAATCGCTTTCGCGCAGAGAAAAGAACTGCCCGCGCACGATACGCGCGGTATCCACCCAATTGCTCACCCCGATTGCCACGAACGCCTGCCAGAATCCCTGCCCAAGCGCCACGCTGATCGCAATGACAAGCAGGATGCTGGGGAACGCCCAGGTAACATTCGTAATCCACATGACGAATTCGTCTATGAGTCCGCGGAAATAACCGCCGAACGCGCCGAAACATATACCGATAAGAAGCGAAATGCTTTCCGCAATCAAGCCGACGCTCATGCTCACTCTCGCGCCGTATATCAGGCGGCTTAGAACATCGCGACCATAGCGATCCGTGCCAAGCAAAAATACCGGCTGCGCATGCCACTCGTTTTCATTCGCGCCCGCAAGCTCGGAAAGCGGAATTTTCTTTTGCGCGCCGGTAAAGTCGTGATAGAACACCGTATTGCCTTCCACGCGAAAATCGGTTATCGGAATCGAAACCTTTTCGTCCGTTCCGTTTTCACTTTTTCGGTAAAGCACGTTGCCGCGGAAAAAACTCGGTTTAACGGAATACTCCAATATTTGCTGGTTCGGATTGAACGGCGCAATCACATCCGCCAATATCGCAACCAATGCAAGCGCCGAGATGACAATTAACCCCGCCATGGCAAGGCGGTTGCGGCGGAGCCGTTTCCATGAATAATACCACAGCGAGTGCGATTCGCTCTCCAGCGAATTCATCGCGCCACGGTATTCGCTCTCTACGGTCGAGAGTGTTTCAACTGACGGGGAACGTAAAGAACCTTCGTGTAATTCGGTATCGGGCATCGCGCAAAGTTACGAACACCTCGCGAAAAATAAAAATGACTGATAAACCTATATTTTAGAGTAATTCACAACCACATAATTCCAGAATGGATGCGCACCAATGGTCGGATATTTTCACAAGGATTATTCATTCTTCATCCTTCAAACTTCAGCATTCCAAACCCCGGCTTGTATGTTGATTGAAAGTTTGCTATTTTATACCCTGAATGGTTACATACCGCAGCACCACGCGGGATATGGCTGAGGTGTCTATTTTTGCGTCATGAAATTCTCAAGTGATAAACAAGCGTATTTCGGCTTCGGCGCAGGTCTTCTGCTTTTAGCATTCGCCGCGGCATACGCATATTGGAATCTCGATCAATCGGCGCGGAGCGCCGGTTGGGTGGAGAAAGCGGCTATTTCAAGCGAAGCCGTTGATGAAGCGCATATCACGCTTGACGAAGCGAAAACTGGCGCACGGATGTATCTTTTTGAAAGCAATACGAGCGCCCTCAGTCCATTCCTCACCGCGAACGCAGCATTCAAAAATAATTTAGCAGAAATAAGAAATTTTACCCTCGATCCGCTCTATAATAGCCAAACCGACACCCTTCAAGCACTTGGGGATAGCGTCCTTGCCAAATTACAATATGATGTAGAGCACAATCAAAGAGGCATACCGTTACAAACGCTCGCGGGGTGGGACAATAAATATATCCCATTATTTCAGAGCATCTCTACTCTTGCCGATCGTATGGACAAGAGAGAAACAAATCTCTACACCCTTCAGAAAACCACGAACGAGAAGCAACTCAGCTCCATGCGGGTTCTCGGTACCAGTAGTTGTCTTGCGGGGATCATAATCATCATTATCGCACTCGTAATGATGAACGTTAATATTCGCCGCCGCAAGAAAGCCCAGAAGGAATTAGATTATCAAAAAAATCTTTACGATAAATTTTTGCGAGCGCAGGAAGACCTCAACGTAGGTATTGCCATTACTGAAGGCGATAAAGTGGTGTTTTGCAACGACGCCTTATGCAACATAATCGGATACTCAAAAGAGGAGTTACTGAACATTCCGAGTTTCTTCTCGCTAATCGCACAAGAAGACATACTCCGTCTGCGTGCAGTGATGGATACGCCGCAAACTTCGTCGTTAATTAATACGTTTTCTGCTTTTCGCAAGAACGGCAGCCAAATTGGGATTGAATACGTCTCGCAGATAATCGTCAATACTGATCCACCACAAACGTTCTCCCTTATCCGCGACGTGACAGAAAAGAAACGCGAGGACGAACTGTTGAAAACGAATGAAGCCCGGCTTGCCGAGGCGCAGCGCATAGCCCATATCGGCAGTTGGGAATATACTATAACGGATACTAAAAATCTCGACAATATCAAGGTCGTTGAATGTTCCGATGAAATGTTACGATTGTTCGGAATTGAGCGCGGGGAAGGTCCGATATTACGAGAGGATTTTGTTCGCCCTGTACATCCCGATGACCGGCAAAAAATTGATGACAGCGTACTAACATATCTTCAGGGTGGACCGCGTATCAGCATGGATTACCGCATCCTTGTCCGCGGTGCTGAAGAACGCATAGTTCATACCGAAGCCAACCTTATCCATGATGAAAACACCGGCGCGCCTCTTGTCATGCGAGGCACGTCACAGGATATAACCGACCGTGTTGCCAGTGAAACGCGGCTCCGAACAAGTGAATCTCGTCTATCCGAAGCGCAGCACATCGCTCATATTGGCGACTGGATTATCCATTTGTCTGACATTACCGTATCGGAGTCTAACATCGTGGAGCTATCGGACGAAAATTGCCGAATGCTTGGGCTTTATCCTTCGGCCGCTGCTTTTACTCGCGCGGATTTCATTAGAGCCGTCCATCCCGACGACCGGCAGACGGTATCCGACGCCGTTCAACGATACATCGCAGGCGGACCGCGATATGCGATGGATTTCCGCCTACTTCTTCCGGGCAACCTCGAACGAATCGTCCATACGGAAGCATATCTCGTGCGGGATGAAAAAACAGGCAAACCGATTGCATTGCGCGGCACGATGCAAGACGTCACCGAACGCTCGCACATGACTGCACAGCTACAGCAGTATGCCTCCCAAATGAAAAACATTATGGAAAATGTGGATGCAGGATTAGTGACTGTTGATGTGACCGGCAAGATAGCATCACAATGGTCTAATGGCTGGGAACGAATTTATGGCTATTCGATTGAAGAATTCCAGAACGATCCGATGTTATGGAAAAATGCAATTCATCCGGACGATTTAGCGATTATCGAAGTATCGCTCAATAGATTGTACGCCGGCGAAACGATCAGCGAAGAATATCGCATCATCCGAAAAGACGGCGGCATCCGATGGTTGACTTCGCGGATGACGCCGACAAAGAACAGTGACGGAGACGTCGTTCGTGTTGACGGGATAATCGTTGACGTCACTGAAAAGAAAAATTATGAGAAATATATCGCCGATTCGCTGCGCGAAAAAGAATATTTACTGAAGGAATTGCATCACCGGGTAAAAAACAATATGCAGGTCATTTCCAGCATGCTCGCGCTCCAAAGCGATTATCTGCACGATCCGGGAGATAAGGAGCTGTTCATCAACAGCCAAAACCGCGTGAAGGCGATGGCGATTGTCCACGAGATGCTGTATCAATCGCCCGACTTATCGACAATAAACATTAGCGATTACATCCATTCCCTTGTCGAGCATCTTGCATCCATGTATGCAGATTTTGCCGATAACATTGTCTTTAATATCCAAGTTGAAAATATTATGTTCGATATTACAGTTGCAAAGCCATGCGGACTTATTATCAATGAATTTGTATCGAACGCGATTAAATATGCATTCCCGTCGAATCGGAATGGAGCTGTGAGTGTTATTCTCACCTCCGATGGTGATGAAGCGAATCAATATACATTAACAATACATGATGACGGCGTCGGGCTGCCTCCAAATTTTGACTGGCGAAATCCCTCGTCGCTCGGGCTCAGGCTCTGTGTTGCTTTTGCTCAGGAAATGGGAGGGAAATTGGAATATATCCCCAAAAACGGCACGCAGTGGCGCATTACATTCCGCCATCACTCTAAAACTCCTCCGCAATTGGGTCTTTCTTAACATTTGCGAATCTTACAATGCCTCAATCGAATATACTTGTCGTCGAAGATAATGCAGTCATTGCACTCGACATTCAGCGCCAGTTAAAACGCCTTTCATACAATGTATGCGGATCAGCGGCTACCGGTGAAGATGCTATCACTGCCGCCACGGCTGCAAACCCCGACATCGTCCTCATGGATATTATGCTCAATGGCGAAATGGATGGCATCGAAGCGGCGGAAGAGATTCGAGCGTCGCTCAAAATTCCCGTTATCTATATTTCCGCGTATTCCGACGATGATACCCTTAGGCGTGCAAGCGTTACCGAACCGTTCGGGTATCTCGTAAAACCATTCTCCGAGAGGGAATTGCACGCAACGATTGAAGTCGCACTTTATAAACATGCCATCGACAGCAAATTACGCGAATCAGAAAACGAAGTGCGACGCCAAAAAATGTATTTCGAGCAGTTGTTTCAAAATCTTCCGGAAGCCGTTGCAGTACTCAAGCATGAAGATAATAAAGCGGTCGTTACCAAAATCAACAAAGCGTTTACGCAATTATTTCAATATTCTCCCGCCGAAGCGATTGACCATTCCAGTTCGGAGCTTATTGTTCCGGAAGGATACGACCATGAAGTGCGAATTTTACTCCAGCGCGTTACTGAAGGAAAAGTCGTTGAAATCGAGACAAAACGTCGGAGGAAGGATGGAACATTATTTAATGCTTCATTGCTTACCTCTCCGATCATTACTGATGGCGTGTACAGCGGAGGATTTGCAATCTACCGCGATATTACCGAGCGGCTCGAGGCTCGTCAGGAACGATTACTGCAAATCGCCTACTTCGAGCGTCTGTTTGAAGGATTGCCTGAAGCAACGCTCGTTATCAACCCAGACGGCAGCATCCAAAATGCCAATCAAGGATTCACGGAATTATTCCAATTCACACGCGACGAATGCATCGGAAAAAACGTTGACGATATCATCGTTCCAGAAGCAAAACGCCATCAGGCGGACGAACTCTCCCGAAACGCGATGGAAGGAAACATTATTGAGACGGAGGACGAACGAATACGGAAAGACGGCTCGCTCGTTCCTGTTTCCATACTTACGGCTCCCATTTCCCTTAACGGCAACGTCATCGGCATTTTCGGAATCTATCGCGATATAACGGAACGCAAAAAAGCCGAGGAAGCACTCCGGCTTGCAAAGGAGAACGCGGAAGAATCCGACCGGCTGAAAACCAACTTTATCGCAATTATCTCCCACGAAGTGCGCACGCCTCTCAACGCAATCCTCGGTTTTACGGGAATTATCCGCAACGCAATCGTAGAAACGTTCGGCGTCGAGCAGGCGGAGAAATTTCATGAATGGTTCGACTCGATTTCCCGCAGCACCGAGCGGCTGCTGAAATTGATAGAATCCATTCTCGACGTCTCCTTCGTACAAGCGGGTACGATGAAGATACAAATGACCGCCGAGCCGCTCGAAGATCATCTTCGCCACGCCGCGGATGAACTCAGGCTGAAAATCGAAGAGGCGGGGTTGAAATTTATCGAAGAATACGCGGCACCGAAGGTATTTATTCAGGTTGATAATACACGGTTCGTCCAAATCGTCTCAAACATTATAGGCAATGCGCTGAAATTTACAGCGGAAGGCAGCATTACTATCCGGACGCGCGTTGAAGCCGATAACGCCGTCATCGAAATTGCCGATACCGGCATTGGCATCCCCGATTCTGTTATGCCGACTATTTTTGAACCGTTCCGCCAAGGGTCCGAAGGGTTCCGCCGCGGTTTTCAGGGGGCTGGGCTGGGTCTCTCGGTCGCCAAAGGATATACCGAAGCGATGGGAGGGCGCATCGAACTCCACAGCGCTATCAATACAGGAACGTCGGTTATTCTTCGCTTCCCAATCATTGCCGGACCACCGAAAGTTGGGCAAGAACACACTCCACCAGCACACCCTGTAGAGCCGGCATCCGCCGTGATTTCAGGCAAGGGGAGATTGGCGTTTGTCGTGGAGGATAACCCCGAGAATCTGATGTACATAAAATTTGTGATGAAACGGGGAGGATGGGACCTCCGAACAGCCGCCTCCGGAGCCGACGCACTTCGCCTGCTCGAAAAAGAAATCCCCAACGTTGTACTAATGGATATTCATCTTGCAGGACCGCTCTCCGGAATTGACGTTTTCAAAACCATGCGTCAAAATGCACGGCTGGCGCGCGTTCCGGTTATTGCCGTTACCGCACATGCGTTTGAATCAGAGCGCAAACTTATACTCGACGCCGGGTTTGACGACTACCTCCCAAAACCCTTTTCCGTTGAACAGCTTGAAGATGTTTTAGCAAAACACGTTCCCCTTATACAGCCATGACGATAACCGCGGCGCGACTTCGGCGCTTTGAACGATACTATACGCCGCTCGTCTCCGATACACTCGACCGGCTTGGACTGCCCGGTGGTAAAAAGGACAAAAATGGGAATGCCGGTTTTGTAATGAACCATGTAATCCAGCACATTGCGGGCGGGGTGCAGCCGAAGATCTGTGGCATTGCATTTCCATGCCGGGTAGTGCCAACAAAAAAATACGTGGAAATTGACAAGCTGCTCGCGATGGTGGATTCCATTCCCGCGAACGCGATTGTTGTGGTTGCAGCTGATGCAGATATTGGCGCTGCTCTCTGGGGTGGCTTGATGAGCGCGGGTGCGATGCGCCGTGGCGCGCGGGCAGCGGTCGTGAACGGAGGCGTGCGCGATATTGAACAAATAGAAGCGCTCCGATTTCCGGTATTCGGCGAATATACATGTGTTACCGACATCCGCCGCCGCGGATACATGGCGGAGTTCAACATAAAAGTTAATTGTGGTGGTGTAAATATCAAGCCGGGCGACGTAATATTTGCCGACGCCAACGGCGTTGTCGTCATCCCGCAGGAACACTTCGACCTCGTAGAGACCGAACTACACGCCGCCAACCGTGAGGAGCGCTCAACCATGCAGGGACTCGCAAAAGGCGAAACCGCAAAAAAACTCTTCGCAAAATACAAGCGGTTTTAGAGTAACTGATTATAGTCACTTTCCGTTTTCCACTGTCAACTTTCCACTGTTCTCTCATCCCATTCCCGCTTCCATCGCATTTTCAATCCCCGGCGCAAGATCGTTATCCGCATTTGCGAACCGGATTGCCCCGAGCGCATTCGCGTGATACGGGAAAATTTTTCTATATGAACCGACAGCCGGTATAACCATCGAATGCCCCCACGCAAAGACGTGCATCTCTTCTATCTTTTCGGGCGCATCGGGAACGTGCTCGGCAAGCGCGGCAGCTGTGTCCTGCGCGAACTTCGCCAGCCATTTGTCGTCTTGTAGATTTGCCCTGTCGGTCTCCGGACGCGGCGAGGAAAGCATATACACGAAATTCCCGGTCATGCGGCTCCACTTGCCCGCAGCAGTATCGGAAGGCGACGTCACGTCAATAAGATCTGTAAACCGCCGTTGTTTATCGCTTATCCAAAAATCGAACGCGCGCACAGGGAACAGCGGGGCATTGCAGCAAAGCGCAATAGTAATGTAAGGAGCATACCGCATTGCGCTCATCGCCTGCTTTTGATCGAATGGATAATCGCCTACAATATGCACGGCAATTTTCTTTTGCATCGCAACGACGGCGGAACGCACCTGCACGGACTTCGGCTCACCCGTTGCGGTATCGAGAAAATTCACAATGACGCCTTTTTTGGTGTTCCGCATGAACAACGCAAGCGCGTTCGTGACAACCTTGTCCTTGCCGAAATATGTATATGCTTTCTCCGCAACCGCCCCCATGCCGCCGGGGAATGTGTAACAGGGGATGTTGTATGCGCCGCCAAATTCAAGCGAATAGAAATTGAGCAGCGAATACGCGTTTACTTCCGCAAGCGGCGCGCCAAGCACCGAGCGGGCATACATGTCCATCGTGTCCGTCAATACATCGGAACCGAACCGGCTGACGTATTCGGCGGCGCTTATCGGGTCGTACGCGTCAATATCCGCCGGCTTTGCACTGCGCAAAGGGTAGATGGGAACCGGCATAGCGAGCAGGAAATCGCGGAACTTGCGGAACGCGTCCTTATCCTTCTGCGCGAACGGCAATGCGGAAATGTTGGTGGGATTCCACCAATCAACGACGATTGCATCTTGCGATGCCATGTTATTATAACCGGTTTTAGTTATATAGAGCGCATCCTCGCCAGTTTCAATCGGGTGGATATTGAAATCGTTAAACATTTGCTTGTACGCGCCGTTGTACCGGTAGAAATAGGTGCTCCCCAACGGATAAGAAATTTCGCGCCATTGCGGGACGGGGTTGTGCATCACACCGCCGATGACAGGTTCATTTTCCAACAAAAGAAAATCCCTGCCTGAGGCTTTTGCTTTCCATGCGGCGGCGATGCCCGCCGCTCCCCCGCCGATGACAACCGTGTCGGTTTCCAAACTTGGCTTAAATGGAAAATTAGGGTATGCCCCCTTATCGCGCAGAATGGAATGCGCCTTTTCATAATGCAGGCTGGCTGTCGTTACAGCGGCGTTTTTCTTTTGCTCGCTTGCCTTCGCAACGTCCGCCCATGAGACAAACACGGCTCCGCTGGAAAGGATAACGGTTTTAATAAAGTTACGGCGAGATTGGGGCATTTGTTATAAATAAAGGATGTACAAGACAAGCAGCCCACCCTTTGATTGTAGATAATTCACCTCCCCAGCACGTCGTCTTCTTCAAAGCGCTCGACGGTTTTTACGCCGTCAACTTTTTTTATCCGTTCTATAAGGTTGTTTAGGTGTTCCACGTTGCGGACATATACGACGAGCGTGCCGTCGAATATCTCGTCCGCCGTCTCGATGGAGACGCTGCGAATGTTGCTGTTTTCGTAGCTGGAGATTGCGTGTGTAACGTCGTGGAGCATGGCGGGGCGGTCATCGCCGGAGACGCGGATGCCCGCGATGAATGCGTCCGCCTGCTGCACCGTCCACCGCACGTCAATCAGGCGTGGCTCGCCGGCATAAAGTAAAGGCGCGATATTATGGCACGTACGCCGGTGCACTTTTATCCCTTCGCCGACCGTTACAATGCCGATGACGTCGTCGCCGGGAACGGGATTGCAGCATTTTGCATACACATACACGATGTTTGCGCCGCTTCCCTGTATCGTAACGCCGCCTTCGCGCGCGGTGCGGACGAACGTTTTGTACTGCTCGCCGAGCGGAACCCCCTCGTCTTTCTCCGAGGCGAACAGACGCGTGCGATCGTGCAGAAGCGGCAGTTTGTCGTCAATGTTGAATTGTTCAAGCGCGATGGCGTGGTACATCTCGCGCGGGTTATCGAACCGGAACGCACCTGCGATGCGGACGACGTCGTCCTCGTTGAAGTGTAGCCGCTCGCGCTTCATTTTCTTGTCCCACAATTCTTTTCCCGTCTCTATCAGCTGACGGCGCTGTTCGTTCAGCCAGCGGTGAATCTGCGTCTTTGCCTTGTGCGAAATCACGAACTTTTCCCAATCGCGGTTCGGCATCTGGTGTTTGGACGTGATGATATCAACTTGGTCGCCGCTGCTCAATTTATAGTTCAGCGGCACGATCTTCCCGTTCACTTTCGCGCCGATGCAATGGAATCCGACTTCGCTGTGAATCTCGAACGCAAAATCCACCGGCGTCGCGTTCTTCGGCAGGATGCGCAAATCGCCTTTCGGCGTGAAGATGTATATCTCGTCCTGATAGAGATTGAGTTTGAAACTTTCGAGGAATTCTTTCGGCGTCTCGTCGGTCGGCTGCGAGAAGAGATCGCGCGCCCAATTGATCCATTCCTCCAATTCCTTATCCACCGCGTTCGTGTTTTCCTTGTACTTCCAGTGCGCCGCCACGCCCCGCTCCGCAATTTCCTGCATCGCCTTCGAGCGGATTTGCACCTCCACCATCCGCCCCTGCGGTCCGATGACGGTGGTATGGATGGATTGATAGCCGTTTTTCTTCGGCACGGAGATGTAATTCTTGTACCGCTCGGGCACGGGCTTATAAATGCCGGAAATCATTCCGTACACAGTAAAGCAATCGTTCACGTCGTCCGTATCCAAGGTCACACGGACGGCAAAGAGATCGTAAATCTCCTCAAGCGTTTTATTACGGGTGAGTATCTTATTATAAATTGACCACAGGTGCTTGGGTCTGCCGACGATGTCAAATTTGAACTTATGTTCTTTCAACGTCGCTGCAATCGGCGCGGAAAACGATTCGATGTATTTTTCGCGTTCGTCGCGCTTGAGATTCAGCGCATTTTTAATCTTATAATATTCGTCGGGCTCGATGAATTTGAACGCGAGATCCTCGAACTCCCATTTGATGCGCCCCAACCCGAAGCGGTGCGCAAACGGGGCATAGATGTCGCGCGTTTCGCGGGCGATGCGCAGGCGGCGTTCTTCGGGCAGATGCTGCAGTGTACGCATGTTGTGCAGGCGGTCGGCAAATTTGATGAGCATGACGCGGATGTCCGTCGTCATCGAGAGCAGCAATTTGCGGTAATATTCGGCAACGGTGATCTCGCGGGATTTGAATATGCCGGAGATTTTCGTCGCGCCTTCCACAATCTCCGCGACTTCATCACCGAAATCCGCGCGGATGTCGTCTATCGTAAAATCGGTGTCCTCAACCACGTCGTGCAAGAGCGCCGCCACCACCGAAACGTCGTCGAGCGGCATTTCCGTTGCCACGATGAGCGCCACGTTGACGGGGTGTGTGTAATACGGCTCGCCGGATGCCCGTTCGTTATTCTTGTGCGCCTCGTAACAAAATTGGAACGCATGGCGGATGCGGTCTTCGTCCACGACGCGAAGATTCTTCCGGCATGCCGCAAGGAGCGTATCTAACAACACCTGCGGATTATCACCCGCAACGGACTGCGGCTCGGCAGTGCGCAACGCCGGAGGAGCCAAACTATTACTGAGTTGTTCGGGCATTTATACTAATGTACTACGATTCTATGGAACGGGCAAACATAATTCGGAACCTCTAAAAAACATTGAGAATATAATTCTTTGATATCTCTGAACAACACCGACGGAGCCAATAAGCTGGATAAAAAATAATACCCTCACGACAGAGTCATTGCGAGCTTATCGAAGCAATCTTTTCTCCCTCACAAGAAGGAGAGTGAACGCAGAAAGGATTGCTTCGTCATTCACATACGGCTCATTCCTCGCAATGACTCTGCCTTATGTTTTTATCGCTATAAAAGGAAATATCCACATATTTAAAAAAACACGGAATACAGCCTTTTGTTCCCTGCCAAATTTCGAGTCATTTCAGCATGAATGCAGGAAACCCCGCCGCCATTGTCCTCTGCCCGAATAATTTGTAAGTTCGCACGCGAAAGATGCGCTATTATTGCGGTTTGCGGAGGTGTAAGCGCGAATACATGAAATCATGAATGTCGTATTGATACCCGCGGCGGGAAGCGGCACACGGATGGGCGGGGATGTTCCCAAACAGTTTCTTCTGTTGGCGGGCGTTCCCATACTTGCGCGGACGCTTGCACGATTTCAGGAATCGCCGGAAATCGCGGAAATCATCGTCGCCGCACCTGCGGAATTCCACGAACGGGTTCGCGCGATTGCACGGGAACATGGAATAACGAAATTAACCGAGGTCGTTGCGGGCGGCAATACGCGACAGCAATCGGTTTGGAACGCGTTGCAATCCGTCCCCGGCAACGCCAAAATTGTATTAGTACATGACGCGGTTCGCCCGTTTGTCGCTGCAGAAGATATTCATTCCGTCATCGAAGCGGCGGAGCGGCACGGCGCCGCGATTCTTGCCGCACGCATGAAAGATACCGTGAAATCCGCCGATGAATCCGGTTTTGTCGTCAATACGCTCGACCGCAATTATCTGTGGAGCGTGCAAACCCCTCAGGCGTTCCGCCGAAGCATACTTTATGATGCGCTCCGCAAAGCGGCGCAGGAAGAATATATAGGAACAGACGAGGCAAGCGCCGTGGAATTTAACGGCGGCGAGGTGAAAATTGTGGAAGCGCGCGACGGCAATATGAAAATAACGACACAAGGTGATTTGTTGATTGCGGAAGCGGTGCTCGCGCAATTATGAATTCAGAATTATGAATTGAAGAAATTTGTCAAGATGGAGAATAATCTCAATAAAATATCGTAATTCTAAAGGCAGAGTCATTGCGAGCGAAGCGAAGCAATCCACCTTCGCAGAAGGTCGGACTATCCAGATTTCAATGCTTGGCAGGTGGATTGCTTCGTCGCTGACGCTCCTCGCAATGACTGTTCCTTAAGTTCTTTGTTGTGCCTCAAAAGACTTTTTCTGACAACTCAAATTAAAATAATTCTCATTCGAGTAAATCAAAAAATAATTTAAAGAAATAATTCTGCATTTTGCATTCATAACACATGAACATACACGAATACCAAGCAAAGGCGATTCTCCGAAAATACGGCGTCGCCGTTCCCGAAGGCTATCCTGCCTTCAACGCGGATGAAGCGGTTGCCGCCGCGCAAAAAATAAATACTCCCATTCGCGTCGTGAAGGCGCAGATCCACGCGGGCGGACGCGGAAAAGCCGGAGGCATAAAACTTGCCAAATCGCTCGACGAAGTCCGCGAAATTGCGGGGCAGTTGCTCGGCATGACGCTCGTAACGCCACAGACGGGACCGGAAGGAAAAGTCGTCCGCAGGCTTTTGATTGAGCAGGGCATGAACATCGCCCGCGAATTGTACGCCGGCATCGCGCTCGATCGCGTAACTTCGCGATACGTGATGATGGCATCGACAGAAGGCGGCGTGGAAATCGAGAAAGTCGCCGCCGAAACACCGGAAAAAATATTAAAGGAAACGATTAACCCCGCCGTCGGGCTGCAACCGTATCAGGCGCGCAGGCTCGCGTTTGGGCTGGGGTTGGACGGAAAAGTATTGCAGAACGCGGTAAAATTCATGCTCGCCTTGTGGAACGCGTTCGACGCGTGCGATGCAAGCCTTGCGGAAATCAACCCGCTCGTCGTTACCAAAGAAAATGACGTGATTGCGCTCGATGCAAAAATGAATTTCGACGACAACGCACTATACCGCCACAAGGATATCGCTGAGTTGGCGGATACGAACGAGATTGCGCCTCTTGAATTGGAAGCACAGCGCTCAAACCTCAATTACATCAAGTTGGAAGGCAACGTCGGCTGCATGGTGAACGGAGCAGGATTGGCAATGGGGACAATGGACATCATAAAGCTGGCGGGAGGCGAACCGGCAAATTTCTTAGATGTCGGCGGCGCGGCAAACGTGGAGACCGTCTCCAACGGATTCCGCATTATCCTTTCCGATCCGAACGTGAAAGCGATACTTATCAATATTTTTGGCGGCATCGTCCGCTGCGACCGCGTCGCAAACGGCATCGTTGAGGCTATGACGCGCCATAACGTCAGCGTGCCTGTGGTGGTGCGCTTGGAAGGCACGAATGCGCGCGAAGCGAGCGACATTTTGACAAATTCCGGATTGCAATTTGCCGTCGCGCACGGGCTTGCGGACGCCGCAAACAAAGTAACGCGCGCCATCCTTTAATATTTTTTCCTCATGCCCATTTTAATCGTTGGTTCTGTCGCGCTCGATACCGTGGAAACGCCGTTCGATAAGGCGGAGCGCCTTGTCGGCGGCTCGGCGTCTTTTATCAGTCTTGCCGCAAGTTACTTTACGAAAGATACGCGTCTTGTCGGCGTGGTTGGCGGGGATTTCCCTCAATCCGCAATCGAGATGTTTCGAGAACATTCCATAGACGCGGAAGGCTTGCAAATCGTGCCAGAGGGAAAAACATTCCATTGGCACGGCAAGTATCATTTCGATATGAACAACCGCGACACGATTGCAACGGAATTGAACGTCTTTGCCGATTTCGATCCCCGCATACCGGATTCTTACAAATCGTGCGAGTTCGTATGTCTTGGGAATATCGATCCCGTGTTGCAACGGCGCGTGCTCGACCAAATCAGCAAGCCGCGGCTCATCGTGTGCGATACTATGAATTTCTGGATAGAGAGCAAGTACGACGAGTTAATGAAAACATTGAAGGTCGTGGACGTGGTCATCATCAACGACGGCGAAGCGCGCGAATTGACGAAAGAATACAGCCTCATAAAAGCGGGCAATAAGATTCTTTCATACGGGCCGAAACTTGCCATCGTTAAAAAAGGCGAGCATGGCGCGCTGTTATTCACCGGCAAGTCGTTGTTTTCCGCGCCGGCGTTTCCATTGGAAGAAGTATTCGATCCCACCGGCGCGGGCGATACGTTCGCCGGCGGATTTATTGGGTGGCTTGCAAAAACCGGCGATCTCTCGGAAGAGAATCTGCGCCGCGCCGTCATCTATGGTAGCGTGATGGCGTCTTTCTCTGTAGAGCGTTTTGGCATCGAGAGGCTCCGCAATTTATCGTGGGAAGAAATTCAAGGGCGGTTCATGGAATTCAAACGGCTCTCGTATTTTGAAGAGAAGAACTAAATTATGAGTTGAGACATCTGAATATTTTCGAGTAAAAGAATATGCTCGATAAAAAATCGGACTCTAACGTCAGAGTCATTGCGAGCACAGCGAAGCAATCTTGTCCTTTACTCGCTTTACAGAAAGGATTGCTTCGTCAATCGCCTTCGGCTCATTCCTCGCAATGACTTTTCCTCATGTTTTATATATAGAGGGACTTTTGCAGAGGTTTTGAATAAGGACTACAATAAAAATCATCATTCATAATTCCCTGCCATGCTCATCCTCCACAACGCCTCTCAAATTGTCACCGTTGATGCGCACGGCGAGGCGCATAAAGCGGGGCGCGCGATGCGGGAACTCGGCATTCGGGAACATGCCAGTCTCCTGATTGAAGGCGGGACAATATACGCCATACTCCCAAGCTCAGATGTTCGCATCACTGGCAGCGACAATGTGCTCGATTGTACCGGAAAAGTCATCCTCCCCGGATTTGTTGATTCCCACACCCATGCGGTTTTCGCCGGCGAGCGCGCGGACGAATTCGCCATGCGCATCGAAGGAAAAACATATCAGGAAATCGCCGCGGCGGGCGGTGGAATTGTAAGCTCGATGCGCGGCGTTCGTGAATCAACGAAAGAAGAACTTTCCCAAAGTTTACTAAAACGCTTAGATGCGATGCTTCAATGCGGCACCACCACCGCCGAAATAAAATCCGGTTATGGGTTGGATTGCGAAAATGATGTGAAAATTCTCGAAGCGATCAAAACCGCACAGCACGAATCCCCACTGGAACTTCACGCAACGTTTCTCGGCGCACATGCCGTGCCCCCGGAATTTAAGGGGAGGCAGGACGATTACGTCGAATACGTTATCAACGAAATGCTGCCGGAAATCGGGCGAAGAGACCTTGCGGAATTCTGCGACGTGTTTTGCGATGAAGGATATTTTACGGTCGAGCAATCCGAGCGGATATTTCGCGCCGCATTAAAATTTAATATGCAGCCCAAAGTCCATGTGGATGAACTTGCGGAGACCGGCGGCGCGGCGTTGGCGGCGCGTATCGGCGCGCTCTCGGCTGACCATTTGCTGTGTGTGAGTGACCCCGGCATTGAGGCGATGAAGTCAGCAGGCGTTGTGGCAACGCTTCTTCCCGGCACGGCGTATTTCCTCGGGCTAAAATATGCGGATGCGCGTAAAATGATTGACGCGGGATTGACCGTTGGGTTGGCGACGGATTTCAACCCCGGAACTTCGCCGGTGTGGAATATGCAAATGATTATCTCGCTCGCATGTACGCAAATGAAAATGACGGTGGAAGAAGCGATTGCCGGCTCAACCATAAACGGCGCCGCAGCGCTCGGCAAAGGAAATGCCATCGGCAGCCTTGAGCCCGGCAAACAGGCGGACGCCGTCGTATTCGGCGTTCCCAATTACCGGGATATCGCCTATTATTTCGGCGGCAATTTGGTTTCGTCGGTGATGAAGCGCGGGGAAATAGTATATACCGTAAACTAAAGTCTTTTCACGTCTGCCTTATTTATAAAACACCCATTTCTTTTGCAAACGCATTTGCGCAAGCGTGAAAATGAACACCACTGCGAACATCACGTATGCAAGCGCGGAAGCGTATCCCATGCGGAAAAATTGGAACGCGTTTTGAAATATGAAATAGCTCAATGTTAACGTGGCGTTTGCCGGACCGCCTCGGGTAAGAATATACGTCTGCTCAAACACCTGAAACGCGCCGATGAACGTTACCACGAGTACGAAATATAACGTAGGGGTGAGCATCGGCAGCGTAACCGCGAAAAAACGTTGGCGGCGGTTTGCGCCGTCCAACAAGGCGGCTTCGTCGTACTCCGGCGGAATAGATTGCAACCCCGCCAGAAAAATCATCATGTTGTATCCGGCGGCTTTCCATATCCCTACAATCGCAAGCGCGGGCATCGCCCACACCGGGTCTTGCAACCATGCCGGACCGCGCACGCCGAACCACGCGCGCAGCACGTAATTGATAAGCCCATACTCCGGGTTGTACATCCACCCCCATACGACCGCCACCGCGACCATCGAAGTAACCACCGGCATGAAAAATGCCGAACGGAACAGTGCAATCCCCCGTATGCGCCTGTTCACCGCCAGCGCAAGCGCCAGCGAGAGTACAACCGTACAGGGTACAGCCAATAAAACGTAATACGCCGTGTTGGAAAACACCTGCCAGAACAAACGCGAGGAAAATATTTCGGTGTAATTCCCCGTTCCAATCCATTGCGGCGCGCTAAGGATATCCCATTTCGTGAAGCTGAGAAGAAACGAGACGATGATTGGTCCCACGCTGAAAACGACCATCCCGATGAGCACCGGCGCAAGAAAAATATACGGCGTGAGTGTGCGCTTCATTTTTTTCTGCGCTTATTGCGTTTGCCGCGAGTTCCACCTTCGCGTTTTCGCGCCGCCGCAATCGCGGCGTATTCCTTTGCATACAAGTCCATCCGAACCTGCTCTTCCATGTCCTGCCGCGTTCTGTCCGGTTCGCGTTTGCCGATAACGCCCGACGTAACGCGAATGGCGTCGAGGTCTATCTCCGCAATCGCAAGCCCATCCCTCCGCCCGGTTGAGGCAATGACGTCCCCATTATGGTCAATGATGCGCGCGTTACCGGGGCGGAATCTGCCTGCGTATGGTGCATACGGCGGGCACTGTGCGTAGTTCGCCTCGACAATGGGAATGGAGTTGTCTATCGCGCGCGAACGAATTTGCGCTTCCAAACCTTCTTGAGAAGGTCCAACGGTGGTTGTGGGCCAAAACAAAATCTCCGCCCCTTTCATTGCATATACGCGCGCAATCTCCGGGAAATACACATCCATACAAATCATCACGGCAATTTTTCCGAAATCCAATTCAATGATTGGTAGTTCGGTTCCGGCGAAGGAGTGGCGCCATTCCTCCGCCGTTGGCTGGACTTTCCGATACATCCCCGCCACTACGCCGCTTCTGGCAATCACAGTCGCCTGATTGAATATTTTATTTCGCACGCGCACCCAATACGGTGCGATAACGTTAATCGCATTTTTTTTCGCGCATTCACGAAATGCTTTTGTCCATTCACCGGGGTAGCGCTCCGACGTAAAACGGTCAGTCGCCGGAACGCCGGCGGTGGTAACGCATTCAGGGAGCAGAATAACGTCCGCCCCTTTTTGAGCGGCGTTTTCTATGTATGCGCATGCGCGATAGATATTCTGCTCGATTGTGTGTGGGGCGTCATCAAGCAGGAATGACGCGGTAGCGATTCGGACGAGACGCATTTTATTTGCTTGAATACGGATTCATTGGGATATATAGATTTACTTCCCCACCCTCGCCAGCACCTCATTCACCTTCTTCTCTGCATCACTCATTGCTTGTGCGGGTGTTTGCGCGCCGAGGAATGCTTGGTCCAACGCCGGAGTGAGGATGTTGTCGCGCCATTCATACCATCCGGGGCTGATGTAGGAAAATGAATATTTGTCCAGCGTCTCGCTCAGCAGGTTTGCGCGCGGCTCTCCCACGCTGGCTTTCCATGCTAAGGACGCTGCAAGAGGCATGTAGCACGGGACGCCTTTTTCCATAATCTTCGCGACGTCCGTTTGCGGCGGATAGGTAACAATCCACTTCAACAACTCCCATGCTTCCGCGGGATGTGTGCAATCCTTAGGTATGATAAACCCATCGGAGAAACGCTCCGAAAACCGCCCTGCTGCGCCGGAGGGCGGCATCGTCATGTCCCATCGCAGGCTATCGCCCGCAAAATGTTTTGCCGCATGGTCGCCCACAAGCATCATTGCGGCTTTGTTGGCGGAGAACATCGCATTGAACTGCTCCATTGCGCCCGAGGGCTGCGGCGCGGCGCTATCCGTGCGGACGATTCCCACCCACCGAGCGACCGCCTGCACTGTTGCCGGGTCGTCCAGACCCGCCTCGCCCGGCGAGCGCATGAGCACGCCCCCGTTCGACTTCACGAACGTATCGAAGCCGGTGTATCCGCCGTTGTCTATCAACATTCCCCACTGTGTCGTCACGCCTGCCGCGTCTCGACGAACGAGCAATTTTGCATCGCGGAGCACGTCGTCATACGTCCACGTCGTATCAGGATATGCAAGGTGCGCCGCGTCGAATAAATTATTATTGTAAAACAGCATCGTAACGCCCGCGCTGTATGGCAAACCGCAGAGCGTGCCGTTACCGTACCGCCGCCACTCGCGAAGTACGTCGGGGAAGAACGCGTTCGTATCCATGCCGCTCTCGCGGATATATTTCGTCAGATCAATCGCAAAATTGCGATGCATCAATTCCACGGCAAACCAATCGTCCACCATCAGCACGTCGCCTATTGGCGCGCCGGATGCGGCGGCGGCAAGCAGGCGCTGGGTGTATATGTTGTACGGCACGATGCTCAAATCAATCTTGATGTTCGGATGCTCCCGCTCAAACGGCTCGATAATTTGCGAGCGCCATTCTTTTTCCATGTACCCTCCCCAATGAACAACTTTGAGCGTAACCTGCGGGCTTGACGAATTGGAACACCGGAATGCGGAAACACCTGCAAACGCGAGAAGAAGGATGAAACAGAAACGATGCATGAGATAAATTGCAAATGATAAATGTTAAAAAACATCGAATATGTCATTCTGAGCGAAGCGAAGAATCCCTACTAGGTAGCACTCAAATCATTCCATTTGGGATTCTGCAATTCTATCAAAGCCACCTTTTTAATTCTTAACCAACCTTTCATTTGTTTTTCTCTTGCAATTGCCGTGTTGATATCATTTGTGTTTTCGTAGTACACTAGACGAGAAAGGTTGTATTTTTTCGTAAAACCAGGAAACAATTTATTCTTATGTTCATAAACCCTTCGTTGCAAATTGTTTGTTACACCAATATAAAGTGTCCCATCTTTCTTGTTTGTCATAATATAAATATAGTAGATATTCATATGTGTCCATTTATTTAGAATTGAAGGGATTCTTCGCTTCGCTCAGAATGACAAATGGATTCATCTTCATTAAAAAGCATTATTCAATACAATACATCCACCCGTCGCCATTCACCACATAAATTTCCGGGAAGCCGTCGCCGTTGAAATCGGCGATGACGGGATTACCCACCGAGTATTCAAACGCCAGCGACCATTTGATTACAGGCACGTCGCTATCATTAACACCGATGGCAAGCAATCTCCCGTCCGTTGTACGGCAGACGAACTCGTCGCGTCCGTCTCCGTCTATATCACACGTTGCGCAGTCAATCGTCGTGTCGCCAAGTGCTATCCGCCATTCTTCACCGCCGGTCAGCGCATCGTAACACACGAAATCACCGTTGGCGTGACCGACGCCGAGCGAGTATTTCTCGCGCCCGCGCAACGCCGCGATTCCGCCGAGACGGTAGAGCGTATCGCTCATCGGCGCGATGCTCCACCATAGTACATTCATCTCGCTATCCAGTGCACCGAATCCGCCGAAATTCCCCATGACAAAAATTTCGTCGCACCCGTCGCCGTTAACGTCGCGGAAAACAACAGAACCGTACGCCGTGAAAGGGTCTTCCCGCGTCACCCATGTTGTGATATCTTCGCCCTTATATATTCCTCGCCGGATCATTTCCGCGCGGGTTATCGCTGTGAGTGAAATGGCTTCGCCGATGATTTTTCCGGTGTTGGCGTCAACACGGCAGAGCACATCTTTCGCGCAAAAGAATATCTCGCTCCCATCGGGGGAACTCGCCAAACCCCATGCGCCGAATCCGCGACCCGCCTCGCCTTCTCCGATTGACGCACGCCTCCATATTTCATCGCCAGTCGCGGCATTAATGCATACAGACGACTCCGAATTCATCGAGAGCGACGCATAGAATGAGACAAATAATTTTTCAAGTTGTCCGTTATTCAGCGCCAGCCAGTCGTAACTACCCGTGCGCATTCCCCCGCCGATTGATGGGTATTCCATAAATAAAAATCGTTTGACACAATCGCCCGCCACCGAATACGCCGCGAGAACGGCATGTAGGTCCGGCTCCGTCATTAGGATTTGCAATTCGCCGGTTCCAGAAATATCAGCAACACTTACGGAGTGATGCGTTAAATCGAAACCGATTCTTCCCTTTCCGGGCTTGCTCCACACCAGAGCAGGCTCTCCGGCGTCGGAATTCCGATAAAGCCGAACCTGCCTGCCGTAATCGGGAACCGCGAGCCATCGCTTGCCGTTTGTGGCAAACACTACCGGCGTTGGCGATGGGCGCTCGACGGGATGTCCGTCAGTCGAAAGGGACGCGCCGCATTGAAATTCTGCGCGAATCACGCCGCCGTTGGGTGAGGCTTCCACTGTGCAGATTTTCCCCATTGCGCCGCTAAACAAAAAATACGGTGGCAAAATAGACGCAACGAATTGGCGTTCATTGAATTGGCGTGTATCGGATACAATCGTTTCACGAAAATCGTTAAACGATATATTAATGACTCGATTCGCATTGTCGTACACGAAAAAATTCTCCCCCTCCGCCATCAGTTCATTTTTCCCAAACAACTCCGTTCGATAGATCCCCTGTGACCGCTTTAGCGTCCCTTCCGCCGCCACGAATGATGATTGTGACCGTGTCCAAACCGGACTTTCAGGATGATGCGAGCGGATGATTTCTAAATCGGAGAGTTCTTGCACCATGCGCGAATGTTCTTTGCTCAGAAAAAGCTCCGGCAACCCGTCATTGTCTATATCGCGCGCATCCCAAAAATAACGGTCTTCAAGCGAGAGTTTTGTCTCGCCTGTTTCGGAATTGATTATCTCCGTGCGCCATCGTGCGTCATCGCTTCCGTTAAAAATACTTGCAATAATTTCCTGTTTTCCGTCGCCGTCGCAATCGCAAAGTGAATTGTTTGCATAGCGCACTTCTTTTGTGTCGTTCGGATAGATATGCTCGATGAATCTGTCCCACATCAGCGAAAAATTGCTCTCTCCGTCATTATCGAGAACTGCAATGTGGCGCGTTACCTGATTGGAAATGAAAACGCATTCGAGCACGCCGTCTGCGTCTATGTCTTTCAATTCAATCAAGCCATACGTCCGTCTCCGCTCGCCGTCGGTTTTCCATTCCGCGAACGATTGCATTATTCCGTTGTGTGCATCGAAAACCGCAAGATCGCCAAGGCGGCATACGCAAATCTCATCATTGCCATCGGCGTCCACGTCGCCGATAAGCACGGTAGGATGAAATGCGTCATTCATTTGCAGTGAATGCATCAATGTTCCTTTTTCAGCCCCACGGGAAAACTCGAACATCAGGACGGTGTTCGTGTGGAACAGTGGAACGAGTAATTGGGAATCTGTTCGGGGTGGGAAAAAGTTATGCACCCGCATCGAAGATGCATAGACGCCGTAAGATACCGGTGCCGCAACATTATACCGCCACACAACGCCGCCATCGTCTGCGGATAGTAGCATAACCTCTATGCCGTTGCATACCACGATCTCCTCCCGTCCGTCGCCGTCTATATCGAGAACTGCTGTGATGGATTGTATGCCCATTGGCTTGCTCTCCCACCGATGCTTACCAAAGACGTCCGCCCGAATAATGACCCCGCCGTAGCATAAAAGGATTTCAGGATTCCCGACGCCATTATGTTTCAGCGGAACAATATGTTGTCTCGTTCCGCCAACAGGCAATTTCCATGACACCTGTGGTTGTGAGATATTACCGGGCAGATCGCAATGCGCCGTCAGCCGGTCATTGCCTCGGTAGGTGTGCCATTCACCGGAAGGTATCATGGTATCAATTGTATCTACGTTTTATACTGGAGTTTATGCTTGGGTTGTTGCTTGCGGATAGGCGCAAGGTCAACATAATACCGGCGTCAGAGGTCCCTTGACGGGCTTGCCAATTTTGAGCTTGCTACGCGCCGCTATCCCGTGCTCATTCTTTCCGTTGAAGGTTGTTCCATCCGCGAGATAAATTATTGCAAATCCTTTTCGGATATTTTTGGTGTGATTCGGCGAGGCGCTATGAAACGTTAGCCCGTTATGAAATGTAGCGTCGCCGGCACGCAGCGCAAAACGCGCAGGTTTTCTGTGTTTGGCTTTTGGCGCAAACTTCAGCAGATCCTCCGGTTCATCGAGTTCTATCCATTTTTCGAACTTCAAGGCTTGCGATCCGGGGATGAACGTCATTCCACCGCCGTCAAGTGGAACGTCGTCCAGCGCAATCCAACAAGTGACGTTCGTCGATTCGGCAAGGGGCCAATATGCTTGATCAACGTGCCACGGCGTGCGCGTACCACCCGGCTCCTTGTAAAGAGCATGGTCGTGCCATAACCGGACGTGTTGAACCCGCAGGAGCGTTGCCGCTGCTCGAGCAAGCCGTTTTTTGTACGTGAAGGTTTTTATTACGGGAAACTCTTCCCACAAATTCAAGCATTGCGTAAAAATGCGTTCACGTTTCGTGCGCGCGCGAAGAGGGCGCGAATCATTGTGGGTGCGAAGAGCCACGGCATCATCTACAGCGGCGCGCAACGTTGCCACTTCGCGGTCCGAAAGAAGATGCTTAATTCGCACAAAGCCGTTTTTTTCAAAATAATCAACGTCCTTTTGTGTTACCCTCCCCGCCGGATGAGAATGTTTTATTGGCATGATAAATGTTTTATTGTAGTATTACGAGACGTTACGCACAGAAATATTCGTTTCCGGAAATCGTTCCGGATGTTCCACAACTGAAATTATCTTTTTTGCGACGACGTGAGGCTCCGCAAGCAAATTCTGTTCTTTCAATGCATGATATTGTTGCACCTTACTGAAATCGCGCTCTGAAACGCTGCGCAACTCCGATTGCATCTCCGTATCCATAACTCCCGGATCGAACGAATATATTGAGTAATTGTTCGTTCGTAATTGCTCCTCTTTTGCAACCACGAGCGTTAGCATTGCAAGACCGGCTTTGGTCGCGCAATATCCGCTCCACCCATCGGAAGGATTGTTTGCCGCACCCGATGAAACATTGACGATGATTTTCTTGCCGAGGATTGCGCGATATGCCGAAAGAAACGCGTTTATCAGAATTGCCGGCGCTGTGAGATTCACAGAATACACGTTCTCAATCTCCGCACTGTTCAATTCACCCAACTTGCCGACTTTTCCAAGAGTGCCGGCGTTATTAATTAAAATAATTTTTCGAGCGTCAGGGATTTGGGGAAATAATACAGGAATACTTGCTAATAAAAGCGAAATGTTCCCAATGTCAAGCGATTTATGTGTGTAATTTTTATGGTCTATTGCGCCGCTCCGTGCAATACCAATTACGGTTGCGCCTGTGTTTAGCGCCTCCTCGGCAATTGCCCGCCCCAGCCCCCGGCTTGTACCCGTAATGATATAATGGTTCATGCACAAATAATCTCCAATCGCTATTGGGTAATCGTCAGCGCATTTGTATAAACGCCCTGTTTCGTTTCAAACAAATAATAATACACGCCGGCAGGGATGCCCTTCAAATCAAGATTCACAACATTGGCATGAGACGTCAGCAAAGGAGAAAAATCGCGGACCAACCGCCCAAGTATATCATACAATCCAAACCGTTCGACTCCCTCTGAATAAACCGACGGATCAATATTGATATTTGCCGAGTAGCTTTCTCCGACGGGATTGGGATAACTCTGTATAAGAATCGGATAAGCGGGTGACAGTTGCCGCCCCGCGATATTGGTAACAGCGCTTACCGTATTTTGTGACAATAGCCGGGTATTAGGATCAAATTTCACTGACAACATGCCGTTCGGAATTGCGATGCCGATGGCCTGTGAATCAACCGCCGCTATGGTGATACGCTGAATCGTTGAAAGACTGTCCTTGTCTACGATTCCGATTTCCACCGGCATCGTAAATAACGGATATTTTGTCGTATCCTGCGTTTGAACAATCGTTACATAGAGGCTATCGGCAACGTGGAAACTGACCTTTAATTTGGGCCAACCTGCACTATAGACCCATTCATTGAAGAACCATGATAGATTTTGATGGCTGATAGAATCCATTGCCTGCTCAAACAGTGCAGTCGTTACATTTCCGTATTTGTTTTGCTGTCCGTAGAAACGCATCCCGGCAAAAAACGTCGAGTCACCAAGCAGCCAGCGCAACATTCCCATTACCGAAGCGCCCTTGTAATAAATTGTTGCGGGATAATTCGTTGACGGCGCGGTGCGTGGGTAATCGTATAAAGGGAAAATGCCTTCGTAATATTGGGACGAAGGATTCGCAAAGTAATTGAGGTAATCGCTCATGCGCGTATGTAATTGCGCGAGGAAGCCCGTTTCACCTTGTTCCCATTCATAAAATACTGTCTCGCTGAAACATGCGAATCCTTCGTTCAGCCACGTGTCGCGGAAATCATGCGGCGTCACCATGTCACCCCACCATTGGTGTGACAACTCATGCGCTGCCAAATATCGGTAGCTTGCTGTATCCCCGATAAATTGCACTCCTAAATTGATCAATGATTGGTGTTCCATCCCGCCTGCAAGTGAATCAAGCGCATAGCCGACTTTATCCATCGGATATTCCCCATAGTGTGATTCAAACCACTGCACGATTCCCGGAATAAAGGAAAAAAATGTTGCGGCTTTTGCCGAGTCGGCGGTAAGAACGTATATCCTGACGGGAAGGGAATCTTGCCGAATGTTTGCAACCGGTGGTACTGTCATTGAAACGATTGAATACGTTCCCGTTGCGATGCACATAAGGTACGTCGCAATGGGATGCGACTCCTGCCAATGAAAGGTAACATAGCCAGCCGCCGTATCCGTTGAAAGCAACACGCCGTTTGAAGCGGCTATATTTCCCACCGGTAAGGTAATATTGATATTGGAAGTTCCTTTCTCGTCGGGCAAATCATAACACGGCAACCAATAGCGCGTCATCGAAATGCCCGGATAGACGAACCCAACGCCGATGGTGTGCATGGGATCACCGAAATACACGCCACCCCATGTTTCCGTGGGATATTTCAACGGTTTGCCATGGTAGTATGTATGGACTGTGCATTGAGAGCCCGTCTTTTGCGCTGTCCCAAGCGAAAGGTACAGATAATTACTGTCGTGAGAATATGGCTGCGCACTGCCGTTCACAAAAACGGAATCGACCGTCAAGCCGACAAGATTGAACCGTATATACGCCAGCGTGTCGTCGGCGCTTGTCAATTGAACTGCGCAATCGGCGGCGATTGACGAATCCGCCATGTCCACGCGGATGTTCACAGCGTAATGAACGACGTGATACGTATGCGGTACAACGGTATCCTGCGCATGTGCAAGAATAACGCACAACAGGATTGGTATGCAAAGAAATTTAAACATTCGTAAAACTTCACAATGTGAGTATTGCAAATTTACGAATATCTTTGATGGAATGAAATGCTTCTCCGATAAGAGAATTAAGACCACCTCGCCCTGAGATATTTTTATATCCTTCTTAAAATATTTTTTCCCTTTATTGTGGCTCGTAATATAGAGCAACCACTCCCGAACCAAAGGTCTTGGTTTTCACAAGTTTTAGATTGAGTTGTTCGTTGATGCCCTTGAATAATGTTTTACCGCCCCCTAATATGATGGGATTCACAAATATCCGGTATTCGTCAATGAGATTGTCCCGGATGAGCGTCAGCATTAAATCTGAACTACCTAAAACTGCTATATCTTCCCCCGGAAACTGTTTTAATGTAGTGATAACGGATGGGACACTCTCTCGTTCCAATCGTGTATTTTGCCATTCAACTGAGGGAAGCGACTTGGAGAAAACAATTTTGGGTAGATTGTTCATTCTTTCCGCAACGATAGGGTCGTTCGCACGGGCAAGCGGTGTATCCCAGTAATCCGCCATTAACTGGTAGGTAACACGCCCAAAGACGAGCATATCAACCGAATTGAGAAATTCAATGGCATACTCATTGAATTCAGCATCCACACGATGCCAATTAATTTCGGCGGCAGGTCCCTCGAAGTAACCGTCGAGGGAAACCATCATTTGAAATATGAGTTTTCTCATCGTCTGAAAAACTATTATTTCTTCATCTTTGCATCAATACTCCATGGACCTGCGCCGGCGGCAGAAAAATAAAGCCAGAGGAAACAATAAACAACGGCAAGCTCGCCCCCATTCGCCACAGGCAGAAGCGCCCGCGAGGCATGTGCCTGAAAGTATGCAACAGCCATTTGTCCCGCCAGCAGAAATGCAACCGGTCGCGTGAATAGCCCCAGTACGAGCATCGCACCCCCGACCGCCTCAAGAATGCCGGCAAGTCCCATCTCTGAGAATAAATCCACTGTGCCACCTTTCGTGGACATCCCAGCCGGGTAACCAAACAGCTTCATGGTCCCATGAAACATAAACATGATCGCTGCCACGATGCGGAGAATGCTGAGCAGATACGGAGACCACTCTTTCCATTTTCTCACTAAATTTGATTCGGTCATTACATAATTAATTTATCGTGATTGTTGTTACTGTTGGCTATATGCTTTCTGTAATCCTGCAATTTCGATTTTATCCATTTTCAACATTGCATCCATTACGCGTTTTGATTTCACAGGGTCTTGATCGCCCAACAATTTACCAAGTGCCGTTGGGATAATCTGCCAAGATACGCCAAATTTATCCTGCAGCCAGCCGCAACGGTCCTTCCGCCCGCCAGTGGATAATTTTTCCCACAATTCATCCACTTCTTCTTGTTTTTCACAATTCACAAAGAATGAGATTCCGGGAGTAAATGGAATAGGAGTCGGCATTTGGCTATCCATTGCGGCAAAGTCCTGACCTCGCAGTAAAAATCCGGCGTGTTTTATTTGGCCTGTCGGGCCTGGCTCACCCGGTTCATAAAGCGCCAAATGCTCTATACTCGAGTTCGGAAAATGTGAAATATAAAATTTGACCGCCTCCTCGGCGCGTCCTTGCTGCTCCCCGTTGTACATCAGTGTTGGGGCTATCGCTTGAGGAGTGTTTGATAAGCCGATTTGCCATGACACTCCGTATTTATCCTCAACCCAACCGTATTTATCGCTCCACGCATATTTATCAAGTTTCATCCTTTCTATACCGCCTTGCGAAAGCACTGGCCAAAGTTTTTCCACTTCCTGCAACGTTTCACAACGCACGTAGAATGAAATTGCAGGTGTCGGCTGATATTGCGGCCCGCCGTTGAACAGGATAAATTGGCAGCCAGCCAACTCGACGGTTGCACCCATCGGCTTGCCACCGGGACCGGGCATTGTATTAATGATTTTTGCGTTCTTAAAAATGGAGGTATAGGTTTTTGCGGCTTCCTCCGCTTGGTTGTTAAGCCACAAAAATGTTGTAATTTTTTGCGACGGCTGCGGTTGCATTGCTTTATCCATTGGGATATTTTCCTTTTAAAAAATAAGAGAACGTTTGTTATTTAATAAGTATAAAGTGTTTATAAATCGGATTGCATTGTATCAGAAGATATCTATGCTATGCTGCATTGTATGCGCGTTTAAGCCATGCGAGCACTTCTGCGTCAATTTGCTTCGGTTCTATAATCCTCACACGATGCGTAACCATCACGTTCCACGAGCCGGAAGATTCGAAACGTTTTGTCGGCTCGACATTTTTAAGCTTGACTCCTATATCCATCCGTTCTCCCGTAATCTGCACAATAGCAAACTTTTTTGTTCCCTTCAATATGCTAATATACGTATTAGTCGTGCCAAGGTTAAGGTCATCACCGAATCCTTTTATTTTTTTTATCAAACTTTCAAATACACCAAGCCAATGCGACTTGCTTCCTGTAAAATGCCTACCGATGGATTCTTCAGGCGTCGTATTCTTCTCTTTCAGCGATGATAAAACAGCATATATCGCCATTGCATGCCCGTGCCCCAATCCGAAATCCTCCTTGAGCCACCCAACGATTTGCATTGCCTTTACTCCGGACTTTAGCAAACCTTTTTTCTCTGCAATTTTTCTAAAGTCATCCGGTGATTTTCCGGTTTTAGCCTTGATGTTATCGAGATATGCTTGAAATGACATATTGAAGCTTCTGAAAACCCGAATTATAGAAAATGTGAAATAGACATCCTAAGTTCTAAAGTCAATGTCATTGCAAGCGAAGCGAAGCAATCTACCTTCATAGAAAGCCTGGCTATCCTGAATTTAGTCTTGGCGGGTGGACTGCTTCGTCGCTTAGGCTCCTCGCAATGACAATTTTATGAGATTTTGTACGGTTATTACGTTTTTAGAAATCTCATATTGTTGTCCGTATTGTACCTATTGTAATTACGAATCTTATGCCGTTGGTACTAATTTCTTATGATAGTAAATGTATGAGAGCGCCCCTAAAATGAGCCAGATAGACATAAATAGCCATTGTGCGGGCGGGTCACCGATTGCTACGAGAGAATACGTCGCGGCAATTAAATCATACGCCAATCCGGCGTACGCCCACTCCTTGATTCGTGGAAATCCGGGAATCAGAATTGCGACAACCCCCAATAATTTTGCCACCCCTGTATATGGAACAAAATACAATGGGTAGCCCAAATGGGTAGAAACTATTGCAACAGACGACGGCAGGGAAAGTATGCTGGGAATCGCCGACATCAACATTGCCGCCGCAAATAATCCCGTAAAGACCCAGTATAGAATGTTTGTTTTTTTCATTTTTATCCTGTAAATACCATTTGAATTGTAATGTTTGATAGCTTATGATTGGAGCAAAACGCCGCCAAGCCGCGCGAGACTTTGGCTCCAGCCTTCTTCCATTCCGGCTAATGCGGATTCCATCTCCGGCTTATATGTATTCACAAGAACGTGCAAGGTTAATTTCGTTTTACCATCCAATTCGTCCAACGTAACTGTCGTCACGGATTCGATAAAAGGCTCGTTATGTTCGCCCACATGCCCATTGTTTTCAAATACGATTCGATTAGGCTCGTCTAATTCGCGAAACACGCCTTTTACCCAGTGATCGGGAAAATCGGGATGGTACATGTGAATACGGATAGCGCCTCCGGGAACGGCATTTGCCTCGCAAACGGGATTTGTGAATCCGTTCGGACCCCACCACTTTGCAAGATGGCTTGGATCCGTCCATGCCTTGAATACTAAAGCGCGAGGCGCATCAAAAATGTGCGTGAGGGTCAATTCTTTGTTGTTGTGTGTTGCCATTGTAATTTGATTGAATATGTTTTAAAAATAAATCAGTGATAAACTGGAAAAATCTTCTCTTTGATTGCTTACACTTATGCCCATTACACCTGAATTTTCGCAAGATATTCTTCGAGTTGATCGAATGTACCGCCAAAGCCTTGTTCAACACCGGACATCATCTGCATAAAGAATTGACGTTCTTCTTGGGTGGCATTGATCGGTCCGCCGCTGATTGTGAGCAGCGTTTTGTCGTCCTGATCGGCAAGGGTAAGGGTATTCAAAATTTCAAGCGGCCATTGCGTAGCGAACGGATTGCGTGATACCCCACCATTCTCATCCGAAAACGAACTGACAAAAACAAGCTTCTCCGGCGCAACGATCTCTCGGTACACAAACTTGCCCCACGTAACATTATTATCGGGTACTTGCATACTGCCAATATCTGCTGCCGCCTGAACAACCGGCTGCAGCAAACTGTAATGGAATATACCGCCCGGACGAAATTCCAGCTTGTGGACATTCGGCTTTACGCCTTTCGGTCCCCACCATTGCGCAAGGCGTTCGGCTTCCGTCCATGCCTTCCACACGAGTTCGCGCTGGGCATTGAATACTCTTGTTATTGTCAAGTCGTTAAGAGGTTGCTCTGCCATGTTGCTTTAGAATATTGTTTGAAAATATTATTTACTTGCGAGAAATTCGTTGATCATTGCCACAAAAAACTCAGGCGTCTTGCTTTTCGGATCATTCGTTATTTCTTCACCCATGTAGCTGCCGTGCGTACCCGGCAGTACCGCCAAACGGCTGTGCGCCATCAGTTCGTGCATCTTCACGGCATGCTCCGGACGAATAACATCCTGATCGCCAACCACAATGAATGCAGACGCATGTATGGACTTGATATCATCATCGCTCCAATCTTTGAATGTCTGCATACGAAATGTCTGCATACGATGCGAATCCTTCTTGAACATGTTCAACAATGCAGCTGAATCGTTGTTTACTTTGAGATATGCCTCATTATACACCTGTGGCATATCGTTGAACGTTGCCTTATCCATTCCGTCCCAAAAGCCAGCAACAAATCCATCGCGTTTGTAAAATGTTGACGCCAAGATCAGCTTGTGGACTTTTTCCGGATGGCGTATAGCTAGCTGCATTGCCGTGTTACCGCCATTGCTGAAACCGTAGATATCAGCGTTAGCAATATTCAGCTGCCGTAGTAACTCAGCAACGTCATCAGCATCCTGTTGAAAGCTTTCCGGTGCATTTCTATCGGAGGTATGCCCATGCGCCTGCAACTCAACGGCTATCACTTTGTGCGTCTTAGCAAGGAGCGGCAGTATATGCCCGAACGATGTCGTTATCGTCGAGCCGCCACCATGGATCAACACCAACGGGTAGCCGGAGCCATGTATCTCATAATACATGTGGAGCCCATTCACATTGGCATAGTTGCCCGTCGTTTTGGCTAACGATATTCCTGACGCCGTAATAATTATCAGGAAGATTATACTGTTTCGCATAACCGATTTCATTGGTGTTCGTTATTGCTTTGCTGTAACAAGATATTCTTCCAATCGCGTGAACGTCTGTATCGCGCCTTCGAGAGCCCCGAATTCCTTCACAACCTGGTCGCGTTCTTTCGCAGTGTTGAATACCATGCGCATCGTGAGCTGCGTTTTGCCGCCCTGTTCTTCAAACGTCACTGTGCTATAAAACTTCGGTGCAGTATGGGTATAGACGAGACGCTCGGGCTTTACGACTTCCGAAAAAATGATTTCATTAGGATAATTTTTCCCATCGGGTCCGTGCATCATAAAGCGCCATGCACCGCCGGGTTTCACGGTCATCTCGTCAATAGTATTGGTAAAGCCGTTCGGTCCCCACCATTTGGCAATGTGATCCGGCTCTGTCCAAACTTTCCACACGAGTTCGCGCGGCGCATTGATGAGACGCGTCGTAACAATCTCGCGCGCGGATATATCGCCTTCCTCCGCCTTTGGCTCGACAAATTCTTTGAGCCCTTTACCAATAATATATGTCCAACCCTCAACGAAATTATCCTTTGCAAAATCTGGATCGTTAGCCGGAAATGTTTCAACACCTTCGTGTGTTAACCTAACGCGTGTCGTGTTGCCTTCGGGAAACAATTCAAATGTAACCAGAGACGTCCCTTCATAGCCATCGTACCGCCATGTGTATGCAAGTTTCTTTCGAGGAATAACTTCTGTGATTGTACATAGGTGTAGGAATATTCTGTCATCCTTCCCACCCGTAAATTGGAATGAGAATCCTGCCACAGGCTTGAATTCCGCAATGCCAAAATACCATCGTTTTATTTCTTCAATATCGGTAAGGGCTTTCCAGACAACCTCAACGGGTGCTTCCAGCGTCCTTTCAATGATTACGCTATGGGATTCAATTTCGGTTTTATTTTCTTTTTTAGCTGCCATAATTGTATTCTTCGATAGTTATAATTGTTGTCGGCATATTCTCAGCGTGAAGCGATATTGAATATGACTATTTACGCAATCAATTCTTTCTTTTGTGCTTATGTTTTTTGCGCTTCTTCTTTTCGTCTTTTTTGCCGTGATCGGAGATGGCGGGATCGCCGTTCGCATTTTCCGCGGATTGTAATTCATTGAGATACGCCTCAAGCGAATCAAGCCTTTCATTCCACATATTTTTGTATGCGGTAACCCAGTCGGAGACCTCGTCCAATTTTTCGGGCTTGGCGTCGCAATATCTCTCCCTTCCCTCCTGCCGCACTCGAACAAGCCCGCATTCCGAGAGTATCTTTATGTGTTTCGATACCGCCGGACGACTGATTGCGAAATTATGGGCGATGGCGTTCAGCGTAAGCGCACGCCTCGCCAGAAGGCTGAGGATTGATCGCCGCGTTGGGTCCGCAAGTGCTTGAAACACATCTCGCCTCATTTTGGTTCTCACCTTTTCTCAATATCTATGGATAGGCTGCTCATTGCATCCGTAACTGATTGGTTACGGATGCAAATATAAATGAAACCCTTCGGTTACGCAAGTCTTTTTAAAAGTATTTTTTTGAGAAGAGGGAGGGGCGGGGCTTACGAAAGTATGGCTTTTATCCGCGTAAGATATCCTTCATATCCCTGTGTTCGTCCCGATTTCATTTCCCGGAATATTGCCAGCCCGTCTTCAAGGAGGGTTGCGGCTTCGCGAAGTTTTGCAATACGGAGGTCGCCGTCTCGTTGCATTGCCTCTGCTTCACATAGCATTCCCAGTTCGCACTTTGCACCGGCGATATATTCTTTTGCCTGTATTTCACTCGCAATTGTTTCTGTACGAATGAGTATTATACGGGATTGCTCTAAATCCCCTTGTTTACGGTGAAGAATGCCCATGCCGAGAAGCGAAGCAACAATCCCCTCACTGTTGTGTATGGATTCGTATATTTCTGTGCTTTTTTGGAAACAGCCCAGTGCTCCGTCGAACATGCCGCTATCCGAAAGGACATTCCCGATGTTATTCTGCGTCGAGGCAATGCCGTTCAGGTCGCCGATGGATTCCATGATCTCCAAACTTATCGTGAAATGGTTCACAGCTTCGGTATATGAACCACCTACGCTATATACCGCTCCGATATTGCCGTGGATATAGGCAATGCCACTTCTATCGCCGATGGAATCCATAATCTCTAAACTTTTAATGAAATATTCCAACGCGAGTGAGAATGAACCGAGCGAAAAATGCACAGTCCCAATGTTGCACAATGAGGACGACAACCCGTGGCGATCTCCGATAGACTCACGTAATGTGAGACTTTTAGTGTGATATTCAAGAGCTTTATCGTTTGCACCGGAAGAACAATACACCGTCCCGATATTGTTCAGCGCCGCCGCCGCCCCGATTTGGTTGCCGATAGATTCGCGGATGCTGAAGCTTTCCTCGAAGCATTCACGCGCTGCATCGTACGCGCCGCGTTCTTTCATTACCAACCCGATAGTATTCAACGCATTTGCTTCCCCGCTCATATTGCACGTTCTTTTCGCCATTGTGAGCGCCATCCGCGCTTCTGTTTCGGCTTTATTATATGCACTTTTATAAAAATTTATATTCCCGTGCTGGTTTAGTGCATCGGCGCTCTTAAATTCGTTCTTGCCTTTTTCAAAATAATCGAGTGCCTCCCCCGCGTTTTTCAATGCTTCGTCATACCTGCCTCGGATCACGTCAATTCTTGACAGCAACATCGCCGTATCCCCGAGTAATTCTTCCCGCTCGTTTTTCAACGACGAAAAATTTTTACTTTCCGCCAAACGTCGCACATGTCCGATCATTTCCAAGGCTTCGGCTTCGGCAAAATTTTGCCACGCGATTTGCGCGGCTTCCAGCGCCATTTTAGCCGCGATGGCATCTTCATTGCATTTCTCAGCATGTGTGAGTAGTTTCGAGGCGATTGTTAATGTCCGTTCGTTGGAATCGGAGAGCCTATCCCACTCAGCTTTCAGCAGTTCAAAACATTTGCGATGAAGAAACTCTTTCTGGTCGTCAAGCAAGGTATCATATAGCGCCTTATGGAACAACGCATGGGAAAATCCGTAAATCGTTGTTGTTTTATTGGCGAACATGCGCGACTTACCCTTCTGGACTATCATGCCGGCAGAAGACGCCTGCTGAAGCTCCTTCAACAATTGCATTGTTTTTATCTCGCTCAATTGTTCCAGCACATAGGCGGTAAATTCTTCGCCTTCCGCGGTGGCATACATGAGTAATTCCCGCGTATCACTATCCAACCGCCTCGTGCGTTCCATGACAACGGCGAGAGCAGAATCCGGCGTCTTAATGTTCTCGTATGCGCCGGTGAATGCCCCCGCGTCGCTTAACTGAGCGTCTTCCCAAAGTGTTTTGATAAATTGTGTGACAAACAGCGAATTTCCATCCGATATTTTCCGAAGCCATCGTTCAAACGTGTCGTTTATTTTGTACGCAGGGAATAAGGAAATAAGATAATCGCGGATAGCAGTATCTCCCAGATACGTTAGTGGGTATTCTTTTCCACCATAACGCAGGATTTCGTTCTTGACTTGCAATATCGGATGCCCTTTGCCGTCACCCGCTGTCAAAGCGTCATCAGGACGATACGTTACGATGAGGAAAATTTTCTTTGAGCTGATTTGGCGGGAGAGATAAAAGAGAAGATTCACCGATGATGCATCCGCCCAGTGCATATCATCCAATAAGATGACGAGCGGAGTATCTTCCGCTATTTTCGTCAAAAGGTTCACATACTGTTGAAAAACTTGCTGCTGGTTGGAGGCGTTCGGATTATGCTCGGATTCCCCGCGTTGCTCTTTCACGAGCCGGTGCGTTTCCACCGCCGCATGTGCAATGTCGCCAACGAACGGTATAGCCCATGCCCATGAAGGCGCGGCATCGCGTATAAGTCTTTTTACGTCGAATTTTGTGTTGTTTTTACCTGTGTGGTTTTCCAATTGGGCGACTACATCTGCCCAGGGCTGCAAGGCTTCCAACGCGCCTACATCCACATTGCCAATTGGAATTGAGCACGCTGATTCAGCGTATATTGCAGTTTCGGCGGCTATGGTGTGCCACCACTCATGAATAAGCGTCGTCTTCCCCAAGCCCGCCTCACCCGTGAGAAAAAGGACATTACCCTCCCCTGCAAGCATGCGCTCAAAGGCAGCGTTAATGACGCCAAGTTCCTGAGTTCTGCCGACGAGCATTGCGGGTAATCAATGGTGGAATTTCATACTCACGCTCACCGTTTCAGCCAAATCTCATATAATCGTTTTTGTGCCGGCGTTTGTTTGCGTTTCACAATCTGCATTTTTATTGATGGCTTTGCTTCCATGTGTGCTTCATAAATATTGCCTTCGGCAACGGCAAGAATAGCTATCTGCTTTTGCAGGCGGGAGGATTTTGCATTCCTCTCCCATTGAGCAAGCGTGGCGACTCGCGCGCCGTTCACCGCCAGTATCTCGTCTTCCGCGCCGATCCCGGCAGCTTCCGCCGGCGAGCCGATGTTCACGCGAGCAACGCGCAACCCTCCGCCCTCTTCCTTGAGCATCAAGCCGGTATTCCACTCAACCTTTTCCGATTGAAACGGCACTTTCTCGCCAAATACATTTTCTTCTTTGGGTTTCGCCTTCTCGAACGATAGCCCGAACCCGGCAAGAAGTTTTTTTGCGGGCAATTCGTTTGTTCCGTTCAACCATTCATGGAGCGTCGCTTTCAAATTCAATCCGCAGGACTGGGAGAGAACTTCTATCATTTCCTCTTCCGTAATTCCCATTGCGGGATTTTTTTCATATCGCTTCATCAAACCCCGCATTCCGTCGTCAAGGCGCTTACGTCCGTTCGTGCGGAGAATGATATGCATGTCGAGCAGCCACCACATCACGCCCCCTTTAAGGTAATAGGAGACGTAACGGTTATTCAAGTCCGGGCTTGGGATATAAAGCTTTACCCATGTGAGGAACGAACTTTCCTTGATTGACGTCATTAATCTGCCCGGCACTTCCGCCAACGCTTGCGCGTGCTGTTCGCCAAGAACTTCAAGATATTTTTTCTCGTCGAAAAACCCACAACGATACGTCGTCAAGTCATCGTAGTACGACGTAGCGCCTTCGGCAAGATACAGCATCGCGGTATATCGCTCGTGCGCATAATCGAACGGACCAAGTTCAATGGGACGGATGCGCTTTACATTCCAGAGATGAAAATATTCATGCGTCAGCAGCGAGAGGAATCTCCCAACCTCTTTCTTATCGGTAAATTTTTCGATATCAAATAGCGATACGTTCGAGCGCGCATGCTCCAATCCTCCGTACCACTTGGGGTATAGTTGAATGAAAAACACGTATCGGTCATAAGGAAGTTTGCCGAACATTTTCTTACCATGTTCAACAATCGGGTGCAATTGCGTCACTATCCAATCGGCGTCAAAATCTCCCGTGCCGGTGATTGCCACGTCGTGCCCTGCGCCGAATTTCTGGAACGACGCTGTGAAATGATTCCCGATCTCAACCGGCGAGTCAACGAGGATATCGTAATTGAGCGCGCCAAACGTTGCTCCGTCTTTTTTTACTGGTGAGAGCGACGTCGAAACCTTTTTCCAATCGGTCGCATCGGCATGATGAAATACCGCGTGGCAAACCTCCTCCATACGCCCTTCAACGTACATACAGCAATTCACGGGATTGATGAATGCATGCCAGCGGTTGACGTGAGTATTTTGTACCGAGCGCGCAAAACCGGCATAGTTCCCATAATATGTGTATGCAGCCTTGACCACTTTCCCGGAGTTATATACGCGAATCCTGTTTTTTTCGAGCCATTCATGCTTCAGCGGCTTCCCATGTGCATCCGTTGCGGAAAACTTGCCCACGTTGCTGATAAAATCATTGATTTTGTAACTGCCCGGCGCCCAGCTTGGCATCGCCAACGTGATGGAATCCGCGGCGCGACCGCCGGGGGATATTTCAATCACCATGTCAATAATATGCTGCGCTGAATTGGGAAAATAAAAATGATAGCGGATATTCGCTGTTGTTCCGACCAACTGCTTATCCGTCTGCTCTATCGAATATGCCATGCCCTCTATCGTTGCCGTTAATAGTTTATGAAATGAGCTTCAAAGCTACAACCTGAAACGCGTGACCGCAATGAAAAACGAAACATACGCCGCAGTGGAGCGAAAAATACAGCTAAAATGTTAGAGCGAAACAGTTGACGCGGAACTGCGTTTTGTTGTATATAAAGAAGTTCGTAATTATGTAGCCTACGTGTGAATGCTCCCCTACGATTTTCCTCTTCAACTCCGAAAACATGAAATACATCGAAGAGTACGATAAAGCCAAATGCGCCTGCGGCGTTTTCGGCATCTACAATCACCCGGAAGCGGCAATGATGACCTATTATGGCTTGCATGCTTTGCAACACCGCGGTCAGGAAAGCGCCGGAATTTGCACCGCTTTCAAAACGGAACGCGAAAACGCCGGGCAAAAAAAATTCCGCGTTCACAAGGGGTTCGGGTTGGTGAACGAAGTCTTTAAGGAAGAGAGTATCCTGCATGGGCTCCGCGGTGATTCCGCCATCGGACACAACCGTTATTCCACAACGGGTTCGGCGGATAAGCGAGCGAATATCCAGCCGTTTTACGTCAATTATAAGAACGGCAATCTTGCGCTGGCACATAACGGCAATCTTACGAATACCCGCGCGCTCCGAAAGGTGCTCAAAGACGACGGCGTATTGTTTCAGACTTCAACCGATACGGAATTAATTCTCCACCTTACAGCACGGAGCAAGGAAACAACCGTTGTGAACCAGTTGCGGGACGCGCTCAGGCAAACACGAGGCGCATATTCACTCACCGTGTTGACCGACAAGGCGCTCATCGGCGTACGCGATCCCAGTGGATTCCGTCCGCTCGCCATCGGCAAGCTTGGCAACGGGTATGTCATCGCGTCAGAGACGTGCGCATTCGACATCATCAACGCCGAATACATCCGCGACGTACAAAACAACGAGATGGTGGTGATAGACGACGAAACGATTGCAACGGGCGTCATCAAGTCCTATCCGATTGAAAGCGGCGCCCCGGCACAGCATAAATGTATATTTGAGTACGTCTATTTTGCCCGTCCCGATAGCAAGATTTACGGTGAAAACGTGGATAAAGTCCGCCGCAGGCTTGGCATCGCACTCGCCCGCGAATTCTCGCTTGCAAGTCAAACCCCTGATGATGAAGTAGTTGTCATTAACGTGCCGGACAGCAGTAATACCGCAACTCTGGGATACGCCTTAGAAAATAACGCGCTTGGCAACCGATCCCGTTACGAAATCGGCTTGATCCGCAACCATTATATCGGGCGCACATTCATCCAGCCGGGGCAGGATAAGCGCGAACGTAAAGTGAAGATGAAGTATAATGTCGTGCGCGGCGCGCTAAAGGGGAAAACGGTTGTGATGGTGGACGACTCCATCGTACGCGGGACAACCCTCGAAGAATTAGTGCGCCTTATCAAATCCGCGGAACCAAAGTCAATCCACGTCCGCATCACGTCTCCGCCCATCACGCATCCATGCAAATACGGGATGGATTTCCCCAGTAAGAAAGAACTTATAGCCAACCAATGCGATATGGACATCGAGAAAATCCGTCAGAAATTAGGCGTGGATAGTCTTGCGTATCTCTCCGTTGACGGTTTGCTCAACTCTTCCCCGCAAGGAAAGAGCGAAGGCTATTGCACGGCATGTTTTACGGGGAATTATCCCATCGCCATCGAGGAAAATTCCGCCAAGTCGGATTTGGACGCGTGAACTCAGATTGTATCACCTATTTCCACGGCTATATTCTCAATAACGCTACTTTCATTCATATCAATCCACCGAATCCGTTCATCCCCATTGAACCAAGTCGTTTGGCGTTTAGCGTAGTTGCGGGTGTGTTGCTTGATGAGAATAATGGCGCGCTCAAGCGTTATTTCGCCACGGAGATGCGCAAATAATTCCTTGTAGCCGGGTGTATTGAGCGATTGAAGCGAGTCATCATATCCCTTCTCTCTCAACTGCATGGCCTCATCCATCAGTCCTGTGCGCATCATGTCGTCAACACGAGCGTTTATCATTTTATACAACTCCTGTCTTTCCCAACGCAAGCCGACAAACACAGGTCGAAAAGGTATATCTATTTTGTGTGCTTGCCATTGTGTGAGAGGAATTCCCGTCGCATAATACGTTTCAAGCGCATGAATAAGCCTGCGCCTGTGGAGCGTTTCTATTGTCATCGTCGCGCCCGGGTCAACAACGCGCAATTCACGCAACATTACTTCCGCCCCTTCTTCAATTATTCGAAATTCAAGCTTTCGACGAATCGCCTCATCCTTTCCGGGTCCTTTAAACAATCCGTCGCATAGGGAGCGAATGTACAACCCCGAGCCGCCCGCGACAATCGGCAGGCGGTCTCGCGAATAAATTTCCGCAATGGTTTTCCGTGCATCGTTCCCAAATTTGGCGGCGTTGTATTCTTCTTCAGGATTCAGGATGTCAATAAAATGATGCGGCGTCTTCGCGAGAATTTCTTTTGAAGGTTTTGCCGTTCCGATATCCAGTAACCTATATATTTGGCGCGAATCCGCCGAAATAATTTCCACCGGCATCCGCCTTGCAATTGCGGCGGCAAGCGCCGTTTTGCCTGTGCATGTAGCGCCAACGATGACGAGTACGCGCGGTTTGCTGCCGTGTTCTTTTATTCGACCATCCATCATGCAAAAAACAATATTCCCCGACCCGCGGGCAAGTGTATTCAATTGGGACTTCCGCATCCACCCGTTCAAAAATACAGTAGTGGACCAGTTCCAAGATGCTATAGCTGTCAAAGATGTCATTCAGAGCGTAGCGAAGAATCCATCATGGTTATACGAGTAGGCTACATGGATTCTTCGGTCGCTTCGCTCCCTCTGAATGACAAGATACAAACTGAGACGCTACCAAAATTCTCAGCCTCTTTTCATTCCTGCGCTCTTTTAGCAGTATAAACAATTTACTTTTATTCATTAACCTAAATATATTCTTTCTTTTGCTGATTCCTCAATACTTTAGTATTATTGCAAAACAATCGTTTCACCTTTATTTCTGAGAATTTTATATCATCTATGGAAGAACAATCCGCCCCTCAATTTTCTCAGCTTGAGCCCCCGCTTCCGCAACTCGGTTTAACAAATGTCTTAAATCGCTATTATAAAGTCTTCGTATCGCCCAACGAAGCGTACGAAGGGATTGTCGAAATAAAAAATAAAAAAATGCTATGGCTTGTACCTTTGACGATTTCCATCATCGTTAGTATTTTACTTGCAGCACTCATGACCTCAAACCCAAACGTACTTCAAGAGGAGCATATGAGCGTTACGTTATTTAAAACCGTCATTTATTTTGCCGCCATTTTTGGCACACCGCTTTCTTGGTTATTGATGACATTATTATACTGGATTGTGTTTAGAATTATAATGGGTTGCGAATTATCTTTTGGCGACATATTCACCGTGTATGCGTTGGGGACCTCGATTCCATTGATTAATGCAATACTAAATAGTTCGCTCCTTATGATTACAGGTTCTATACATGCATTATTGGATTTGGGATTCCTCGTCTCTGCAGAAAGTAATGCGGCATTACACGTACTACTTTCGCAGCTCAATCCTTTTACATTCTGGATGCTGTGGGTGCTCGGAATCGGGTTCGCCAAAATGAGCGGATTGCCCCTGAAGAAAGCAATGACTGGCGTTGCTGGGCTATGGGTTGTGATGAGCACAGTTTGGGTCTTATCTATTTACGCACTTCATAGCCTGTTAACGGCATTTTACAGCTTGAAATCGTAAAAGGATTGAAGAAATACTTGGCTTTGCCGCATCCCACAAACATTCGTATTATTGCAACCTAACCGTTTACAATTTTTCACATTCATAACACGGAATCAACAAATGGACGAGCAAACTGTACCACAATTTTCACCGGTAGAGCCGCCCCCCCAAGAAAGCACATCCGTGCTGAGCCGATATTTCAACGTTCTTGCTTCCCCCGGCGAGGCATTCAATGGCGTTGGCACACTTGAGAGTAAAACCTCACTGTGGCTTGTGCCGATGATTATCCTCATACTGATTACAATGGGTATTGCCGCTCTCACAATGTCGAACCCGGCAATCCAACAGGAGATGAAGGAAAAGGTCTCACAGAAAATGCAAAAAAACGTGCAAGATGGGAAGATGACACAAGAGCAGGCTGACAAATATGCCGATGTGGGCGGTGGATGGGGAAAAATAATGGCAATTGTCGGACCGATATTCGGTGTGCCCTTTTTCTGGCTCTTCATGACGTTGTTATATTGGGTTATACTCGCATTTATCATAGGGGGTGAAATTTCATGGATCAATGCGTTTACCGTAGTGGCTTTGGGGAGTGCCGTCTATTTAATCCAAGCGGTTATCACCGGTTTGCTTGTATATGCGACAGGGTCATTTACAACGCAAATCAATTTGGGCTTTCTCGTCTCCGGGGATACCAATGCGACACTGCATGCATTATTTAGCCGAATTGACCCCTTCTCGTTTTGGCAGATGTGGGTTCTTTGCATAGGGTTCTCAAAAGTCAGTGATTTAACATTGAAAAAAGCGGCGTATGGGGTTGTTGGATTGTGGCTTGTGTGGAGTGCCATCCTTGTATCTACTGCAAATGTTGAATTTATGAAATCGTTCTCAGGAATGTAGAAACCGCCGACTAATGCAAGTGTAATGGAAATCACGCGTGTATGAACAAAGAAATCGAATCGTCATTACAAAAATTCAAATCAGGGGAATCCACAGCGGAGGAATTGCTGCGCGTTATTTCAACGCACAGCGTGGAATCGCTGGGGTTTGCGAACGTAGATCATGAACGGAGCGCGAGGCAAGGTTTTCCCGAAGTCATTTTCTGTATCAATAAGACGCCTGCGCAGGTCGCGGCAATTGCGGCAAGTATAGCGAAATCGGGCGGGACTGTGCTTGCCACGCGCGCCACGAAGGAACAATTTGCCGCGGTGAAAAAAAAATTACCCGCGGCAGTCTATCATGAGGACGCCCGCGTTATTTTTTTGCGCAAAAAGAAAACTGAACAGAATGCCTCTAACCATTTTGCTTTGATCGTCACCGCAGGCACGAGCGATATCCCTGTTGCCCGCGAAGCCGCATTGACGATTGAAGCATTCGGGCACAACGTGCAAACCCTCTTCGACGCTGGCGTGGCGGGCATTCATCGGCTACTTCGCAAATCCGATTTGCTTGCACAGGCTTCCATCATTATTGTTGCGGCGGGCATGGAAGGTGCCTTGCCGAGCGTGGTCGGCGGGTTGGTTGCCGTTCCCGTTATTGCAGTGCCGACGTCAATCGGATACGGCGCCGGGGCGGGTGGTTACGCCGCATTGCTGGGTATGCTAAACTCCTGCGCTTCAAACGTCACGGTTGTTAATATTGACAACGGATTTGGCGCTGGGTTCGTCGCGGGGACGATGCTTAACGGATTGAATAACAAGGCAATGCCGCTCTAATAATATAAGGTGTTTGTACCAACCCATCTGAATAAACAAGCCTCCCGCCTTTTATTATCAAAATCATGCTTTTGCTCACTGGCTCATCCCTCTCAATCGAAGACGTGTACGACGTTGTTTATGAATTCGCTTCCGTAGGAATTGCGGATGAGGCGAAAACGGCGATGCTCGCTTCTCGCGATTCGGTGAACCGATGGGTAGAGAATAAAGAGACCGTGTACGGCATCACGACCGGGTTTGGCGATCTTGCCACGGTACATATTCCAGTAGCACAAATAGAGAAATTGCAGGAGAACCTCATCCTCAGTCATAGCGCAGGGGCGGGCGAACCGCTACCGCCGGCAATCGTGCGCGCTATGCTCTTGCTCCGCGCAAATGCCTTATGCAAGGGCTTTTCCGGCGTACGCATAGAGACGGTGGAATTCCTTCTCCGCCTTTTGAACGAGAACCTTCTCCCCATCATTCCTTCTCAAGGCTCCGTGGGTTCAAGTGGCGATTTGGCGCCGTTGGCGCATCTGGCGCTTGCGGCTATCGGCAGGGGAAAATTCTGGCAATTTGCCAAGCAAGGCGCCGCGACGCGCGCGCGGCTCGATTCTACTAATCACGAGACCGTTGCCGCCGAACGATTACTGCAAGAGAAAGGCATCGCCCCGTTGCAGCTTCACGCAAAGGAAGGGCTTGCGCTCATCAACGGCACGCAGATGATGACGGCGTTCGGGGCATTAGAGATATTTGAATCCCGGAGACTCGCGCTCGCCGCCGATATTTGCGCCGCGCTCTCACTCGAAGGGCTGAAAGGCACCGACCGCGCGTTCGATGCACGGCTGCATGCGGCGCGTCCGCACGCGGGACAAACGCTCGTCGCAACAAACATCCGTGCATTGATGCGGGGAAGCGCAATCCGCGAATCCCACCGCGCAAACGACCCGCGCGTTCAGGACGCCTACTCGCTCCGATGCGTTGCACAGGTGCATGGAGCCTCGCGCGACGCCATTGAGTTTGCCGCAGGCGTCATCGCAACGGAAATCAACAGCGCCACCGATAACCCGCTGATTTTTCCGGTGGATGACGAACATAAAATCGCCGAGCATATAGAGGGCGGAAATTTTCACGGACAGCCGGTTGCGCTTGCGCTGGACTTTTTGGCGATTGCGCTTGCAGAATTAGCAAGCATTTCCGAGCGGCGTATTGAGCGGTTGGTGAACGGCTCGCTCTCCGGCTTACCAAAATTCCTGACGGAACATGGCGGCTTGAACTCCGGCATGATGATTGCGCAATACACCGCCGCCTCGCTCGTCTCCGAAAATAAAGTGCTCTGCCATCCGGCAAGTGTGGATTCCATACCAACGTCCGCGAATCAGGAAGATCACAACTCGATGGGCAGTATCGCGTCGCGCAAATGCTACACGGTGCTGCGCAACGTGCGTGCAGTACTGGCTATAGAATTATTATGCGCCGCGCAGGCAATTGACTTCCATCGCCCGCTGAAATGTGGCGCCGGAACCGAGCCGGCTTATCAACTCATCCGCTCGCTCGTGCCACACCTCGGCGAGGACAGGATAATTCACAACGACATTCAAACAATCATTGAATTGCTGCTCGGAGGCGGCTTGCAAGCAAAGGTTAGAATGATTGCGGAAATTGATTGATGTGCTACGAACATTTTATCGTTAATTCATGCCGTAATTTATTACACTGCAAAGCCGCAAAAAAACTCGTAAATTTGTTTTCCTGTAGATTCACGAAAGAACATTTGAATGTGTTAAGAAATCCGCTCTTTTTTCCAGGGAAGGGGTTTTTAGGGCGGATTTTTTAATATTTTTGGGAACTATTCTCACACATTAGTTGTGAGGTGTGTAAATATTATCCCATTCAAATGAATCCAAATCGAGCGTTACTTTTCCTGATTGCCTCGGTATTTGTCACAGGGGCAACTATAACAGCCTGCGGAAAGTCAATTCATACGCAGCCGGACGCACAACCGCCACTGAACCCGTCAGTTCCTTCACCCTCTGTAGACCGTAGTACACTTCCTCCGCAACCTTCCGCCAATGAGAGCGCAGCTTTCTGGAAATTCTGGGGCGACGGCAATGCGGAAGTTGACAGTTATAAAACAACCCAATCTCGTTACGGCGAACTGCGCGAAGGATATTCCGTCCTCGTGTTCGTTACCGAAGAAATATCGCGAACATCGCGCATCAAAGTTGAGAGCGACGCCATTCCGAAGGACGACCGCATACCCGTTTTAAAACTGAACCGTGTCCTGAAATTCCCGACCGGGATTTACGACTATTCGATGCTAACCTCAACGTTCGACGCCATCGGCGCAGAATTTGGCAACCATCCGTGGCAAGCGATGAAGATATCCAACACGACGCAGGAATGGTGCGGCTCATTTTTCGGCATGTGGCGCACGAACAACGACGCTCTTTACTATACCCGCTACTCGTATTTCCAAAGCGAAGGCGATATGGATAACGTCCGGTATAACCTCCCGAATGATGAATGGGAATACGAGGACAATCTCCCTATTCTTATACGCGAATTAGACGGAGCGTGGATGAAAACTGGCGATGCCAAAAATGTTATGCTCATGCCGTCGTTCCAACATCAACGATTCACGCACGATTCAATCGCGTTTCTCCCCGCAACAATAAAAAAGGAGGATGGCGGCGATATTAAAATCGGCAGTAAAACCTGCCCGGCAACAACCCATTGGACGTGGCTCTACACCGATGGGAAAACAAAGGTTTCCGAAGAATATTGGACGGAGGCTGACTATCCTCACCGTATCGTCCAATGGAAATCATCCGATGGTTCCAGCGGCGAACTGCTCGTCTCCGAGCGGCAGCCGTACTGGTCACAGCACGACAACGCACATGCAAATATGCGCAAAGAATTTGAAATACCGGAGAACTGAATCAAATGGTGAATGCGCAATTCGCATTTTCAATTCGAGATCTCTGAAGATGTAAAAGTGGTGCATACAAAAGTTTAGGAACAGTCATTGCAAGGAATGAGCCGCAGGCGAATGACGAAGCAATCTCCCACAGTACAATGCATGGGGAGGCATTCTCATAAAGGTTTTTACTGTGGGAGATTGCTTCGCTACGCTCGCAATGACTCTAACTTTAGAGTCTGTTTTTTTATCAAGTATATTCGTTTCCTCAAAATGATTCAGGGATTTCAATACATCATTCTGCATTAATTCTCGATAACCATCTTGCCTGATACCGCAACGTCGCGACCCTTGAAAATTTTATAAAAGTACGTGCCGGGGATTAGGTTGTCTCTTGTGATGTTCACGCTCGAACCCGGTGTTCCAACCATTTGGCGCACTACTTTTCCGAGCATATCATAAATGACAATGTGCACAGGCGTATTATCACCGTTAAACGATTGGGGTACCGTCATGATTGCCGACGTGGAGAACGGATTCGGATAAACGCTGCCGTTAATGGATTCATCAGTCGTCGCCGAGGAAATATTTGTAGGCGCAGCACCTAATTTCATTATCCAAAAATCGAAATTGTTGCTTTGCTCCGGCGGGAGTGCTCCGAACGGATTCGCCGAACCGGCGATAACAAAACTTCCGTCGTTCAATTGCACGATCGCGCGCGCATCGTTCACATTGCCCCTTCCTTCCACGGACTGCCACTGCAAAATCCCCTCTGCATCTAATTTTATCGTCCAAAAATTAACCATGGATAAACCATGGGAATGGACAACGTCCCCGTCGTTGGATTCCGTCGTCCCCGTTACGGCATATCCTCCATCCTGCGTTTGAAGAATGGCGTGTGCTTCGTCATTCTTTGAGCCGCCATACGTGTATTCCCATTGAAGTTCGCCGGTAGCGTTCAATTTTACGATCCAATAATCTGAATTGCCCGTTGAGAGATGATGTCCCGTTATATCGCCGTCGTCGGAAAATGAATATGCGGCTATCGCAATACCGCCGTCCCGTGTTTGCACAATTGAGGACGCTCCATCGTTTGCAGAGCCGCCCAATGATTTTTGCCAGAGAATCGTTCCCGTTGAATCGAGTTTCACGATCCAGCAATCGTCGCCGCCGTGGTTTCCGGTAACGTCGCCGTCGGTGGATGAAGAAGTGCCAGCAACGACATAACCACCGTCGGAAGTTTGTATGACTGAAGACGCATTGTCGTCACCCGTTCCGCCGAGCGAGCGCTGCCATTGAATATTCCCCTCGGCGTCCAATTTTACCACCCAGTAATCCGCAAATGCCGCATCGCCATGGTGAATACTGACATCGCCGTCGTTTGAGTTGGATGAACCGGCAACGACACATCCGCCATCGTTCGTGGCTGCAACGGCATTTGCAACGTCTTCATCGCTCCCGCCAAGCGAACGCTGCCATACTAAATTCCCCTCCGAATTTAATTTAATAATCCAAAAATCGGAGAAATCGGCGCTCCCATGATGTCCGGTTACATTGCCATCGTTTGAACGCGAGGAACCGGCAATAATATAATTGCCGTCCGTTGTTTCACATGCGGCATTCGCTTCGTCGTAGCTTGTTCCCCCAAAGGATTTCTCCCACGTCACGGTGCCGAGTGCATCTGTTTTTACGACCCAAAAATCAGGATATTCGGAAGTTCCATGATGCCCTGTAACGATGCCATCACTGGAACGGGAATACCCCGCAATAAGCAATGAATTATCCCGCGTATGGACTACGGAATTGGCGCCTTCGCGGTTTGAGCCGCCATAGGTTTTGCTCCATTGAATGTCGGGAGTTTCTGCTAATTGGGCATCTATAATTCCCACACCCGTGAGCATTACAATGCTCAAAAATAAAGCCCGCCATTTTTTCGAGATACCGTTCATTTTTCCTCTCGCTCCCTTCGTGCAGAATAACCATATATTATAAACATTTTCTTTTACCCGTTTGTTTCATGCGCGAATCAGGACAAATACAGCCTGCAGGTGGTGACTCAGTTTGAAGAAATACTGTAACCGTCAAGGATGTCATTCAGAGCGTAGCGATGAATCCATCGTGATTATACAAGTAGGCTATATGGATTCTTCGGTCGCTTCGCTCCCTCTGAATGACAATCTACGACTGATGTACTACCCGAAAATTCAAACTTATACACTTTCAGCCTGCAAGCGGGCTTTTTCCATGCGCCCGTGATTCGTATTTTTGAACCGATTTCCATTACTCACATTACGCAATACGACTGTGAAAGCTACACTTGCGCTTGAAAACGGGTTGATATTCACCGGTGAAACATTTGGCTGGTCCGGCGGCGACGCCGAAGGAGAAGTCGTTTTCAACACAAGCATCACGGGATATCAGGAAATACTCACCGACCCTTCGTACAGCGGTCAAATCGTTACGATGACGCATCCCCACATTGGCAACTACGGCGTTAACAATTTTGATACGGAATCCGCGAGTCCATACGCTGCGGGGCTTATCGTCAAGGAATATTCGCAAATCTATAGCAACTGGCGGGCGGACGAATCGTTGGATGAATATCTCAAGAAGCACAGGATTACCGGTCTATCGGGAATAGACACACGGATGCTGGTGCGGGCGTTGCGGAACGACGGCGCAATGCGCGGTGTAATTTCTCCCGCGGCAACCGATGAAAAAGCATTGGTGCGGCGGGCGCAGGCGATCCCTTCGATGAGCGGTCGCGATCTCGCGAGCGTCGTAACGTGCCGCAAGGAATACGAATGGTCGCAAGGCGAACAAACCCAGTACAATCTTGAACTGCGCGAGGACTGCGAAAGCGCACAACAACTTCCTGTTAACGGTGCGCGCAAAAAAATCGTCGTCATGGATTTCGGCGTCAAGCGCAACATTCTTCGGCGTCTCCTTGCATACGGCTGCGAGCTGACCATCGTCCCCTCCGATACAAGCTCGGCAAGCATATTGGCGCGTCAGCCGGACGGCGTATTCCTCAGCAATGGACCGGGCGACCCTGAAGCGGTAACGTATGCGATAACGACGATTGAAAAACTTCTCCCAGCAGTACCGATATTCGGTATTTGCCTCGGTCATCAATTAATGGCTCTTGCGCTCGGCGGCAAAACGTATAAGTTGAAATTCGGGCATCACGGCGCAAACCATCCGGTGAAGAACCTCATAACGGGCGCGATTGAGATTACGTCGCAAAATCACGGATTCGCCGTCAATTGGGAAGCGATGGATGAAAAAGAAACTGAGCTGACGCATATAAATTTGAACGATATGACGGTGGAAGGATTCCGCCACCGAACATTGCCGGCATTTGCCGTGCAATACCACCCGGAGGCGGCGCCCGGTCCTCACGATAGCGATTACCTCTTCCGACGGTTTATGTCGCTGATGGAAGAAAAAATTGCCGCGTAATTCACACCTGCTTCCGATGCATCGCACGTAATTCTTGTACACATCATTAATTCACCCAGCGGTCTCTGTGCGTGTTTCGCCAACGTTATTGGGTGTACAATCATAAAAGGATTCTTACAATGGTAAAAGAAGAAAAAGATACCTTATTATTCCAGTCCCTCGTTGCAATGCTGCACGGCGGCGCAATGCACGCAATGGGAAAGATCATCAACCCCGCAACTGGAAAGACGGAGCGGGAACTTGAGCAAGCGCGGGTGTTCATAGATATGTTAGAGATGCTGCGGACTCGGACAAGCGGACAACTTTCATCCGACGAGAAAAAGTTCCTCGATACGGTCATTACGGAAAGCCAGCTGAATTTCATTGACGAGCAGAAGAAGAATACCGCTGTCAATGAACCTCCTACCAATGACGAAAAACCGGTAGATGCAATCCCTGCTCCCGAATCGTCAACCGCAGGGAAAACGGAATGAACCACGCATGACGTTCGCGCTTCTCGGAAATTCCCGCAAGCCCCGGTTCCGCGAGGCTGCTGAAAAATTGATCGCGTATGCGAAACGCAAGGGTGTGCGTGTATTCGTTGACGAGGAACTCCGGGACGCAGTGAAAACAAAATGCCCCGTCGCGCCCCCAGCGGAGCTTGCGAAGTCATGCGACGTCGCCATTACGCTTGGCGGCGACGGCACGGTGATGAAAGCGGCTCATCGCGTAGGATTTCTCGGTCTGCCGATTCTTGGCATCAATACCGGCACGCTCGGATTCCTTGCCGCAGCACCTGTGCGCGAAATGACGCAGACTATTGACGACGTTTTGAATGGCAACGTAGTAAGAGAGGAACGCGCATGCATCACCGCGACGCTTGGCGGAGCAGGCAGCAATCGTGCGAATGCCATCAATGAAATAGTCGTCGAGCGCCGCGCCGCGATGCGCATGATCCGCGTCGAAATGCACGTTGACGAAAAATACCTCAACACGTATTTTGCGGACGGCGTCATCATCGCAACGCCAACCGGTTCAACGGCATATTCGCTTGCCGCCGGCGGTCCGATTGTGTCGACGTCGAGCAACGTTTTTCTCATCACCCCCCTTGCCCCGCATACGCTTACGGCGCGCCCGCTTATCGTACCGGATAGCGTCACGATTCGTATGGTTGTCAACGCCGATTCGGAAACCTGTTCAATGATAGCTGACGGACAAGGCTCCAACCCGCTCATAACACCAGCCGTTATTCATTTGCGGCGCGCAAAAAAATCGGTCATATTCATCCGGCGAAAAACTGTAACGGAATACGATATTCTCCGTGCAAAACTATTGTGGGGCAAAGACACCCGAGCCGCCGGCAGACGCAGGAATAGCTCTGATTCTCAGCTATGAATACCCACGCGCTCGGTTCTGAAAACGAGGATATTGCCGAGAATTATCTTACGGCAAAAGGATATACCATCCTTGAACGGAATTTTCATGTGGGAAAATCGGGAGAGATTGACATTATATGCCGGGATGGAAACATTTTGGTGTTCGTAGAAGTGAAGTCCCGCCGATCGTACGAATACGGCACGCCGGAAGACGCGGTAACGCCCTCCAAGCGCGACACTATCCGTCGCACTGCGCAGCGGTACGTGCATATTCATAATGCGAATAACTGTGAATGCCGATTCGACGTCATTGCGCTCGACTACGTATCGGGCAATCCCGAAATCCGCCATTGGGTTCATGCGTTCGATTGATTTACGAAAATGTATATGAGCCGTAATTCGTAAGCCGCATGTACACCCTCCCGTTTCTGCTCGCGGCAATGTGCATTCTTGTTCTTACCTATCGCTACTACCACGCGTGGATTGCGGCGCGGGTGCTGACGTTGAATGACGCATACATCACACCTGCGCATCGCCTGCGCGACGGTGTAAATTACCAGCCGACGAATAAATGGGTGCTGTTCGGTCATCATTTTGCCGCAATCGCGGGCGCAGGCCCGCTTATTGGTCCGGTGCTCGCGGCGCAATTCGGATTCCTGCCGGGTTACCTCTGGATTCTTATCGGGGTTGTTCTTGCCGGTTCCGTTCAAGACTTCGTCATCCTTGCAGCCTCAATTAGACACGAAGGTAAATCGCTGGCAGTTATTGCGCGTGAACAAATCTCGCCGTTCAGCGCGCGGCTTGTTACTGTCGCCATTCTTTTCGTCGTCGTCATCTCGCTTGCCGGGCTGGGAATCGCAGTTGTTAACTCCATGAGTCAAAGCGCGTGGGGGGTGTTTACGATAGGGGCGTCCATACCGATTGCGCTTGCAATGGGATATTGGATGCACACGGTACGAGGGGATTCCGCGCAAGGCATCAAGGAAGCCTCTATTGCAGGAGTTCTCCTGATGCTTGCGGCAGTGATTTTCGGGAAAGAAGCAGCCGCAACCGCGTGGGGTCAAGCCCTCATACTGTCACCGCATGGGGTTACTATCGCCATTGCCGTCTATGGATTTTTCGCCTCGACGATGCCTGTGTGGCTGTTGTTGTGTCCGCGCGATTATCTCAGCGCGTACATGAAGATCGGCGTCGTCCTCGTTCTTGCGCTTGGGGTGTGTCTCACGAACCCGATCATAAAAATGCCTATGATAACTGCATTTGCGGGGGGAGGCGGTCCTATCGTGCCGGGTACCGTGTTCCCCTTTGTGTTTATCACAATCGCCTGCGGCGCCATCAGCGGATATCACTCGCTTGTGTCCTCAGGCACTACGCCGAAAATGCTCGACAAAGAAACCGACGCACGTTTCATTGCACCGGCGGCAATGCTCATGGAAGGTTTCGTCGGGTTGCTTGCGTTGATTGCAGCGTGCGTGCTGTATCAGGGCGACTACTTTGCAATCAATGTTACGCCGGAAAAATTTGCGACACTCCATTTGCAAACGACCGAATTAACGGAGCTCGCGCGCGCCGTGGGCGAGAATCTCGTTGGAAGACCCGGAGGAGCTGTTTCACTTGCGGTCGGCATGGCGCATATTTTCAGCAGCATTCCATTCCTGCGCGGCTTTATGGACTATTGGTATCATTTCGCCATCATGTTCGAGGCGTTGTTTATTCTAACCGTCATAGACGCCGGCACGCGCATCGGGCGGTTTATGATTCAAGAAACAGCCGGCAAAATTTCGCCCCGGCTTGGGCGCACCAATTGGCTTCCGGGCAACATTGTCAGTTCGGCGGTGTTGGTTGTTGCATGGTCGTATTTTATCTGGACGGGCAGTATATCAACGGTATGGCCCATGTTCGGCGTGGCGAATCAATTGCTCGCCGTTATCGCGCTTTCCGTCGGCACGTCGTACATCATCAATAAAGGGAAAGCAAAATATGCGTGGATAACCATTCTCCCCATGTCGTTCGTTACCATAACAACATTGAGCGCCGGTTACTTGAATATCGTTCAAAATTTCCTGCCGCTTGCACAAACGGCTGGCAATGCCATACAAGGTTACACTAATGCGGGGCTTACGGCGGTGATGATGGCATGCGTCGTACTTGTGCTCGGTGATTCGATTCCGCGGTGGTTTAGAAATAAAGTTGGTGCCACTGGCGAAAATTAAGCAAAAAACTCCCCATCGCCTGCGATTTGCAGGCGATGGGGAGTGAGCATTGAAATATATTGTAATATTGAGTCCTCAGAAAAGGTCTCTTGAATATGTCATTCTGAGCAAGAAGCAAATTTTAAGGGATTCTTCGGTCGCTTCTCTCCCTCAGAATGACAATCTTTGACTGATTCAAAGGGTTCAAATTGTTTTACTTCACAACCGTCATCTGTTTTGTTTGTGCAATTCCATCTGCAATGAGACGGTAATAGTATAACCCCTCTGTTAGATTCGTGCCGTCGAAGTTGAAGGTATGATCACCGGCGTCCATGATTCCAAACGCCACATCCTCAACCTTGCTGCCAAGTTCGTTGTACACTTGCAGCAAAACGTTCTCCGTGTGCGGCAATGAAAACGAAATTGCCGTCGCCGCATTGAATGGATTTGGATAATTCTGCGAAAGTCCAAATGATAACGGAATTTCCGGTTCGGCAACGGATAGCACTTCCTTCGTGATTACTTTTATCGTATCCACCGGATTCATAGGTTGGTTCGTCGTTATCAAAATAATTGTATTGCCGCCACTTTGCATCGTATCCGTAACGGTAATGATTATTTGCACCGAATCGCCGGCGGCAACGGAATCGGGCGATGTAATAGAAATCGTTGAATCGGTTGAAACGACACTGTCAATAATCAGGGTCGCGTTACCCGTATTGCTTATCGTTATCGTGTCGGTTACCGTTCCGGTATTCGATGAAATGACAATAGTGTCAACGGGAAGCGTCGCTACTGGCGCGTTGATGAATATGGGAACGGTATCAAACGCAGTCAACGGATTATTCGTTGAAATGACAAGAAATGCGGAACCTTTTTGGAGCAATGAATCATTGAACGTTACGACGACTGCACCAGTATCACCCGCCCCTACCGTATTGGGAGCACTCACAGAAATTGCCGAACCAGATGACAGTATGCTATTGACAAGCAACGTTGCATTCCCGGTATTCATTATAGCAAATGTATCCGAAAAAACAATGGGAGGCGTTGAAATATCAACAACAAGACTGTCTACGGATATATTTGCAACCGGGGCAAGGACTGTAACGGCAATCGTATCAACAGGATTCCAGGGATCATTTGTTGTCATATAAAGATATGCCGTCCCCTTTTGCAGCATCGAATTGTTGAACGTTACGATAATAGCACCCGAATTGCCTGCGGTAAGTGAATCCGGCGCAGTGGCGGTAATTAACGGATTCGTAGATTGGACACCATCTATGAGAAGGCTTACGTTGCCTGAGTTCTCGATAGCGACTGTATCGGAATACGTTCCCGGTCGGTCCGTAACATTATCAACAATGGTATTTTCGGAAATCCCCGCAACTGGCGCTTCAATAATTACCGAAATGGTATCAACCGGATTCCAGGGATTGTTCGTTGCAACAAACAGATACGACGTGCCGTATTGAACCGTCGAATCAGTATAGGAAATCATGATACTCCCCATGCTGCCGGATACAATCGAATCAGGCGCTTTCACCCCAATCAACGGGTTTGTTGATTGAATGCTATAAATATCAAATGTGGCGTTGCCTGTATTCGTGATAGTTGTTGTGCCATTATACGTTGCGGGATACGTCGTTACGTCAATGATAATGCTGTCGCTGGAAACGACGGGAATCGGCGCCTCTATTGTTATTGAAATTGAATCGGTCGGATTTGCAATATCATTCGTCGAGACGAATAGATATGCCGTGCCGATATATTGTGATGCCTTGTTGAGTGAAATAATAAGCATTGACGAATCACCCGCAGGAATGGAATCCGGGGCAATCGCTGTAAGAGAATAATCCGGCGATACGACGCCATTAAAAAGCAGTGTTGCATTCCCGGGATTATATATTATCACAGTATCGAATACTATTCCATCCGTTTCAAACATAACGATGTTACTCTCTGCGATTGAGTCGAGCGGGGATATAATAGGAAAGCCCGATAGTGGGCTGAGCCATGCGCCTTCGCCAACCGATGACGGCACAGCGCCCGTGCCGGCATAAATATTTGCGCCAAAAATAATGAGCGACGCAATATCGGTATCCGTCAAACCCGCGTTGACGTCAAGCCAGTTTGTGCCGTTATTGGTCGAGAGATAAATTCCACTATCCGTCGCGGCAAAAATATTCGCTCCGGAAAAAGTGAAGGAATTGATAGTGGTATTGGGCATTCCGATATTTGCAGGATTCCAGTTTCCGCTGCCATTAAAAAAATACGCGCCGCTTCCTGTCCCTGCAAAAATATTAGATCCTGAAACCCCAAGCGAGTTCACGGAAAGATTCGCCAAACCGGAATTAAATGAATGCCAATTACTACCGCTGTTTGTAGAGATATAAACTCCGCTGTCGGTCGTCCCGGCATAAAGGACCGAATTAACAACAGCCATGCAAAGAACGTTAATGTTCGTCAAGCCGGCGTCCACGACGTTCCAACTCGCGATGCTTCCGTTCAGCAAATATACTCCGCTGTCGGTCGCAGCGAATAAGTTCGTTCCTGATTGTGCGAGTGCGTTTATAGACGTGTTTGGTAATCCAGAGCCAATGGAAGACCAGTTTGCACCTTCATTTGTAGAGATATAAACTCCGCTGTCATACGTTCCCGCATAAATGTCGGGTCCGGAAACTGCAAGCGAAAGGACTGTATCTCCGGATAAACCGGTGCTGCTCCATGTTGTGCCGCTGTTTGATGATAGATAGACTCCGCTATCCGTTGCGGCGAAGAGATTGGCACCCATAACGGCAAAAGAATTTATATTGCCGTTAACGTAACCAGTTGTTTGCACCCACCCTGCATGTGCACTTGTTTTTGTTATAAGAATACAACAAAACGTAAAAAGAGGAATGGCATAAAGTTTTAGCCATGATTTTATTGAGTACATAATAGAATATATCTCCCAGATTAATTATGAATACTACATCTTTGTGAAAAACCAAAAGAGACGGCATTACCATTTTGGCGATGTAAGAGATATCACTTCCCACTCGTCCCCTTAGGGGAGAAATACAAAGGAAAGGTTTAAAGCGAGGGAATCATCTGCGTCGTTTGCATCATTCCGTCGGTGCGGTTTTGCAAATATAAACCGATGCGTGGTGTATTTCTGCGTCAGGCAGACGTCCGTCTGACTGTGAAAAAATCCATCACACTTTTTCTTCCCATCACGAAAAAATAATTCTTTACGTTGCTCGGAGAAGAGACGATGATATACTCGTATGGTTCAATGACACAGGATGAAAAATTTTGTTTCATCCGATTTTCAACAGGCGTTATTGTGGTTTCTTCATAGCTGGGGTTATTCCTTCGTGGGTGGCTAACACCGCACCGGTCTGCGCGTTTATACTGACGGTAAGGAAATTAATGGGTCCCGGTCGTTTTCCGCTGAAATAATCCACCATCCAAATCGTCGTTTCTTTGGCCGTCGTATCTATGCCTTTCCCAATTTCCATCACAACGCTGTTATCCGAGGAATATTTTGCGAGAAACGCACTGCCGCCGTTCGATTGCGCTGTCTTCATCGCTGCGTCGCTGTTAATCCAATCGTGCGCGTCCGGCATTTGCGATTTGTTTGGATTCATCGGCGGTTCGGCAAGCACGAACGGTGCACCGGCATTGTACAACACGACGATGACCGAATCCTTCACACGGGAATAAAACTCATAGCCCCATGAGTCTGATGCGCCATTCAGATCCACGTCGGCTGTTGCAGCGATAGCGTTCAGATATGCATCGGGAGCTTTGCGTGTGGCTTCGGACGTTGCGGCGTTCAGTTTTTCTTTCACAAGATACGGCGAACTACTTTGTGCAAAAGTGGCGCGTATTCCAGCAAAGGTAATGATGAAAAGGAAGAATAGTTTTTTCATTGGAATGTATATTAATGGAAGTTTAGAAAAAGGTGGTGATTAAAATGGTTGTAATATTTCTTTGTAGCGTTTTCTTCGTCGTTGATTGGCGAATCAATCTGTCTTTGTTTCTGTGTTTTTAAGCTAAACTCCCCTATGGATAATTAGTCCACAGGGGAGAAAAGGCTCTTGGAAAAAATATTGTGTCGTTCTACGCTCCCAAATTATAGAAATAAAAGCGACATCATCTATTTCACAATCGTCATTTGCTTCGTTTGCACAGCGCCGTTAGCCGCCAAGCGGTAATAATACACGCCTTCCGGCACATTCGCGGCATCGAAATTGAGTGTATGCGCGCCCGTGCTCATTGCACCATCCGCCAAGTCTGCAACTTCTTCGCCGAGCGTGTTATACACCCGTAACGAAACATTTTGTGAGTTCGCCAACGAAAATGAAATTGCAGTTGAAGACGTAAACGGGTTGGGATAGTTTTGATTCAATTGATTGACGGCGGGAAGTGTAAGCCCGGACTCCACAACCGGCGACGTGCCGCTAAGATAAACTTGACCCGTCGTTGCATCAATGACAACATAATAAACTGCTCCTACTACACCCGGTTCTGAATACCAAGTGTAGGTTACAAACCATACTGTCGCCGTCGGTTTCGATGCGTAAATCCCATATTCAAGTGTCGCCGAAATTACTGTTTGAATCGCAGCCCATTGAGATATAAATGCACTGCCGCCGTTTGTTTGCGCAATTCCAATTGCCGTGTCGCTGTTTATCCATGTTCCGGGTAAAGGCGTATATGATGTGCCATTTGCGGCTGAGGATATGATGTAGGGCTGAATATTACCCGCTATATCATAAAATCCGACCTCTAACATTGAATCTTTTGCATGCGAGTAAAACGAATATACCCAAAGATTGCAGGTACCGTTGGTTTGTACTGTGTCACTTGGAAATGAAGCAATGCTGACTAATACGGCGTCGCTTGCATCATTCGTTGCCGCCGTCATCGCCGCTGTAAGATTAGCCTTTGCCAGATATGGAGGCGGCAATGGAAGACCTTGCGCATACGCGCCTGTTAGCCCCGCAAAGAACATGCAAACCAGAAAGAATCGTTGTTTCATTTGGAATTCCCTTGATTATTGATTGTATATGTTGAAATGACTTAGTTAAAATTAAAAACTTCTGATTGAACAAACAACTTTCTTTATTCATAAATTGTTCCCTCCCCTTTTATCGGATGATACCCAACGGCATACCGGCAATTTCCTTGCGGGGCGCGCAGAGATTGGCTAATTTTATTTTTTAGAGTAAAAAGCATTGAAAGCATTGGTAACAGCGGGCGGGCGCGGAACGCGGCTCCGCCCAATGACGCATACGCAAAACAAGCATCTGATTCCGATCGCGAACAAGCCGATCCTGTTCTATGCGCTTGAGAATATCCGCGACGCGGGAATTACAACGGCAGGAATCATCGTTTCGCCGGGGGACGCTCCCGAAGTGAAACAGGCTATTGCGCGTGAGCCGTCGTTGCAACTTGATATAACGTATATCGAGCAGGAGTCGCCGCGCGGGCTTGCAGACTGCGTGCGCATCGCGCAGCCGTTTCTGGGCTCGGAGCCGTTCGTATTCTATCTCGGCGACAACATGATTGTCGGCGGCATATCGCGGTTCATTGAGCAGTTCCGTGCGTCCGGCGCGAATTGCTTCCTGACGCTTGCCCGTGTTGCACACCCCGAACGTTTCGGCGTGCCGGAATTGAACGGCAAAAATATTGTCCGTATCGTTGAGAAGCCGTCCGTTCCCTCTTCCCCGTATGCGGTCGCAGGAATCTATATTTACGATGCGCACGTCTTCGAGGCGGTGAACGCACTGGAACCTAGTGCCCGCGGGGAGTACGAGATTTCTGACGCCCATCAATATTTGCTCGATCATGGCTTTACAGTTTGTTATGACGAAATTACCGGCTGGTGGAAAGATACAGGCACGCCGAGTGACTTATTGGAGGCAAATCGTTTCGTTTTGGAACATGCCCCCTTGCAGCAGCTAACCGGCATAGTGCACGCGGGTTCCATCATTCGCGGCAATCTCATACTCGGCAATGGCGTCGAAATTCATAACTCGGAGATAACCGGACCAGCGATTATCGGAGACGGCTGCGCGATAGACAATGCCAAGATTGGACCGTTTACGTCAATCGGAAAAAATTCACGCATCGAACAATGTTCAATTGCGAATAGTATCGTGCTTGACCGGTGTGTCATACGCAATATCGCGCGTCCCATCGAGTCGAGCATCATCGGCTTTGATTCGGAAATTATCCAAAGTGCTATAACGTCCTCTGCGCACCGTTTTATGATTGGCGACCAAAGCCGGTTGGAAATTTCGTAACGGCATAAAAATGTTTTTGATAATACCGATCATCGAAATACGCGACGGACAAGCCGTCCGGCAGGTGCAGGGGGTCGAAGGTGCGTTGTATTCCACCGACCCGGCGGCGCTTGCGCGTATTTGGCGCAAGGAAAACGCAAAAGTTTTGCACGTTGTGGATAAGGACAGCCTTTCATGCGGGTACAGTAAAAATATTGACGCCATTCGCGCTATCGCCCGGGCGGTTGATATTCCCATTGAAGTCAGCGGCGGTTTTTGCGAATACGAGCAATACGAAGAATTGTTCAATGCAGGCGTGTTCCGCGTTACCGTCAACGCAATTGGTACGTCGGATGCCGTCGTCCGTCAATTGTTGGATAAATACATGCCTCAACGCGTCGTCGGGGGATTCATTGCCGTTGCGGGAAAGGTTTTAACGGCAATGGCGGAGCCAACCGAAACGACGGCGATAGATCTCGGCATGCGCTTGAAATCCTGCGGCATTTCCCGCGTAATATATCGGGAAATAGAAATTCAAAGCCGGAGTTACGTTATAGACAGGGAAACGCTGAAATCGTTTGCCCAGAAAACGCAATTGCGCGTTACCACGGCAGGAAGCGTGCAGAACGTGCAGGAGTTGTGGAAAATTCAGGAGTTGGAACAGTATGGAGTTGATTCTATCCTTATGGGAAAATCCCTGTACGAGAACCGATTCCCCTGCCAACAATTGTGGCGATTGGTTGAAGCAGAAGAATTGAGCGCAATCGCACATGCTGCGCGCAATGAAAATGTTTCGTAGTCATTGACTCTTTTATTATCTGAGATTTTTAAATAATGTCGAAAAAGAAAATACACTCGATAAAAGATCATACGCTAAAGTCTGAGTCATTGCGAGCGCAGCGAAGCAATCTTTTCCCCATATACCTATGCAGAAAGGATTGCTTCGTCATTCGCCTTCGGCTCATTCCTCGCAATGACTTTTCTTTTTGTTTTTTATGTTTGTAAAGATTTTTTCAAAGGTTTCAATCTACCATTTTTCCCCTTTTTTCCATGCCTAATGTAGTAATTATCCTCGGCAGCACGAGCGATGAGGAAGTGATGAAATCGTGCGAAGAATATTTGAAGTATTTTGAAATCTCGTACGAAAAGCATATTATTTCGGCACATCGCGAGCCGGATCGTTTAGCGGCATTTGCGCGTGATTTTTCGGCAAACGGAGTAAAGGTTGTCATAGCCGCGGCAGGGATGGCGGCGCATTTGCCGGGTGTTCTTGCGGCATATACAACCCTGCCGGTCATCGGGGTTCCTCTTTCCGGGTCTGAACTTCGCGG
>Ga0206853_1004_pt1 | contig 78395 bp, 65 predicted proteins | sample Alteio_BWOrgCont_52_FD_152859 | JGI IMG/M metagenome (GOLD analysis project Ga0206853, IMG submission 152859) | Enriched cells from forest soil in Barre Woods Harvard Forest LTER site, Petersham, Massachusetts, United States -... | ecosystem: Environmental > Terrestrial > Soil > Temperate forest >... | reverse complement strand
AATTATTTCTATTCTTTCGGAGAAATTCCTCATGTCTGTATTGCGTCTTTTTATCGTTTTAGTTGCAATGTTATGCATTGCGCCCTTGCTGTTTGCGGATAATGAAGTTTCCGTACAAAACAGTTATATACAGGTTACAGCCGATACAAAAACCGGACAGTATTGGATTCAAACTGCATCCCAGAATCCCCAGTATCCCGGAATTACACGCGCATTGTCGCTAAGCGGAACAGGCGGCTCCTTTGAATTTGTTGTATTTAGGGTGTTAAATCAAAACAATGGTCAATTTTCATATTTTACGAATGAAGCATTGGCTTACCCCGATCTTGGTGATAATTATCCGATTTTTAACAATCCAAAGCAACAAACGACGAAATATTTAGCCGACTCTGTTTACGTCATCGGAGATACAATCCGGACGATATGGAATGATGCATTAATATTGCCAAGTTTTACGATTACGCAAGATCTGTGGCCCATTGCGACGCCGGCTGGCGGACAAATAATTACTCGGTTCACAGTGCTTAATACCGATCAAACAACGAATTACATATTTGAAGGCATTCTTTTGGCAAATGCACTCGATGTGAATAGTGGAATACAGGACCAAAATGAATGCGGATTAGATGAAGAAACGCCGCTTATACTTACTTCTTCACGATATGATGCTACGCAAAGCCCGCACCCGCCTCCCAATACGTGTTGGACAGGGGTAGAGGATCGTGATACCGCTGCCAGTGTTCCAGATTGGTTTCTCGCGGGTGTGCGTTTCCCGGATTATACAGGCGGACAAATCAGCAATCCTCTTATGGGCTGCGGTCATCTTCGCGGACCGGGGTTAACATCTCCAAATGTTTTCTTAGTTGCGCTAAATGACCGTTTCCGCGATACATCCGCAAGTTATTTCCCGTGGGATTATGATGGCATTCATTATGCGGATTCGGCAGCGAATGAATATGCCAATAATATAGGTGCACCCACTGCCGTTGCGTACCAATGGGACATGGAGGTGAATGGCACTGTCGGTGCGCAGTCAACGACAGTCGCCACGTCCTATGGAACTAACGACTATTCTGGGCAATTTACGCTTTGTTCGGGACCGTTGACGACAATCGCCGGTATTTCCGATATCAATCATTATAGAAAAAACAGTTTATATAATATTTGGGATTCCTTGACCACACAAGTTGACGTCTATCTTGCAAATGTTGATTGGAATAATTCACCTGCGGAAGGAACAAATGTTACCATCGATCTATCCCAAGCGCCCGATTTAAAATTGATTCCTACCGCCAAAACTCAACCTGCTTATCAGGAAGCGCTGAACAACAGCCAAACATCTAATAATCTATTGCTCGGCGAAGTTGGACATGCCACGTGGCAATTGATTCTTGATACGACAACCGCAAAGGCGAAATCCAATACGGATTTTACCGAAACGATTGCCTTCAAGAGTACGGTCAATAATTTCCCCGCTACATTCGATTCGACGTGCGGTGGATTAACGATTAATTTTTATCATTATCAAAAAGATACAAAAGCCCCGGAAACAGACTCGACGTATGCTTCACGGGACACGAATTTGTGGGCGTGGAGCGATGACTCGCTTTATGACACCGGCATAGATTCTATTATCGTCAAAGTAGATTCCAATTACACCTACGTTCCTCCCGTATGGAATCGTTGCGACACAACACAGCATCCGATAGTCATGGCTATTTTAAATGACACGACAAAACGAGGAAGGTTTGTCTTCACCGTAAAAGATTGTTCGGGTAACGCGAAGACCGATTCCGCTACTTATACACCTGTGACGATTGCTGTGTATGAAGGTCCTTTACCCATGCAAAACGTGTTGACGAGTTATCCCAATCCATTTAGTGGGACGACACAGCTTCTTATTCCGCCGGTCGTCGGAAATAGTTTCGGCGTCAAGACGGACGTCCGGGTGTATTCGGCGCTTGGCGCGGATGTAACGCGCCTTGCCATTCAATCCTCGCAAGAAAGTGTTTCGGGAACCATTGTTACAATCAACGGCACATTGCTTCCGGCGGGAGTCTATACGGCGGTAATGCAAACCCCGCAAGGTGTGTATAGGCACATGATGATGCTGGTGAAATAGTCAATTGATGTTAATTATGTTTGACATTACAAACACCGATATAGCTGTGAAAGCAACCATATCGGTGTAATAATGTAACTGTATTCTATATCACTAACAATTTACTAATAGTTACTTTGCTTCATCTCAATAACATGATAATACCAACTAAATGGACTACTTCCAGTAGTAGGTACTGTTGGGAGAAATGTTAATTGAAAACCCGTCGTCGAGACATTCGTAACATATACTTCCAATGCGTTCATATTAGTTGCAGCCGCACCTTCTGATGCTGGAGAAAAAACTACCATAGGTGCATAACCGTAAGGTGTGGCAAATGTAACGGTTATAACAGGTGAAGTCGGAGGATTATTAACAATAGTGTAAGTGATTAATCCCGCAACATCGGACCCAGTTATTGACACAGTGCTTGAAAGCCCGCCATTTGCAACCGAAATCGTAGGTGGAGCATTATCATTTAATGAACGTATGTGCCCAGAAGTAGCAACATAAGAAATGGATGGATCCCCGAGCTTTATGGATGCATTATCTACACTATAAGAATTTGCTCCGACTGATGTAGCATCGTATATATAAGATGAAGTGCTCGCACCTGCACCTATGAAGGTATTAGCATAACCTGATGTGCAACCGCCAGCGCTATACCCAATTGAGGTATTATCACTACCGTTTGTATTAAGCTGGAGCGCCCCACATCCAATTGCAGTATTATCAATTCCATTTGAATATTGGAGTGCAGCATCACCAACTGCAGTAATTCCACTATTGCTTGTATTGGTATAAAGTGCATCATATCCAATTGCGAGATTTTCCGTTCCCGTAGTATTATCATGCAATGCACCTCCCTACTGCCGTATTGCTATCGCCAGTTGTATTTTGAGATAATGCTGTATAGCCGACAGCTGGTAGTGTATCAGTTTGAAATATCGGGGAATGTATCATTACTAATAGATTGTCATTCAGAGGGAGCGAAGCGACCGAAGAATCCATGCCGCCTACTTGTTTAATCATAATGGATTCATCGCTGCGCTCTGAATGACATCTTTGATGGTTACAGCATTTCTTGTAACTGAAACACTACCCGACAGCTGTGTTATTTCCAACAGTCGTATTGTTATATAGTGCACTATCGCCTACAGCAACATTTTCTATTCCTACTGTATTGGAATATAGTGAAAATGAACCAACGGCAACATTGCTATCACCCTTTGTATCCAAATACATTGAGTAATTACCGACAGCTGTATTGTTACCAGTTGCTTCTTATTTAGAATTTTCCTAAATTGTAACCGTATCTTTTATCGTATCTCTCTCATTATAATGAAAAATGTATCATTGAATCCTAAAGAAAAGGTGGTAGGTATCCTGTTGAGAATGTCGAATGAGAAATTGAAAATGAAAGAAGGTCAACTTGCGTTGGCTATTGGTTTATCGGCAGCGTCATATTCAAAGATCGTTAATTTCAAACAACGACCATCTGCGCATGAATATGAGCTAATCGCGGATCATTTTCATATTTCAATTGACTTATTAATGGGCAGAAATTGCCCGTATTGCAATAATGCTTATACTGAACTACGGAATGAACCTGACGTTAAAAAATATGCAAGAGCTATTTTAGAATTCTCTCCGATTCAACATTGTATTATCAGCTTAATGCGTTACTTTGCTTGCATAATTGAATGATGCTCTGTATCCCGTGTGATAAAAGCCGGAAAATCGTACTGTGCAGTTTCATTTTTTTCGTAGTATGTTTTTTTGCAGGCACGGCGAATAGCGCCGTATTCAATGTCGGTTCCACCCGGCAATATACCATGCCAAGCCAGGTTGCCTCTCTTGTCAGCGATGGCGATACTGTGGAAATTGACGCCGGGGTATATGACGATTGCACGACGTGGAATGCAAACAACCTTCTGTTAGAAGGAATCGGCGACGGATACGCCCACTGCGAGAATAACGTTTGCGGGGAGAAGGGGATTTGGGTTATTTATGGCGACAACACCACAATCGCCAATATGGAATTTTCCGGTGCGGCAATTAGCGCAAGCGAAGGAGAAAACGGCGCAGGCATTCGCGCGCAAGGCGGCAGTTTCACGATTCGCCGCTGCTATTTTCACGATAATCAGGACGGCATACTCTCCGACCCCGCCCACACAGGTTCAAGCGTCCTGATTGAATATTCCGTTTTTGCGTACAATGGCGCCGGAGACGGCTATTCTCATAATCTGTATATAGGCAACAACATCTCCGCCGGTGATTCAATACGCTACGACAGCTTGGTCTTCCGATATAATTTCACACACGGAGCGAAAGTCGGGAATAACCTGAAAAGCCGCGCCAATAGAAATTATATCCTCTATAATCGCATTATGGACGATTCGGATGGAACCGCAAGCTGGGATATTGATCTTCCAAACGGAGGGCTTGCCGTCATCATGGGCAATGAAATCGAGAAAGGACCCAACGCGCAGAATTCGAATACAATGGAATGCGGCTTGGAAGGCGTCATCAACACTCCGCCGCATACATTATGCATCGTCAACAACACGTTCGTGAACGATGTCGGTCGCGGGACGTTCATCAACCTCCCATCCACAGGGGTGGATTCTGTGCTCATCATGAATAATATATTCGCAGGGAGCAGTTCGTTGATTTCGAGCTCGCCCGCGGTTATTGATTCCGCCGCAAATATAGTATCACCAACTATTTCATCGGTTGGATTGACTGACCCCGCAGAGTATAATTATCAGTTGACGGCGACTTCGCCGGCAAGAGCGAAAGGCGTTACAATTGACGCCGATGACGGAGTATCCTTAACTCCCATTTATGAATATGCAGATACGGCAAATATGCGAGCCCGCCCAATGCAAACGGCATTGGATATTGGCGCGTATCAGTATGCCGCGCCGCAGGGTATCCCTGAACTCTATGGCGTATATGAAAATCACGCGGGGAATGGGTTGCAATATGAAATCGCCCTAAATCCCATACGCCATGAACTTGACTTTTCAGTTGGAAATGATTATATTCGTATTTTAAAAATTGATGCATTCGATCAACTCGGGCGTCAGCTTGAAACCCGTTTTCAAGAAATAAACCCCGGAAAATTTTCGTTAAAAACCTCCAATATCCCGGCAGGCGTATATATCATTCGAGCATACACGACCGCCGGATTAGCGCTTGGAAAGGCGTTGGTTCTAAAGTAAACACGGGTGAGAGATAGGATAGAAAAATACGGGCGGTGGGAAACCATCGCCCGTTATTTTTTATACGTGGTTGTTGCGTCCGTGCAATTCGCGTGCGCAATGACTGACTTATGAAATGATGACATGCGGGATACTATTCAATTACAGGCTCCTGATACTCGCGCCTCTTCGTACGATATAATCGCGCATCGCATGGACGCGTACCGGAACGCGTACGTGCGCGCTCGCGAAAAATGTCTTGCCGGCGATACGAACGCGGTTCACGATATGCGCGTTGCACTGCGAAGACTCATTGCCGCGGTTGAATTGCTTCAATCGCTCACACCGAACGCCCTTGCGGACTCACTTCCAAAGAAAATATATAAGCGTTTGCTTTTGTTCAGCGAATTACGCGACGTGCAGGTTCTGCGAAAATATTTTACAAAACTCACGCCCGGTCATCCGGGGATACGGCGTTTGACCGATACGCTCCGCAAGCGTGAAACTGCACTTGCAAAAAACCTTCCGCGCATATCCCGGAAACCCAGCGCCAATTTCATTACCGATGCGATGATAACCGGTTTAACGGCATTGATGGAGAAAATTGTGGAGACCGAAACGGAGACATTTATTCGGAAACGTATGGAAGCCTTGCTCGACGCCGAATACTCGAATATTCGCCGTCTCGCGAAGAAGGTGGCGCCTCATAAACAAAAAACAATCCACAAAACGCGCGTTGCCCTAAAACGCGTGCGGTATTTGCAAGAACTGTGCATCGGAATTGTTCCGGACGTTACAGACGAGGGGGTTAATGAATTGAAAACCTTGCAATCGTGCATGGGAACGGCGCATGACTGCGACGTCATGCTCGATACCCTGTATTCTTACAAAGAAGAATACTCGATGAAGAAGGCTGATTTCGCCTATATCCGCCAAAAGCTATTAAACCGCCGCAGCGATGCAATCGGCGAAACGATGCAGCATATTCAGATACTCAACGCGTATGGCATCCGAACCACGCCATGAGAGCGACGTCAATTTTTTTCAATTGATTCTATCGCCATGCAGAACTTCAAATTGTTTCTTGAATACGACGGTTCAAAATTCGCCGGATGGCAAAGACAGGCGGACGCTCGGACTGTGCAGGGTGAAATTGAGAAAGCCTTCCAACAAGTGCTTGGCAATCCCGTGAGCGTTATCGGCGCCGGGCGGACGGACGCCGGCGTTCATGCCCGCGGGATGGTTGCAAACGTCCGCATAGCGGAAAACCCGCCCGAGTGCGATGCGATACATTCTTTTTTGCGCGGCATACTGCCAACCGATATTGTTTGCAACTCTGTCGAGAACGCGGATGAAAATTTCCATGCGCGTTTCGACGCCGTTCTACGGACCTATACGTACGCCGTTTCACGTCGTAAAATTGCTATCGGAAGAGCGTACGCATGGCACGTCCCCGCTCATCTGGATATTGACGCATTACACGCCGCCGCCGACTATGCAGTCGGCTCGCATGATTTCACCGCATTTTCAAAGGAAAATCCTGAAGTGAAAAATCGCGTGTGCGTCGTTTCGGAATCGTTCTGGCGCGAAACAGGCGATATGCTTTGTTATACTATTTCCGCCGATAGATTCATATTTTCAATGGTGCGTGCGTTGGTTGGAGCGATGGTGAACTGCGGTCGCGGAAAATTATCGCCGCATGATTTCCACAAAATCCTCTTTTCGCGGGACAGGAATAAAAATGCAAATCCATTGGCGCCGCCTCACGGATTATGCCTTGAAAAAGTTGAATACCGGCGCACATAAAACACGTGTAATTGCGTACGATTGAGCGGAATGAATTCAATGAATGTGAAAATACATCATAACGGAAATATCCTTGCGCAGTGTGCGCTTGCAATACTGTCAATTATTACATTGTTTCCCCATTCCGCGGGTGCGCAATGGAATATCAATCCCGCGGTGCGCAACGCGATTAGCGTGATTGACAGCCAGCAGCAGAATCCCGCAATATGCCCCGATGGAAAAGGCGGAGCCATTATCGCGTGGGATGACAATCGCTATGATTCAATCTATACTTATATCGTTGCGCAACGAATTGACAAATGGGGAAATATCAAATGGACCCTGAACGGTGAAATTGTCTTTCATGACCACCAAGGATTGCTGCACAACCCCGTTATCATCAGCGACGGAGCGGGCGGCGCAATTGTCGCCTGTTACGACGACTCCGCCGGAAGGCATTTATATACGGAGCGATTAGACTCCAACGGGAATAACGTCTGGGAAGGCACCGAAATTGATTCCATCGGATTGAATTTTCTCGGACACCCTTTGATAGAGCAATTCACCTCATTATCGCTTGTACCCGACGGCGCACATGGAGCATGGGCGGTGTGGCGGCGGTTGGATGATACGTTCGATTCCCTTTTTGCCTTTCATATTTCCGGTAATGGCTCGATACTCGTACATTCTAAGCTTGTTGAAACAACCCCATCTATATTTAACGGTGTTGCGGCAACGTCTGATTCATCCGCAGGGCTGATAATAGGCGCAGCGGCATCTCCTTCTACGTTTGGTGACGCCGTCATTCACCTGCAGCATCTTGATGGAAACGGGAATTTCCTGTGGCTGCCAAACGGTATAACAATATCAGGGCGTTCAGGACCAAATACAGACACGACGTCGGTGCTTAGTCTTTTTATGTCACTTAGCATTAATGACGGACTTATTATAGGATTTAAAACTTCCGAAGAAGATTATGTTATGGGAATGAATTCACAGGGCAAAATTAATTGGGTTAACAATTATTTTGTTGTTCAAAGTGCAATGGGGCATATTGATACAGGCTCATACGCTTTCACCCTTTTTAATTCAGATGATCGGGGCGGGGCGCTTGCAAGTATTAACAGTACGTTATACCGCTATTCCTCATCCGGTTCAATTATATGGAATTCCGCGCTAAAGAATGGCACCGAGCTATTATCGGATAGCGCGGGCGGCGCCTTCGTCTCATGGTACAGCGGTAACAATCTGTATGCGCAACATTATGATTCGCTTGGCAATCTCTTTTGGGGAACGGGAGGAAGAGCGATTTGCACGTACCCGGACACGCAATTCCAGATGGCAATATGTCAGGGAGACGCCAACGAGCTTATTGCGACCTGGAAAGAGGCGCGCAATTATAAAAAAACTCAATATGATATTTATTCAGCAAAACTTGGCGACGCAGACCTTGCCGTTCTCGATACTCTCTATGATTTTGGCAGAGTCAATCTTGGCGATTCCGCAGTCGTTACGCTCAATAATGTTATGTATAACAATGGCGTGGATACGCTCGCGCTCGATTCCATTAATCTCAATGGTCCCAATCAAAATCAATTTGCCATTGATAACGACACGGAAAATATCACGCTGCTATACGGACAGGCTCGCTCCGGCGTGTTTTCATTCACGCCCACAAGCATTGGCGTGAAAAACTCCTACGTGATATTTGTAAGCGGTACAAAATTTCTTTCTCCCGTAATCCACCTGCGGGGGAACAGCGTGACGCCGGCGATGACGCTTGGGAAATCAATAAATTTCGGCGGAGTGCAGGTGGGGCAATTCAAGGATACAGTTGCCGCAAAAATTATTAAGAATACTGGCACCGGATTTCTCCGCATTGATTCAATTTTTATTGACGGCGGCGGCGGGCAATTTACGATTGATTCCGTTGCGGCGCTTCCGATCACGCTCGATACGAATCAGACGACGACTGTAAAATTGCGATACACGCCAAGCGCCGCGTTCGGCGCAAGCGCTTTCTTGACTGTTCGGGGTAACGTCGCCGCCGACTCCCTTGTACTGCAAGGGACGGGGCTGCAAGGGGCGCTGCGCGTTGCGCCGGATACGATTGACGTCGGACAAACGGGGGTGAACGTCCCCAAAGATTCCACAGTGACCGGCGTTATAACCAATGCAGGGACGTTTGGCGTAACGATTACGCAAATGCACATGAGCGGCGGCGATTCAACAATGTTCAGCATCCAAAACATTGTTCCGCCAATCACCATTGGCCCCGGGAAATCACAAGATATTGCGGTTCAATTTCTCCCGCTAAGCATAGGCGCTAAACAAACGACGCTTGTCGCCGTTTCCAATCTTCCGGATACCTTTCGGATTATACTGAAAGGGAATGGTCTTGTCTCGGAGACTCGCGCGCCGGTGCTTGCCTTAGCGGTCAACGCGGTTATTTTCCCCGATACGGTTGTCGGAGCGCATGACGATTCTATTCTTACGGCATGTGTGCGAAATGCGGGGGATACGACGTTGACGGTAACGTCGCTTTCAATAACCGGCGCAAATGCATCGGAGTTTTCTGTGGATGACAGCGCGACTGCGTTCTCGCTCGATTCCGGCGCGACGCAAACCATTACAGCGCATTTCCTGCCGGCGACGGCGGGTGTGAAAACGGCGCTCCTGAAATTCAATAGCAACAGCGCCTCTTCTCCATTTGTATTTCTTCAAGGCACAGCCCATGCGCCGGATACCGGCGTCACAGCCGCAGGGGTGTTGAATATTTCACCCGATACGGTTGATTTCGGCAACGTTCCATTATTGTCGAATGCAACAAAAACAGAAACGAATTTTCTCACGAATTCCGGAACGGCTCCATTAACAGTAACGAATATGGCTGTTGCCGGCGTCAATGCATCGGATTTTTCCCTCGCGAGTCCGGCGCCGCCTACATTTACGCTTGCGGCGGGAGCATCGCAAAGCGCCCAAATTCAATTCATACCCGCCGGTACGGGCGCGCGCAATGCAATTTTGACTATTTACACTGCCGCGGGCGACTCCGCAATTGTTTTCCTGAGCGGCAACGGCACAACGAGCGACGTCGTACTCAACGACACGTCTTTGTATTTTGGAAAAATCCCCATAGGTAATCAATTCGATTCGACGGTCAATCAAATTCTTGTCAATAAAGGCACGGATAGCGTGCGCATTGTAAATGCAGATTTTGCCGGTAACGATGCAAATGCTTTCACCCTGCCTTTGCAAACGATTCCCGTTGTGCTTCCGCCGAATGCAACTTCAGGTTTTACCATCCAATTCACGCCGCATCATACAAAATTGAATACGTCAACGCTCCGATTAATGTTCGATTCGGGCGATACGGTATCGCTTACGGTATCCGGCACCGGTACGCGCTTAACGAATCTCTTCACCGGAAACGCTCACGGCGTACCCGGCGCATCCGTCAACGTGCCGGTTACGATAGATTCCTCGCTTGCCGTAACGGGCGTGCGGCAATTTCAAATACTCGTTCAGTACGACCAATTTGAGTTTTATCCGACGGGCATCCAAACGCAAAGCACCGGCTCGGCGGGGTGGGTGATTCAGCCGCTGGCGCCTTCACATGGGTTCGTGACTATTACAGCCGCAGGCGCGCAGGCGTTGAATCCTGATTCACTGCTTTTCGTGATACAAGGGGAGATACTTGCAAATTCCGTTATGAGCTCTCCGATAGTTCTTTCACCGCTCTCCTGGACGGGCGATACAGACGTGACGCTTGAATCCGTGGGCGAAGGGACAATCACAACCGACAGCCTTTGCGGATTCACGGGCGAATCATTCCAACCACTTGTAGAAACGACTTTTTACAACCCATCGCCAAACCCGGCAACCGACAATGTAAATCTGCAATACTGGGTGCCCAATACCGCACCGGCTTCGATCCTGCTTTATGACGCGGCAGGTAAGCTTGTTTTATCGCACAATTGCGGCACACTGCAACAGGGGGAGAACCAAGCAACGCTTGATCTCAGCGCTTTGCGGTCCGGTACGTATATGTGCAGACTGCTCTATAACGGCAACATATACACACAGAGAATTGCGGTACAGAGGTAACTGAATATAAACGAATTAATGAACACATCCGAAAATCCGCATCCATCGTCATATTATCAACGTCGTGATATTGGAACGCTAAAAATATCAGGCGCCGACAGGCTTGATTTGCTCCACAGACTTACCACAAATGACGTGCGGGATTTGAAACCGGGTCGTTCTGCACAAACGGCGCTGCTCACGACAAAAGGGCGCATTATTGATATTCTCACCATACATTGCTTCGATGACCACCTACTCGTCAATTGCGCGGGCGGGAACCAATCGGCTGTTCAAAACTACCTTGCAAAATATACAATCACGGAAGACTTTCATACCTCTGACGCAACTGACAAGTATGGAATTGTATCGTTATATGGCGATGGAATAACTGAAATACTCGATTCGATTTCTAAAATTCTTGGAAATCATCTCGTATCAATTGCAAAAGATGGAACAGGCTATATTGTTGTATTGCAAATAAATAGCAAAGATTCCTTAACTAACGCATTAAATGATTCAGGGTTTTCAGAACTGACGCAGGATGAATATGAATTATTCCGTATCAAATCCGGCATTCCCGTGTTTGCGAAAGAATTAACGGATGATTTCAACCCGCTTGACGCCGGGCTTGAGCGAATGATTAGCTTTACAAAAGGGTGTTACTTAGGGCAGGAAATTATTGCACGGCTGCATTCTTATCACAAAGTACAGCATAGGCTTGCCGTAATGGAATTAGAAGGGGATTGCGAACCCCATTTACCGGCGGTGATATATGAAGGGGAGGAGCAATCCGGCACTATAACAAGTTGTACGCGTGATACCCAAACGGGAAAGACCTATTGCTTAGGATACGTTGGGATGCAAACGAAAGAAGATGAGGTAATGGAACTCCGGGAAAATGAAGTAACGTATCCCGTGAAAATTCTCTCGTAACAGAAATGAAAAAGAGTAGGTGCGGACAAAAAAAATTCACAAACGCACACTACACGGCAACTAACGTTGCGGCGCCCGTCGTCGCGGTTGCCGGAAGGTCAACGGCTTCGGGATGCGAGAAGAGAATGTGATCGTGATAGTAATGCGTCAGCAACACGGAAAGCACGGGGATATAATAACACTGATCAAGATATTTTTCGTTGAAACTCCCGAAAATCCACCAGGATGCGATGATAACGCCGATTGTCAGGGTCGTGCAGCCGATAACGAAACCATAATATTTCCACCAGCCGCCAACGCGAGCCATTGAACGCACCATGCCGTTCGTCTTTTCACCGCGCTGAACTCGCAAACGGTTGATATACCACGTTAACCCAAGGTATTGAAACGAATGCCACGTATTGAACCCTTGGAACGATACGTCCAGATTGTGATACGCCGGAATGAAAAATGCCACGACCGCGGTGAGTGAAATGAGTATCGTCTTTGGGAGATGCCCTTCGCCGCGCCGGAATTCACCGATTGTTTTGCCGATATAGAGAACCACCGCAACGGCAAATACCGTCGCAACAAGGTACACGAACCAATCGTGTTTTAAAAATGGCGGGAATAAAATGACGTTCGACCCGATTACAAAATTATCGTGCGTCAATTTTTGCACGGCAATCGGGTACAACGCAAGCATGACGACTGCGTAATCAATCAGACGCGAGCGTAACGGTATCTTTTTGGGCAGGCGTTCGTTGTAGCAATCCACGAGATACGCAATTTGGTTCAATACGTGGATGGACGCCCAAAAGAAAAAGAACGTCAGGAGGAGGATGAAGTAATTCACCCCCAAGAAGATAACGACAACCGGAATAATGAGCGACGACAAAAGAATCGCGCGTTTTTTCTTTCGGAATTCGGGGTCGAGCGTCGTGCGGGTGTACGTCGCATACATGTGCGGACCGCCGATAAGGAAGGCAATCGCTCCGTTTACGACGTTACGGCACACGTTGGCATCAACGCCGAACAATTGGGGTATGACGTAAATAGTAAAGGGCAACGCCACAAGCGCCGCACTGAGGCTTATGAACGTCAAATCCCATGCAGGGCTATACAGCCATAGGCTATTCCCGCGTGGCTTGCCAAATACTGCCGCTATCGCCGAAGACATGAATAAAAATATTTCTTACTTGTGCAAGTTAAACCAAATTAGTGTACAAGCACAATTCGTGAAGCGCAAAATTACAAAATATTTGCATAACCGCAATTACGGGTAGTGGGTCAGTTTCGAGAAATACGAAACATCAAGTGTGTCATTCTGAGCGTCAGCGAAGAATCTCACCGTGCATAGAAGTGCTATATATGGGATTCTTCGGTCGCGTTGCTCCCTCAGAATGACAGCTCAAACTGATCCGCTACGCAATCCTGAATACCCGGCACATGGTTATTGTGCCGGGTTTTTTCGCGTTGAATCGGCGGCGGGAATTATATTGACCATGATGGGGATCTCTTTCACGGGCGTTGCCGGGTCGTTCGTTTTCAAATGCACCCATTGGTAGAACATTCCCGTTTTCCCATCAATATTCACCGATACACGAACAACGGCGGAGCCCATAAATGGGACCTGCGACGATTGCGGCGTTGCATTGGTGCACCCGCACGAGGTTTCAACGCCCTCAATAACGAGAGTATCCGTTCCGCGATTGAGAACGATAAGCGTATCCTGTAAAAACTGCCGAGGGGTGATTTTTCCGAAATTCAGCGTATCGGGCAGAACGCTTATGACCGGTTGAGCGTATGCAAGCGACGCCGCCGCCAACAAAAGGAGTATGGTTCTCATATTTTTTTTATCACGAATAGAATCCCAACGACCCCAGAATGTTCTCAGGGTCAAAAAGAGCTTTCAACCGGCGCGCAAGTTCTTTTTCTTGCTGCGTCGCGCCGGGAATGGCCGGCGCGTTATATCGCCATAGGTATCGAGCCTGCAACGGATGGAGGCTCATAAAGGTTTCAATTTGTGCGAGTATTGTGCTTTGCAAAATATTAGCGCCAGCAGGCACGTCTATCATTCCGGTTCCAACATCGGCAATAAACGGCGAAGAATCATTCAAGGCGGTGAGCAGCGCCGCGGTATCCGAGGGTGAAACGGATAACCGTAACGAATCCGGCATTGAAAATGTAAACGTGTTTATTGCGTTGCTGACTCGATTAACTTCATTTTCGTCGGTAGAAAGGATAATCATCTTATCAGTATTTTCAGGATAATATCCGCGAAGCGTATCCCTTTGCATATCAATATCTTCCGTGAAACCATCAAAGCGCAGGACGAAGCAGGCTCCATTTGCAATATTCTGTTGTAACGCGGCGTCGGCATTGCAATAGGCAATCATCGCGGGGGATAGCGCCCTGAGTTTTTCAAGAATGGCGTTCTGAAATTGTGTAGTGGCGACGACTGCTATCATTTTCTTTTGCGGCAGCGGGGCAACCTTGAACGTCAATTCGTCAATAAGGGCAAGCGTGCCATGCGAGCCAATGAGAAGTTTGTGCACGTCGTAGCCGGCAACGCTTTTCACAACTTTGCTGCCTGAATGCACAACGTCGCCGTTGGTCGTAATCATTTGGGAGCCTATAAGCCAACTGCGGATTCCGCCATAGTGGCAACGGCTTGCCCCTGTAACATTGGCGGCGACAATCCCGCCGATAGTGCTTCGCTCATTGACGGCGGGTTCTATCGGCAGCCATTGCTGATGCTCTTGCAAGCATCGCTGCAATTCAACGAAAGGCATTCCCGACCCCACCGTAAGCGTTAAATCGGCGGGAGTGTATTCAATGACCTGATTCTTCCCGGAATTTATAAACGGCGCCTGTTGTTCACCTTCAATAAAGGAATGGGTTCCTCCGCCTTGAATCAACAATTGCCTTCCCGCGGTTCTCACGGAATGGAGAGCTTCAGAAAAAGCGGACGTCGCAGCGATTGTCGAGTCGGGAGCCATGATTAGGACGAATAAATATTTATTGGCGAAACTACAATAAAAATCATTGCCTTTCGTCTTCACCGATTGTTGGGAGGTGTATCACTTGAAGTCATTGCGAGCAAAGCGAAGCAATCCTTTATGCTCCCCCAGTCCATTGAAGGCGATAGTGGTATTCGGGGAAAAGATTGCTTCGTTGTTGCACTCCTCGCAATGACAGGGGTTGAGTTCTGTGACCAATTTTTTACCGTGCATTTGACTTTAAAGAAATTTCGTTGTAATTTTGCCGAAAACTTTTTGTACACTAATAGTTTTCTCAGTATTTAGGGTTTTCGCACAGCCGATGAAACAACAACCGGTACGCTCGCGCATCCTTGCGGCCGCCGAAGAGCAATTAACGGGCACGGGCTACTCCGCAATGACGATGGACCGCCTCGCCAACGAACTCGGCATGAGCAAACGGACGCTCTATGAGAATTTCCGCTCGAAGGACGCGTTAATTGAATCGGTGTTCCTCGAAAAAAGAGCCGAACTGACGCGCGCACAGCGGGAGGTGATGGAGTCCGAAGGCAATTTGATAGAGAAAATTCATCGCATCGCGCCATATATGCAAAAATGCCTGGGCACCGTGTTCAACCCGCGGTTGCTTGGCGATCTGAAACGAAATGCGCCGGCATTGTGGCAAACGATTAAGATCATGCGAAAAGAAAAGATCGAAACGATGTGGACGGCAATCCTCACCGAAGGAAAATCAAAAGGGTACGTGCGGAAAAAACTCGATACCGCGGTCATGATAGCCATTTATACCGCCGCGGTTGAAAAATTGTTTGACGAATATATCATTCCCGGCGTGTATTCCCAAGCAGAGGCGCGGGGTATCGTATTAGAAGTATTCCTCAACGGGATTCTTACGGATAAAGGCAAAGCTGCGGCAACAACTTACTCATTAAAACAATCTTCACTATGACGCGAACTCACTTCAAACATTCTCTTCAAATACTCTTTATCGCTGCGGCAATTGCCCTCTATGGATGCGGCGGCGGCAACAAAAACGGTCTGACGGCTTCGGGCACTATTGAAACGACCGAAGTCAATCTTGCGCCCAAATCCCCGGGTCAACTCATTCTGCTCAAGGTGGATGAAGGCAGCATTGTGAAAGCCGGCGATACGATTGCGGTAATAGATACGACAACGTATGCAATCAATTACCGGCAGGCGCTCAACGCAGCGTCGCAGGCGGAGGCGATGATGCGCGAACAAATCAAGGGTTCACGCCGCGAAGATATTGACCAAGCAGAAGCCCTTGCCGCACAAGCCGATGCGAACTATAACGACGCCCAAACGAATTTTGCCCGGATGAAGGATTTGTTCGCCGCCGGCGCAGCAACAAAGAAACAATTTGACGACGCGCAATCGCAATTGAACGAAACACAGGCGGCGCTGAACGCCGCTCATCAAACGTTCGAGAAATTCAAATCCGGCTCCCGGTCCGAGGATATTGACGCCGCAAGAGCTCATTATGAACAATTGGTGCAACAGGCGAATTTGGCTTTACAGTCTCTTCGCGATTGCTACGTTGTTTCTCTCGTCAATGGCACGGTAACGCACAAAGTATCGAATCAGGGTGAAATGATCGGCTCCAATGCAACCATCGTCACTGTCAGCGTCGTTGATCCCGTAAAATTGACGATATACGTGAGCGATAAAGACCTGGGAAAAGTCAAATTGGGGCAGCATGCCGATGTAACCATTGACACCTATAAAGACCGCAAATTTAACGGCGAAGTAATCTATGTATCGCCGGACGCGGAATTCACGCCGAAGGACGTGCAAACGCAGGAAGACAGGGAAAAACTCGTATTTGCGGTGAAAATTCTCGTGCCAAACCCGGACGGAACATTAAAACCCGGTATGCCGGCAGATGCGGCGATACAGTAATTCTGACAAAACATTTACATTCACACCCCCACATGCTTGCAATTGAAACAAACGGATTGACGAAGAAATTCGCCAATGGCACCGCGGTGGACGCCTTGACGATGAACGTTAATCGCGGCGAGATGTTTGCCATGGTGGGTCCGGATGGAGCAGGGAAAACGACGACGATCCGCATGTTATGCGGCATAATCCCCCCAAATAGCGGTACGGCAAGCGTTGTAGGATGCGACCCCGTAAAAGAACGCAAGGAGCTCGTGAAGAAAATCGGGTACCTTTCGCAGCGCTTCACGCTGTACGGCGATTTGACGGTTGATGAAAACATTGAATTCTTCGCCCGGATTCACAGGGTTGAAGAATATGCCGCGCGCCGCGAGGAATTGCTCGACTTCACGAGGCTGAAGGACGCACGCAAACGTCTTGCGGATAAGCTTTCCGGCGGCATGAAACAGAAATTAGCTCTGGCGTGCACGCTTATCCACTCGCCGGAAATTATTTTTCTTGATGAGCCGACGACGGGCGTTGACCCCGTGGCGCGTCGCGATTTCTGGAAAATTCTTTCAAACTTACTCAGTCAAAACATAACAATTTTTATGACGACACCGTATTTGGACGAAGCGGAGCGCTGCACGCGGGTTGCTCTCATGAATCATGGACGATTGATGGATCTCGATACGCCCGCGAATATTAAGGCAAAAATGCGCGGCGAGGTATATGAAATTGTGTGCGAACCCGTTCGCGAGGCGTACCAATTCTTAAAAAACCGCAAGGAGCTCATTGAAGTGCAAATGTATGGCGACCGCTTGGACGTCATACTCGATTCCGCGCCTGAAACAATCCAGCCCGTGTTGAATATACTTAAAACACAAGGAATCAATATCTCCAGTTGGAGGAAAATCCCCGTGAAATTAGAAAATGTTTTTATTTCGCTTATGGGCTCGACGGCGCCGGTAGCGCCGGCGGTTGAGGAAGGAGCACACGCATGAAAACAACGCGCATAGCCGCAATAACGGCTCTTCTCATTCTTTCGCAGGCTCCGTTCGTTTTTGCACAGCGGCAAATGACGATTGGCGATGCACTCGCAATCGGCATGGAGCAGAACAGCGATGTGAAAATTTCCATCTTCAAAGCGGAAAGCGTCGGCGATGCGAAGATAAGCGAAGTAGAGGCGGGGCGTTTGCCGAGTTTGAAATTCTCGGCGGGATATACGCGACTCAGCGACATCGGCACACCGGTTTTTCCTATACCCATACCCGGGATACCGCCTGTCGCCATTACGACGTATTTTCTGGATAATTATTCGCTGAAGCTCACATTGAATCAGCCCTTATTTACAGGGTTCCGTTTATCGAACCAGCAGAGCCAAGCCGAACATACAAGCGCCGCAGCGAAGCAGGACGTTTCCGCGACAAAAACCCAGCTGTCCTATACGATTCAGCAGGAATATTGGACAATCTATAAATATCAACAAACGCTTTCCGCCCAAGTTGCGGATTCGATAGAAGCGGAGGCGCACGTCGTTGACGTGAAAAATAATTTCGCCAACGGCACTGCGTTACAAAACGACGTGCTCAAATCGCAAGTGCAAGTTTCGAATATTCAATTGCAGCTGCTGCAGACGCAAAACGCCATCAAAGTTGCGATGGCGCAATTGATGAATACGCTCGGGCTGCCGCTTTCAACGTACGTTCAACTGACAACGACGCCTGACAGCCTTGCCCCGGCGGATCAAGACCTATCGGCGTTGATAACGCAGGGGAAGGAAAAGCGCGCGGAACTGATGGCGACGGATGAGCGCATCGCGGCGCAGCACAACGCCGTCGGCGTCGCACAAGCGGGATATTATCCGCAGGTTTCTGTAACGGGCGACGCCTATTATCAAAATCCGAACCAGCGATATTTTCCCGAAGTGCAGGTATGGAATTCAACGTGGGATGCGTCTTTGAATCTTTCATGGGATATTTGGAACTGGAACATTCCGGGGCGCCAATCGGAGGAAGCGGAATACACGCTTGAACAATTGCAGGAAACGCGCAAGCAATCGGAACAAAATATTGCGTTGGAGATAACACAGAATTATCTTGCGCAGCAGACGTCGTTTGCACAGATTCACGTTGCCAAGCTTTCCATTGAGCAAGCGGCGGAAAATCTCCGCGTCGTAAAGATACAATGGTCGAAAGGCGCCGCGATAAACACCGACGTGCTTGACGCAGAATCACTCTATATGCAGGCGCAGGTGAATTATTACACCGCCATTGCGGACGCAAACATTGCAACGGCGAAATTGCACGCCTCGATTGGCGGATAATATCATGCATGCGATAAAAGTAGCGGGGTTGACAAAAAAATTCGGCGATTTTACGGCGGTGGATTCCATCACGTTCAACGTCCAACAGGGGACAATATTCGGCTTTCTCGGCGCAAACGGCGCCGGTAAATCGACAACCATCCGCATGTTGTGCGGCATTTTGGAACCGACCTCGGGAAAAGCAATCGTCAGCGGCTACGACGTTATGACGCAAAGCGAACTCGTGAAGCAAAACATCGGGTACATGTCGCAGAAGTTTTCGCTCTACAATGATCTTACCGTCGAAGAAAATCTAAACTTTTTTGGCGGCGTATATGGGCTTCGGGGAGCAAAACTCGATGAACGGAAAAAGTTCGTGTTAGAAATGGCAAATTTGTATGGGCAGGAGCGCGCGTTAACGCTGAGCCTGCCGGGCGGCGTCAAACAGCGTCTTGCGCTTGGCTGTGCGATTATTCACGAGCCTAAAATCGTTTTCTTGGACGAGCCGACAGGCGGCGTGGATCCCATAATGCGGCGGCAATTTTGGGATTTGATCAATAATTTATCGGCAGCCGGAACGACGATACTCGTTACAACCCACTACCTTGACGAGGCTGAATTTTGCAATGAAATAATCCTGATTGACGGCGGAAAATTGATCGCGGAAGGCACGCCCCATGAGTTGAAAACGAACTATATTACGAATACGATCTTGGAGGTCGAATGCTCCGACACGACGACAGCGATGGAGGTCTTGAAAAAACTCGACTGGGTCGTGGAAATGTCGTTGTTTGGGATATTACTTCATATACAGGTGCGCGGCGGCGAACAGGCGGGCGCCCGGCTGCGGTCGGCGCTGGAAGAAAAGAACATTGAGGTGAGACGGATGGAGCCGATCATGCCTTCGCTTGAAGACGTGTTTATAAGCCTTATTGAAAAGAAAACAGGCGAATAATCGCATTTGATGCACGGTGTTTTCGATGAAAACGTTTGCACTTTTTAACATTGACGAACAGATAGCGCTTTCCGCTATCCTCTTTGCGGCAACGCTCATCATCGGCATTCTTTGCCGGCGGATAGTATATGGGTTCCTTCGCCGCGCCGCCAAACGGTCAAAAAACGATTCCCTCGGCAACTTCAATCTGCTGCTTGAAAACGCCCTCCGCGTTCCGTATGTCTTATGGCTGATAATCGTGGCGATGCTCCTTGCGCTGCATGTTTCCCCGTATTTGCAGCAGGAGAAGCCCGTCATCGAGAAAGTTGTTGCGGTTCTGCTGCTCATTTCATTCACCATTGTCGCCGCCGGTGTGCTCGCAAAATTTGCCCAACGATACAGCAGCGGCAAAGGCGGGACCGCCGAGATGTCGAGCATCACCAAAACTGCGGTATATATCGGCGTCTATCTTATTGGCGGGACGTTGATTCTCAACAATCTCGGCGTTTCCATTACGCCCATACTCACCGCGTTGGGAGTCGGCGGTTTGGCGGTTGCGCTGGCATTGCAGGATACGCTTGCAAATCTATTCGCGGGGTTTTATATATCGCTTTCAGGGAAAATCCGCGTTGGAAATTACATTAAGTTGAACACCGGTGAGGAAGGCAATATCGCCGATATAACATGGGGAAGCACGCTTATCCATACTCTCGGCAACAATTCCATCATCGTCCCGAATGTAAAAATCATGCAGGCGAACGTGACGAATTATTCCCTTCCATCAACGGAAATGGGGAGCGGGATGACAATTAGCGTTCCGTATCAAAGCGACGTTGCGAAAATTGAACGGATACTTATTGAAGAAACGATTGAGGCGTCGAAGCACTGCACGGGCTTGCTTGCAGAACCGGCTCCGAGCGTCAGTTTTACGCCCGGCTTCAGCCCATCGTCGCTCGATCTTTCCCTGAATTACCGGATACGCTCCTTCACCGACCAATTCGACGTGCAGGATAAAATCCGCAGAAGAATATTTGCCCGATTTGCGCAAGAACAGATTCCGCTTGCATATCCACTGACGACCATTGCAGCAGCAAAACAATGAGCACGTTCATCGTAAATCACATTTCGTTTTGAGGCTCTGACATGAAAGAATTTTTCCGCGCGCTCCGTCCGATAATGAAGAAGGAATTTCTTCACGTGCGGCGCGATTCACGCACGCTTGCAATCCTTTTTTTCGTTCCCGCCGGATTGATTCTGTTCATCGGGTTCGTCGTGAATTTCGACGTCTCTCATATCAAGCTTGCGGTGCTCGATCAAGACCAGACGATACAGTCCCGCGATATGATTGAATCGTTCACCCACACGGAATATTTTGATTATACATATTCGGTACATTCCCAACAGGACGTTGACAGACTTTTGGACGACGGCAAAATTGACGCTGCAATCGTTATTCCGTCGCGCTTTGCCGATTTTCTTGTGAAAGGTCAGACTGCCCACGTGCAAGTTCTCGTGGATGGCTCCAACTCCACGACAGCGTCGTCCGTGGTGGGGTATTTACAGGCGGCTATAGGTAATTATTCATCTCAATTACAAGCGGATGATTTTACCCGGATGGGAAAAACTATGTACACCCCCGTTGATTTTCGACCGCGAGCATGGTACAACCCCGAATTATCCACGGTCAAATATCTTATTCCGGGATTGATAGGCTATATCCTCATGATTGTCAACGTGGTAACAACGGCGCTGGCGGTCGTCAGGGAAAAGGAAAAAGGGACGATGGAACAGATCGTTGTCTCGCCGGTAACGACTCTTGAGTTGATTCTTGGGAAACTTATACCATATTTGGTTATTGCAATGTTTGCGACGATAGTATTGTTGGTCGCGGCGTTTCTCGTATTCGGTATTGCAATCAAAGGCAGTTTATTCGCGCTTTTTCTGTGTATTCTTGTGTTCCTTGTGTGCGCCCTGGGACTTGGGCTATGGGTTTCCACGGTTTCAAATTCTTCGCAAGTGGCATTTACCATTGCAATTCTTGTCAGCACGCTGCCCTCGATGATGTTATCCGGCTTCATGTTTCCCATCCGTTCAATGCCGGTTCCGGTGCAAATTTTGACCAACATAACCCCCGCAAAATTTTTCATCAATACGCTCCGCGCAATCATGCTGAAAGGCGTCGGATTCGACGTGTATTGGCGTGATCTTGGAGCGATGTTGATTTTTGCGACAATTATCATCGGTTTATCCGCACGCCGGCTTAGCCGGCAGAAGTTATAAGGAAGTACAATGCGAACTATATTCATTATCGTCGTTAAGGAATTTCACCAGCTCATCCGCGATAAGCGGCAGCGGACGATGCTCATTCTTGGTCCGGTGCTGCAATTGTTGCTGCTTGGCTACGCGGCAACAACGGATATTAAGAACATTGCATTGGCGGTCTGCGATCAGGACAAATCGGAAACGAGCAGAACGTTCGTCCGCAGTTTCGTTTCGTCGGGATATTTCACCGTTGTCCGCTCTATTGACGATTATAAAGGAGTTGACGGTATTATAGACCGGGGAGATGCGCAGGTTGCGCTTATTATTCCTCCGAAATTCGGAGCCGACATGGCGGCGCAGGTAAGCGCACCCGTTCAGCTTATCGTGGACGGCTCCGACGGATATACAGGCGGTATTGCACTTGGATACGCAAGCCAGATTGCGGGGGCGTACAATCAGAAGGTGCTTCAACAGACCATGCAACGAAGCGGGGCGCATCCCAATATCGGCTCTATCAATACGGATTTGCGCGTTTGGTACAACCCGGAACTTGCGAGTAAAAATTATATGATTCCGGGCACGATAGCGATGATCTTGCTTATCACAGTCGGTATCTTAACGGCAATGGCAATCGTCAAAGAGAGGGAGTATGGCACGCTTGAGCAAATAATTGTAACCCCGATAAAATCGTGGCAATTGATACTCGGCAAACTGATTCCCGCGACGACAGTCGGCATGATTGACGTTGTTATCATTATCGTGTTTGGTACGCTGTGGTTTAACGTGCCCGTAAGGGGTGATTTGCTGTTTCTCTTTTTCTGCGGGGGAATCTATCTTATGTCGGCGCTTGGCATAGGGTTGTTCGTTTCCACTATTGCACACTCCCAACAACAAGCCTCGCTCTCAATGCAATTCTTTATCATGATTCCGTTCATTTATTTGAGCGGTTTCACGTTCTCCATTGAAACGATGCCGAAAGCGCTTCAATACGTTACGTATCTCATTCCACTGCGATACTTTTTGGAGATAGTGCGGGGGATTTTCCTGAAAGGTGATGGCTTTTTGGACCTTTGGCCCAGTATATTGGGAATGTTTATCATTGGCGCGGGGATGCTAACATTAAGCATAACCCGGTTCCACAAGAGATTAGATTAGCATGTATGGTTGTGGAGAGGCTTTCTTTATCAAGCGTCTATCGTGGGAGATTGCTGCGTCGCTGTCGCTCCTCGCAATGACAGCTTTCGAGTTTTGAATTAACGATTTGAATTAACGAGATATAAGAGAAGGACTTAGCTAACGCTCCTTGCTATGACAAGGGGCAATGGGCTTGCTAAACAGACTCAATTCGTTTTACTTCGGGCATGGCATGGAGGAATGCCGCTTCGATACCGGCGCGGAGCGTCATAAACGAAAGGGCGCACGTAGAACATGCGCCCGTAAAATGCACCTCAATGACTTTGCGTTCGTCATCGTAGCGGACAAATTCAATATCGCCACCATCCACCTGCAAAAAAGGACGTACCTGCTGAAGGACTTTTGTAATTCGTTCGTCAGGCTGGAGAATTTGCTCCATTAATCCATTTCGATAGACAATCCGCTGCCGGGATTGGCGTTGCGAATACTGACCTGTTGCGCCACGTTGCGTGCAATAGCAATAAACGCTTTGCCGTCGTTCGATTCGGGATGCGATGCGACAATAGGCTTTCCTTCATCGCTGCCGATACGCACCTGCAAATCAATCGGCACTTCGCCGAGAAACGGCACCTTCAGCTCTTCCGCCGCTTTTTTTCCGCCGCCATAACTGAATATCTCCGAGCGATCGCCGCAGTGCGGGCAGAGAAAATAACTCATGTTTTCGATGATGCCAAAGACCGGCACGTGCAGATTCTCGAACATGCGGAATCCCTTGCGTGCGTCGGCAAGTGAAATATCCTGCGGGGTGGTAACGATAACAACGCCGGTGAGTGGAATCGTTTGCGCGAGCGTGAGTTGGATATCTCCGGTTCCGGGAGGCAAATCAAACACTAAATAATCGAGATCCCCCCATGCGACATCGGACATAAATTGCTTCAGCGCGCCCGACGCCATCGGTCCGCGCCATACGACGGCTGTCTGCTGATCTACAAGAAAACCGATGCTCATAACTTTCACGCCGTAGGCGTCCAACGGCACGAGCCTTTTTGCGCCGTCGCTGGAAACGACAGCCGGCTGTTTTCCCTGCAATCCAAACATGAGTGGGGCGCTCGGTCCGTATATATCGGCGTCAATAAATCCCACGCGCGCGCCATCCGCCGCCAATGCGACCGCGATGTTCACCGCAACCGTTGATTTGCCGACTCCGCCTTTTCCGCTCGCAACCGCGATGGTGTTCTTTACTCCCGGCATGACGGCTTCCTTTCGCGCATCCTGCAAACCGACAACACGGGACGTCCAGTTTATTTTCACCGTGCCAATACCCGGTATCGCGCGCGCGAGAGCTTCGCGGGCGTCTTTTTCAAGAGTATCCTTCAATGGGCAGGCGGGTGTTGTGAGTTCAAACGTAAAACTAAGGTCGCTGCCCTTGACGTCAATGTCCTTGATCATCCCAAGCGACGTAACACTCCGGTGCAAGTCCGGGTCCATCACAGTACCAAGCGCGGCAAGAACTTCTTTTTCGGTAAACCCTTTTTTCAAAAACATATAAACGAATGTTCTCCAATAAATCTTTCAAACTTACGAAGAATTGGTCGTGATTATCATGGCGAAAACATAATAGATACCTCATTGCGAGGAGTACTTCGCTACGCTCTGCACAGGCTCTGCGACGAAGCAATCTTTTCCTTAAGTCCCATGGCAGAAAGGATTGCTTTCCCACGCTTCGCTCTGGACAGGCTCTATTCGCCTTCGGCTCATTCCTCGCAATGACGATGTTTTGCGATTCTCACTTTATCAAAACGCAATCTTGCCAAGTATCGTCTGCTGCGTGGCGCCCGTTGCGCCCGGTGCGTTAGCGGGACTTTCGTTGATGGTTTCGTTTGCGAGTAGTGCAAATCCGATGGCTTCTTTCGCGTCAACATGCACGCCATACGCATCGCTTTTCACGACCGCAATTCTTTTTTTGACGCGTTCCGCAAAATATTTTGTTATCAAATTCATTATGAACGGATTATTTGCACCGCCGCCGCTGACGATTAACTCTTTGATACCGATTTTTTCGGGGATATTTTTACGGATATTGAAAGAAATGCTTGCTGCAGTGAAGACGGTTGCAGTCGTAATTAAATCTTCCGGAGCAAACATTTTCGCATATTTGCCCGTGCTCAAGCGTTCAATAAATTGGACGTCGAACATTTCTCTTCCGGCGGTTTTTGGAGGCTTTCGATTGATATACGGAATGGATAATAGCTCCGATAAAAGGTTTGGAATAACTGTTCCGCGTTTCGCAATTGCGCCGTCTTTATCGAAATTGCAATTGAAGAACCGCCTGCACAACGCGTCAATAATCATATTGCCGGGTCCCGTGTCGAATCCTGTAACGTCGTTGACGCCGCAGCCTTTCGGCAAAATGGTGGTATTGGCAATGCCGCCAATATTGAGCAGCGCGCGCGATTCGGATTGAGAGCGGAAGAGAATGTAATCAATATAAGGAATAAGGGGGGCGCCCTCGCCGCCGACGGCGCAGTCTGCGACGCGAAAATCCCCTATCGTTATCACACCGGTGGATTTCGCCACGACCGAGGGATCTCCTATTTGCAGGGTTCCGTTGGCATTTTTCCCGAAAATAACAGCCTTTTCGGGAGTGTGCCGTATCGTTTGACCGTGTAATCCGATGAGATCAAGCGTATTGACAGGGATTCCATGCCGGCGGCACACAAGTTTTATCGCGTCGGCAAAGACGAATCCCAGCGCGATGTTACCGCGCGCGATGTCATCCAACAATTGCGCCGATTGCACTGCAAGAAGGTCTTCCCGGATTGTCTCATCGTAGGGTATCGTTTCAAAGGCTTCGCAGGTGAATTTTGTCGCAGTGCCATAGCCCGAAACGCGGACGATGGCGACGTCAATACCGTCAAGACTCGTGCCGGACATAACGCCGCACACGAGCTTTTCTTTTGTATCAATCAGCGTTTTAAGCCGATGCAATACTTTGGTGGTTTTGGTCGGCGCGTTGCTTTGCGGTATCCGTTTTGTAGGCATGATAGACGATAACGAGAAAAATCAACGATATGAATATTTCCGCCGCAGTTGTTGAAACAGCGGTTCCTACCGCACCCCATATAGGGGCGAAATAACAATTGGCGGCGATAATGGCGGCAAGCCCCGCTGACCGCACCGCCAATACCCTGATTTCGCGCCCATTCCCATACAACCACGATTCTGCGATGAAATTAAAAACGTTGAATGCGAAAGACCATCCGAGTATCTGCAAGACCGTAACGGAACGCGGAAATTTAAATGTGAGACCGATTGCAAACCCCGCGCACAGATAAATAACAAAGGACACGAGCACACCGATACCCATGAAAACCAATATTGATTTCACCGTAAGCGACGTTGAATATGATTTGCCGCGCGCGCGCGAAAACATCGGAAGCAGGCTGCCGTACATTGCCGCGGGGAATGCAAGCAGTACGTTCATAAACCTTTCTCCACCCGTAAAAATCCCGACTTCTCCCAAATTGCGGAAATGCTCAAGCAAGAGCACATCCACCCGTAAATATAAAATGACGATAATGTTCAATGCCGCGAACGGCGCAGTGCGCTTGATGACGTCAATATGACGCATGATATGCAAATCCAATGAACGCCACAGCGATGCGCCGAGATCGCGCTTGTACATCGGCAATACAGCGGCGAGTTTTGCAAAATCCAATGCCGCGCCGATTGCGATAACTGCAATCAGCGATCTTGTCGTTACAAGAATCACCACACCGCAGGCAGTGAGAATAAACGATCCGATCACATCAATCCGCATTGCGTGATAGTATCGTTGCTGCGAGCGTAAAACGGAAAAATAGGATGAGCTTATCGCGCGCGGAAGAAACGCAAAGCACAAAAGGACGACGCCGATTTTTTCAACGAATCCGTGTTGCGCATACACCATTAACGGCACGATGAAGAGGAAAACGGCAAACGCGAACACGATGCGCACCGAGGCGGTCTTACTAGCCAATTCGTGGCTGCGTTCCGGCATTGCCGCAAGATCGCGGACAAGATAATTGTCAACGCCGAATTCAACGGCAATCCACAGCGGAATCGTCAGCGAAAAAAGATAGGAATATAAGCCCAAGCCTTCTTCGCCGAGCACGCGCGCAAACGCAATGGAAAGAATCATCGCCAATCCGTATTGAACCGCCGCATAAAAAGACTGTTCAAATGAATAACGAATGGCTTTGCGAAGGTATGTGCCTGATTCTTTCAAATGCCTTTGTTCAATAATATGCGCGTAAATGATTGCATGATTTTCAAAAGTAAATTAACGGTGAGGATAATGAAAGGCAGTTATTCTCGCTTTATCAATTCCAGACATGCTGACGTTGTAATGACCGCTCACCTATCCTTTTGTGCCGTTTTGGCAGTTTCTCAGTTTCAAGAGAAGCTTTAAACTTCAAAGATGTCATTCTTGGTCCTTCGCATTCGCTCTGGATAAATTCCGCCGCTCTGGATAAATTCCGCGAAGAATCCATCATGAATATACAAGCAGGCTGCATGAATTCATCTATCGCGGAATTACACTGAACACAGCGAATGTGCTCCCTCTGAATGACAATCGTGAAACTGATACACTACCTTTTTTCCCCGTGTTTTAGTTTCTTATTTTTGAATATGAAAACGGGTGAAATAAAAGAAAATTCTCTTATTGTGAACGAGATATTTTATTCGATACAAGGCGAGTCGAGCAAGGCGGGGGAGCCATGCATATTTATTCGGCTTACCGGCTGTGGATTGCGCTGTTCGTGGTGCGATACTGCGTATGCGTTTCACGAGGGGAAAGAGATGGCATTTGATGAAATATACAATGAAATTGGAAAATATGCGTGCAATTTGATAGAATTTACCGGTGGAGAGCCTTTAGAACAACAACCTATATTCCCTTTTATTTCAAGGCTTTGTGCCGATGGATATGAAGTTCTTGTTGAATCAGGTGGTCATGTGGATATTTCATTGTTGGACAAAAGCGCTCATTGCATTATGGATGTGAAGTGCCCCGGTTCAAAAATGGAGCATAGAAACCGCTGGGAAAACATTCAACTCCTGAAAATAAAAGACGAGGCGAAATTCGTTATTGCAGATCAAAACGATTACGAATGGGCAAAAAAAAAGTTGTTTGAATATAAGCTCCATGAAAAAGTCGGATACGTCTTGTTTTCGCCTGTTTTTGGCGTCATGGATAATTTACAATTGGCGGAATGGATATTGCGCGATGCACTTCCCGTTCGTTTCCAAATTCAAATGCACAAGTACATTTGGCACCCGCTCCAGCGCGGGGTATAAATACAGCGCCTACTTTTCTGAGCTTTTCGCACACATGCCTCTTGTGCCTTGAATTATGCTCATTTATATAGTCATAGTCTCAATTTTTTCAATCAATTCTTACCAATATACCAACATGCATAAGTCCCTCAAATGGCAACTCACAACTGCCGCTTTCATTATTGCTCATTGGTTTTTCGCAATACCGGCTGTTGCTGCGGAAAAGCCATTGCACCGCGATAGCATTTTGATTGCATCCGCAAAGAAAGGGTATTTTAAGTCCGTCGAGTGGCTCGTGAGCGCCGGTGCGGACGTCAACATGAAAGATAAGAGGGGAGAGACCTGCCTGATGTATGCCGTAAAAAAAGGAAATGAAGAAGCGTTCACATCACTTATGCAATCCGGCGCAGACCCATTGGGAAAAGATAAATATGGCACATCGGTGCTTTGGAGAGCCCTCCATGCAAAAAATTGGAATCCTAATATACTTCTTCCTTTGCTGAAAGCAGATAAGCGCGTAAACGAGCGCGACAGAAACGGAAGAACACCTTTGATGGTCATCGCGAAAAAATCAGGCCCGGATTACACTAACATCATTCTGCAGCTTATTCAGGAAGGGGCAGATGTAAATGCGAAGGATACTTTGGGAAATACGCCTTTAATGTATGCATTAGGGACAAAATTTATGGGCAATAACGACCATACGATGACTATGCAGATTCTGAAGTCGTCGGGAGCAAACATGAACGCCCGCAACGACTCCGGAAGAACTCCATTGATGTTCGCAGCAATGAACGGACGGGCAATGGAAGTTTCAGAATTCGTAAAGACTGGCATTGACGTGAATATTCGGGATTCCAGCGGGAAAACGGCGCTTGCGTTAGCGGAGGAATCGGAAAAGAAGCAAGTAAAATTACCTCCCAATCAGAGAATTTCTAAAATCGGGCTTGAAGAATCCATGATATTATTGAAAAATTACGGCGCGAAGGAGTGACAGGGTTGAGTGTTTGCGATATCCCTACACCCTTGTCATTGCGAGGAGTGTAGCGACGAAGCAATCTTTTTCCCCGTATGCAAAGACGAAAGGATTGCTTCGTCATTCGCTCCGCTCATTCCTCGCAATGACAACCATGTAGCGAAAAGCCCAGCCTCGTGTCATTCTGAGTGACAATCACAAACTGATACACTACCTTGTACCGTGCGCTTACCATCCTCATCCCGAAACTCGTATATTGCGAAGGTTTTTTTATCATTTCCCTTGATACATCCGATGCGTATAATAATAATCGTTCTCCTTATCTCGTCCGTTGCTGCATTTGCACAAAACACAACTAAATCAACCGATAAATTTACCGATACGTTAATAGAGCATTCGTTAAGTATCGTAGATTTTCCTCCGTTTGAGTGGTCAGGCGCCCCCGACGCGTTGAAACCGCGTTTCGGGGTATATATGTATAACAATTTTCCGATTGATTCCGTAAAACTCCTTACACACGGGACGGATTCAATAATCGGCGACCGCATCTGGCAGGTTTCGCCGCATTATTCGGCGGATGAGGCGGGATTGCTGCGCAACGATATACTGCTGCGCGTGAACGGCTTGACGCTGCAAGATTCCGTGTTTGGTCCCGAGGACGTGCTGAATACCCGTATATCAAAAATGCACCCGGGCGATGTTCTCAACGTCCTCATTTTACGGAACGGCGAAATGAAAACAATTCCCGTTCCGCTCTTGGCAGGCAAGCGCGCGCCAATGACGTTTACGGAGCCTAACGGACTTGGTCCCATCCGGCGGAACTCATGGTTACAACATACGCTTGATTCCGCGAACCTAACCGCCAAAGCGGATAGCATCGAAAAACAAATCCGCATCATTTCCGATATGGATATGAACACCGTGCCGTTCACCGAACGACCGAATCCGTTTCGGTTGAACGCGGTAACATATCTTCAGCATTACCCCTTGCGCATCGGAGCGGTCTCGCGCCAGATTGACCAAAGCTTATGGGATGGCGTTGCAGCGGGACCGGGGTTGGCGGGCGCGATTGACTCCGCCGCCGTGCAATTGGCATGTTTGCCGAAAAAAAACGATAAATTTGCCCAGCCAAAAACAATACAGGAATTGAACAATTATCTTGCAAACGTGCAATCGTTTCTCAACAACGCGTATGCACCAGTACGTTCGCACCTTGAAACGCTTTCCGACGGATTTGCAGAAATGCTGAACTCCGATACGGATTGGTACCAAGGGCTTGATACGATACCCGACCCAGTGCAGCAGCATACCTTACGGCTCAATCTTGAAAAGAAACTTGCGGGAATGTTTAGCGATGCGGACAAAGTGAATTTCGCCGATATGGTTACAGCTGCGGATATGCTTGCAGCGTTGGCGGATACCAATTGGGTGCGTGAATTTGCCGCAATGATAAAAGCGGAAGCCGCGAAACATCCGAATGACAAAACACGAAAAGTCGAAGGGGTTGATGGCGAGGTCGTGATGGCGTGGGATACGCCGGAGGGCAGATGCGTCGTTGGCGGAGAAGGACCCAATCGGTATTATGGAAATTTTGCTTTTATTTTTGATCTTGGCGGCGACGACGAGTATGAACTTCCGCCGTGCAAGCCGGGTACATTTCGTCTCATCGTGGACGTTTCAGGCAACGATATATATCAAGGGGCTGTAAGCGCCGGCTGCGGCGTCGGATGTGTTGATGTGCTCATTGACTGCGCAGGGAACGACACGTACCGTGGGACTCGCTGGTCGCAGGGTGCGGGTTGTCTCGGTATCGGCATTCTCGCGGACTTCGCCGGCGACGATATATATACGTCCAATTGGTGTTCGCAAGGTGCGGCGTTCCTCGGAATCGGGTTGTTATACGATCACGCCGGTTCTGATCATTACATTGCGGACGTATATGCGCAGGGATTTGCATATACCGGCGGTTTCGGCATGTTATTGGAAAATGCCGGAAACGATTCATACCGCGCAGGGTGGAAATACGACGACAGCCGCTACCCCAATCGCGCGCACGTTTCCATGTCGCAGGGGTTTGGCTTCGGTATGCGCCCATGGGATACCGGCGTCGGCACAGACGGCGGCATCGGCGTGCTGAGCGACCGGCATGGCGACGACGTATATGACGCCGATCTCTTCAGCCAAGGCGGAAGTTATTGGTACGGGCTTGGCATATTACATGATTGGCAAGGTGCGGATAGATACTCTGCAGGGCAGTATTCGCAAGGCAGCGGCATTCACCTTTCCTGCGCCGCTCTGCTGGACGATTCCGGCGACGACAGCTATGATACGTACATGGGACTTGAGCAGGGCAATGCCCACGATTTTTCCACCGGATGCTTGGAGGATTGGACAGGCAACGATTCGTATCGTGGTTCCGGTTCATCGCAAGGTTCAGCGCTCAACGTATCGTTTGCATATTTATTGGATAGCCACGGCAACGACACGTATTCGTGCAGGCTCGCCGATACGACACTCTCCGAAGGAGGCGGGAATTACAATCTGCCACGTCATTGCGGCGCAATGGGAATGCTTATTGATCTCGGACGCGGTGAAGATTTCTTCACGGAACAGCGCATGATGCCGGGGTTTCCCGTCGTCAAGCAAAATGGGATTATTTATAAGGATGGGGTGACGGAGAAGAAACCTTAAGTAGAACAATTTACGTTACAAGTAATTAAAAATGGCAACTGAAATCAAAACATGGCAGATAACTGATGACAAACTCCTTCCCGTTACATCAACGCTTCCAGATTCCGCGCGGAAAGAGGAAGACCTTGAACGTTGGATAAAAAGCAATCCTGAAATTCTCGGTGAGGGCATTGTGCTACTTGGCGAACAAGTGCAAACAAAGTCAGGAAGGTTGGATTTTCTTGGAATTGATTTCAGCGGGAATGCCGTAATTATTGAATTGAAGAGGCACATTCTTGCGCGAGATGTCCTTGCACAGTCAATTGATTATGCATCCGATATTGCAAGATGGAGTCATGAAGATTTTGAAAAGGTTTGCAGTGGAGATCCTAACAATTCATTGGGACACATACTCAATGACATTATGGAAGATACTAATTCTGAAGAGATAACACTTAATATTTCACAGCGTATCTTGATTGTCGGTTTTTCTATTGAAGAGTCATTAAGTAGAATGATCGAATGGCTTTCCGCTAAATACGACGTAAGTATCAACGCCATTGTTTTGTCATATACAAAAACTACGAAAGGAGATGAAATATTATCTCGCACAGTAATAATTCCTGAAGAACTTGAACAAGAAAAATTAAACAAACGAAGAAGTTTTACAATTGAAATGTCAGATGTACCAGGCAACTACGATGAAAATAATTTAAAAACCAAGTTGAAAGAATATTTTACGAAATACACATCAACTAGTATCACCGTTAAACGAATTCAAAATTTTATGCTGCCCATACTTCTATCAAAAGAGGTTGTCACAAGAGAAAAGATGAAAATGGAAATGGTCGAAAGAAATTATACAAATGAAAAAGAAGTCGCATATATTTTACCTAGCATTTCAACTCAATTAGGATTAAAAGGAAATGACTTTTTACGACAAATAATCCATTTTGAGTGTCCAAATTATACTTGGGAAAAGGATAATTTTAGCATTCCTCAAGAATATCGTGAGCTGGTCCAAGAAGTACTTGACACTCTATAACAAACAGACAATTGAATTTTTCATGAAACTCATTCCCTCAACAACTAAAATCTCAACTTCGCTTCTCGAAATTTTTCCAAATCCCTTTCCCCAGCGCGATTATACGATTACGCATGTGAACCCCGAATTTACGTCAGTATGCCCAAAGACGGGACTGCCTGATTTCGGGACGATAACGGTTAATTATGTTCCTGATACCCTGTGCGTGGAACTGAAAGCGCTGAAAATGTATTACATGCAGTATCGCAATTACGGTGCATTCTACGAGCGCGTGGTAAATATGATTCTTGACGACCTTGTCAAAGCCTGCAAACCGCGCTCAATGGAGGTAATCGGCGAATTTTCCACTCGCGGCGGCATGCACTCGCGAGTAACGGCGAAATACGAACACAAAGGTAAAAGGCAAAAGAGAAAAGGATGAAAAACATAAATTCTGAATTGCCCTCGCCCCTTGCGGGAGAGGGCTGTCCGCCCTTAGGTGGACGGGTGAGGGGAATTATAAGAAAAGGAGAAACCGCCCAATGAAAATCGCTTGCGACTTCCACTGGGAGATGGGGCACCGCCTTCCCGACCATACGAGCGGCTGCCAGAACGTGCACGGGCACTCTTACACGATGCGCGTCGTCATAGAAGGGGAGGTGCAATCCAACGGCATGGTGATGGATTTCTTCGACCTGAAGAAAATCGTCCAGCCGCTTGTGGAAAAACTGGATCATGCGTTTCTCTGCACTGAAACCGATAAATTGATGAAAAGTTTTCTCACCAAAGCAAAGATGAAACAGGTTCTTGTCCCGTTCCCGACAACGGTGGAGAACATCGTGCGCTATTTCCTGGATGCCGTTTCCGCACGGTTGAGGAAAACCCCGCACCTTCACCGCATTTCGGTGCGCGTTCATGAGACCGCTTCCTCGTTTGCAGAGTTGAACGAAGATATAGGCGAATGGCGAAACCTGAACATGTAGCAGTCGTGCTCATCAGCGGCGGCATGGACTCCTGCGTGACGGCGGCGATTGCGGCGCGCGATTATACGGTTGCCGCGCTGCATCTCAATTACGGACAGCGCACGGAGCGCCGCGAGCTTCGCGCATTCAATGAGATTGCCGATTATTATAACGCATCACAGCGGCTTATCGTCAACGTGGAGCATCTCGCTGCAATTGGCGGTTCATCGCTCACCGATACGGCAATCGAAATATCTCCTGTAAATCTCACACGCACGGATATACCCACTTCATACGTTCCGTTTCGTAATGCGAATTTTCTTTCAATAGCCGTCAGTTGGGCGGAAGTTATCGGCGCGACCAAAATATTTATCGGCGCGGTGGAGGAAGATTCCTCCGGCTATCCCGATTGCCGGAAATCATTTTACGCTGCATTCAATAAAGTGATACGCGAAGGAACGAAGCCCGACACCCATATTGAAATAATTACCCCTTTAATTGACCTTACTAAAGCGCAGATCGTGCAGCGGGGTATTGAGCTTGCCGCGCCGCTTCAACAAACGTGGTCGTGTTACCAAAATGAAGATATTGCCTGCGGCGTATGCGATTCCTGCGCGCTCCGCTTGCGCGGCTTTGCACAAGCAGGCGTAGAAGACCCGATATCGTATAAGGTAAAACCTGACTATACGCTATAATGCTTGACTTTGGGGACAACCAACTAAATAACAAATCACGAAAATTATCATAAATGGAAACGACACAATCCGATTACATTCTTGGCGTGAATCAAGCCGAGTTAGAACGCCTGCGATTCCAGCATTCCGTATGGAGCCACGTTTCAAATGCCTTTTTTGAGCGGGTTGGTCTGCGAGAAGGGTGGAAGTGCTTAGACGCCGGGGCAGGTCCGGGATTCGTCTCTTTCGATATTCTTGAACGCATCGGTTCCGGGGGAAACATTACGCTTCTGGATCGCTCGTCTGAATATCTCGGATGGTTTGAAAAGGAGGCAACATCGCGGGGAATCGCCAATTTTTCATGTATTCAGGGAGATGTTGAAAGCGCACCTTTGCCTAAAAATATGTATGATTTTATCTTCACCCGGTGGGTAATTGATTTCGTTCCTGCACCGGAGATATTTCTTGCGCAACTTATCGAATCGCTCAAACCCGGCGGCATTATTGCTTTTCAAGATTACATGTACGAAGGCTTATCGCTTTTCCCCAAAGGCGGAGCGTGCGACAAGCTGGCGGACGCTGCACGAGCCTATTACCATGTTGGCGGCGGCGACCCATATACAATGGGAAAAATACCCGCATGGTTCAATAAATACGGATTAGAGTTAATTGACTATACACCACATTCCTTTGCCGGCAATAACACGAGTGAAATCATCGAGTGGGCGCATCGCTTTTTTGTGCCCCATCTGCCTCTCATGGCGAACACGGGAATTATATCTCATGCTGACGCTGAGGCAATGGTGAATGACTGGCTTTCGCACCGCAAAAACCCGGACACAGTGTTCTTTTCGCCAATTGTCGTGGACGTGGCAGGCAGGAAACAATAACACCCACACCATAATTGACAGAGCAAATGGATAAAGACATTCGCACGATAACCAGCATACTTATCGCCAACCGGGGAGAAATAGCCTTGCGCGTCATCCGGGCATGCAAGGAAGCCGGATTGAAAAGCATCGCGGTTTATTCCGATTCGGACGCGCGCGCTATGCACGTCCGCATGGCGGATGAATCCGTACGCATCGGCGAGCCGCCTCCGAATATGAGCTACTTGAATCAGGACGCCATCATTACCGCCGCAAAACAGAGCGGTGCCGATGCGATACACCCCGGTTACGGCTTCCTTTCGGAAAATGCCGGTTTTGCCCACCGCGTGAACGATGAAGGCTTGATTTTCATCGGTCCGCCGCCGAGCGCGATGGCGCTGCTCGGCGATAAAACGGCTGCCCGCGCGCTTGCCGAGAAACTCGGCGTTCCCGTTGCACCCGGCACGATAGACCCGATTGAGTCGCCGGAAAGCGCAATTGCCATTGCGAGTTCCATCGGGTATCCCGTACTCATAAAAGCGGCGGGAGGCGGGGGAGGAAAAGGCATGCGCGTCGTCCACTCCGAAGCCGAGTTTGTCAACGCGGTCGAATCGGCGCAGCGCGAGGCGAAAAGTGCGTTCGGCGACGGCAGAGTATTCATCGAGAAATATTTCCATCATCCGAAACACATCGAGTTCCAAATTCTTGCCGATGAACACGGAAATTGCGTTCATCTCGGCGAACGCGAATGCTCCGTGCAGCGCCGCCATCAAAAAGTCATCGAAGAATCACCTTCGCTTGCACTCTCGCCGGAACTCCGCGCCCGCATGGGTGAAACGGCATGTGCGCTCATTCGCGCCGCCGGTTACACAAATGCCGGGACGGTGGAATTCCTGCTCGACGAACACAAGAATTTTTATTTTCTGGAAGTCAACGCCCGCTTGCAGGTGGAGCATCCAGTAACGGAGCTTGTTACGGGCATAGATCTCGTCCGCGAGCAAATCGCTATCGCGGAAGGCGCTCCGCTTCGATTCGCTCAATCCGATATTATCCAACGCGGATGGTCCATCGAATGCCGCATTATTGCGGAAAACCCGATGGACGGCTTTATGCCGAGTTCCGGCACAATCGCACACGCCGCATTACCGCAAGGCATAGGGGTGCGTAATGACGCGGCAATCGAGAACTGCATGAACGTTCCCCCGTATTATGATTCTTTGCTCGGCAAACTTATTGTTCACGCCGAAACACGCGAGCGCGCAATCGAACGCGCCCGCCGCGCATTAGACGAATATTTCATTGCAGGGGTTGCAACCTCGATTCCTTTTTGTAAATTTGCACTCGCGCACGATTCATTTATTTCAGGTGCGTACAATACGGGATTTGTGGAAACATATTTTACTGCGGATTCCCTTGCCGTCCCTGCTGACGTGCTTGCCGCAGCGTCGGTAGCGGCGGTATTCGCACGGGAGCATGAGAAATCCGTTATAAAATCAACTCCAAGTTCAGTCAATAATAACCAATGGAAATCGCAAAGATTTGATTTTGATTAATGGATTCTTCGCTGCGCTCAGAATGACAAGGTTGAGTGATTTATAGAGAGAAGTATCACTATTTTATATAATGCGATCATGAAAAATTTTTGTTACATATTTACTGCAATTTTGTTGCTCGGGTTCCTCTCGCTTTCTGCGAATGCGCTTCCGCGCTTTACGCTTATGAGCGGGCAGCCGTGTATGGCTTGTCATGTAAACCCGACTGGCGGAGCCATGCGTAACTCCTATGGAACACAAATGGTAAGCATGGGGGATTTGCCGATGTGGCGCAGCGATTCATTTGAAGTAAGCACCCGTCTTACTCCAAATATATCGTTTGGCGCGGATACGCGCGCGCAAATGCTCTCCGCAAATTCATTGTATAATTTTTCCGCAACTCCGCCCGGTCCCGGCGCAGGCGGCACGGCGTTTCAGCCGATGCAGGCGTCAATTTACCTTAATGTTGATCTTACCGAAAACATTAGCGTGTATATTAAAAACGACTTTATTACTTCAGGCGGCTTTGAATTTTGGGGCATCGCGCGAATACTGCCCAATGATGGGTACATTAAAGTCGGCGCATTCCAGCCAGCAATCGGTCTGCGCGTGGATGACCATACATCGTTTACTCGCGACGGCGACTACACGCAGGACGGAAAATATTGGGGCTTCGGCATTTACCCCAATTCAAAAGACGTAGGGCTTGAAGTCGGTGAATATTTTGATAATTTTTTCGTGTGCGCTTCTGTGACGAATGGCGAATTTCCCCTTGGAAACGTTGGCGCGGCAACGGCTGCGCCAAATTTCACGCCTAACAAAGCGTTCACCGGCAGGCTCGAATACACGAATCTTATCACGGATGATATCGGCATTATGTTGGGCGCATCCGGATTTGTGAATGACTCATTGAATATTTACGGTGGTTTCGGCGGTATCCGCGTTGGTGTTGCAACCATAACCGCGGATTACGAAATGGGGAAGAACCTTACAAGCGGCGGTATGACGGATACAACAAATGCCAATGCCTTAATGATGGAACTATCTGTGAAGATTATACAAGGATTGTACGGCACGCTCAAGTACGATAGCTTCACACCCGATCAGGCAAATACAAGCGCCAACAACGTTGCGCGTTGGACTATCGGCGCGGAATGGTATCCGGTGAATTTCGTTGAAATAATCCCGCAATTCCGCATGTTGAAGGAAAATTCTACGGCTGTTGGAGCAACTGCAAGCACGGCGAATACCTTGAATGAATTTCTCCTGCAATTACATCTCTGGATTTGACGATGAAATATCGCGTTACGGCGGCGACACACGAGTTTACCGTTGAAATGACCGGCTTAAACGCGGCGATAGTCAACACCGTCGAAAAAGGCGATGCGCACGGGGTAGTCCATTGTTCACGCAGCTCCGATGGTATGATCGAGCTTGAATACCACGGAAAGCGTTACGTTACATGGTATAACAGTATTGATGACCGTTCAGGGGAGGTTTACATTGATAATTGTGTCATTCCGGTTTCAGTCGTTTCGGAAAATATCCGTAGTGCCTACGATATCCTTCGTGTAAAAAAGTCGAGAGCAGCAGCAGAAAGCATCAAAATAGTAGCCCCGATGCCGGGTTTGATTACCAAAATTTCGGTAAAGGAAAACGACGAAGTAACGCCGGGGTTTCGCATTTGCATGTTGGAGGCAATGAAGATGGAAAACGAAATACGCTCCGAAGTAACCGGCGTCATTACAAAGGTTTACGCTACTGAACATAATGCCGTTGAAAAAGGGAAGCCAATAGTAGAGATTAAGTTAACATAATATTTATTATACGCCATTTTGCGCCAACAGGAACAATAATAACAGCGGAGTAATTATATTCTTTCTTTTATTCGGTCAACCGTTTATGTTCGCAAAAGGCGGCGGCGGGCATGGTTGCTCAGGACACGCCTGTGGACATACATACGGCGGCAGTGCAGTCGTTCATTCCAGCAGTCATTCGTGCACAGCTGCCTGCGATTCATCCCGGAGCGCTCATCACTATATTGACGCAAATGGGCATGCGAGTGTGATCCGAGGAATGTAGTAGTGAGTTAACCTATCTTTATTTATGGGTAGCGTCTCAGTTTCAATATATGCTGTAACCATCAAAGATGTCATTCTGAGCGCATTCGCGACATGGTTGTCATTGCGAGCAACGCAAAGCAATCCTTTCTGCCATAGCCATTCGGGGAAAAGATTGCTACGTCACAGAGCCTGTGCAGAGCGAAGCGGAGTACTCCTCGCAATGACATTCTACAAACTGATACGCTATTCCTCATAAACCCCTTTTGAAAATTTCGCCATTATTCGTATATTTGCAGTCCGCAAAACGAATTTATTACATAACAAAACAATAGTAAAATGTCAAAACGGTGTGAATTAACAGGCGTAGGACCAATGAGCGGCAATTACGTATCTCATGCGAACAATCGCAGTAACCGCCGTTTTCTCCCGAATTTGCAAACCAAACGTATTTGGCTTCAGGAAGAAAAGAAATGGGTGACCGTGCGCGCAACCGCAAAAGCGCTTAAAACCCTTGATAAAAAGGGATACAAGAAAATGATTGCCGAATTAGGCTGAAGCGTTGGCTGGAAAGCCATTTCTCATATTCTCGACTTACCGAGTTACTTTCTTCGTTGTTTTGAAATGCACTTTTGCGACCAGACGCAGTGCTTTCTCCCCTTTTAGCGCCACAAGTTTTCTCCCCGCTGCATCCACAATTCCCGATGCGCCTTTCGGCAGGTGCGTGCCGATTATTTTCTCCAAGTCGCGTAATCGCCTGAGAAATTCTTCGCGCGCCAAAATTGAGGCGGCGGCAACGGCGATGTTGTTCTCCGCTTTGTGCCGGAATATCAGCGTTATCTTTTTACCGGCATCACTCAGGGCGTTCCTGACAAATTTCTCGTTGCTGAATTTATCTATGAGGGCATAACGCACCTCTGGGTGGTTAACGACAATGTTTTCGATTGCTTTTGCATGTTGCCACCCAAGAAGCCAGAGTGAATTCCCCTTACAAAGCTCGCTTTCCATAAGCTCGTTATATCGTTCGGGCATGGTGGTAACAATAGAAAACTTACCGTCGCAAATAACTCGGATATGTGAAGCAAGAGATTGTATCTCATTGTCCGATATATCTTTGCTGTCACGGACATTAAGCTCTTGTAGAAGTAAAATTGATTCCGCATCCACCATAACCGCTGCGGTAACAAGCGGTCCGAAATAGTCTCCTTTGCCACATTCGTCGGAGCCTATCCACGATGTCGCTGATTCCGGAATAGGGTTTTCCCAAGAATCGTCTTGCCTCGAATTTGCATGAAGATTTTTTTGTGGTGATAATGCGGGGCGCAATCCCAGGGCAGCGGATATTTGCGCGTGAACTTTATTATAGACGTCTTCCGATTCGGTTTCACAATACACTGTCCCGTTCGTGTATTGTTTTACGATTGTTTTTGGGGAGGAAATCCTGAGCGTATAGAAACAGGATTGTTCCGCTTGTACAATGGCATTCGGAAAAAGAGAATCGAACGCCCGGCGCAATGCGTCTTGGACAAGCGGAGCAATCTTTTTTTGGGTTAGGCGGTACACTCCCCCTTCCTTTTCGGTTAGTGCCGCACAACCAACGTCGTTTGCGCTTCAGTACCGTTGCATCGTAAGATAGCATAATACGCGCCGGATGGGAGATTTGCCCCGTTGACGTTCACCACGTGCGGCGAAGCATCGGCAACGCCATGATAGATCTCTTGAACAATGTTTCCAACGGACGAAACGAGTTCTAAAGATATTTCTTTGCCGAAATAGTTCTGATCGCCAACGGTAAATGAAAGAGAGGTTTGATCATTAAATGGATTGGGGTAGTTTTGAAATAAGGCAAAACCCGCAGGCATTTCTATTTCCGTCTGTTCAACTGAAGATAATTGAGTCGCTGGACGTTGCCACACGCCGGTCTCGGTGCCAATAAATACAGTTGCCCCGGATACTGCGATGGAATAAACATTTACATCGCTTAAACCGGTATTGAGGCTATACCATTGTGTACCGTTGTTTGTCGTTTTGTACAGACCGCCGCCCTGAGTGCCGGCAAGAATGTATGGTGAACTGCCTGCAAACGAAAGAACTGTGCGCCAACCGCCCGTGGTTAATTTCGGCATACCCGTGCACGCGGACGTCCAATTAACAGCGCCGTTTGAAGAAATAAACACCCCGCTATCGTTCGACGTGCCCGCGAGCAAATTATTGCCGCTCGCAAACACCGATTGAACGGGATAAATGTTGTTCGTCAGCGGGTTTTTCAATCCATTATCTGATTGCGGACCCCACGTAAACCCGCCATCGGTTGATTCGAGCACTCCATACGAAGAACTGCAATAATAATTTTGCCCTAACGATGTTAACGACGTGGCGGCGCTGGGTTCGGGGTTAGGTGCATACGTGGGCCACGTCTGCCCCAAATCAGTGGAAACAAAAAATGTACTTGAACCATTTTGTCCGCTCCCTGAATTCACACATGCAATCACGGTGCTTCCGTTGGCAATCACAAATGATATATTTTCCGAGCTAAAATTCCACCCTTCTGTAATATTCGTCCAACCGGTGCCATCATTCATGATCACAGCCGCATTGGTTGCAATGTATACATTCGAACCATTCACAAAAACTTCATTTACGGATGAATGCGGGTTATAGATAGAATCGAAGATAGTTGCAGGAATCGCATTCCATGTTGCACCGTTATCATCGGATTGATAAAGAATGCTATTCGATACGGCATAGATTGAGCCATTTAAGGCTGCCATTGACGTTACTACGCCCGCCGGCAGAGTTGCGCCGTTCGATTTCGTCCATTGTGCGGATACGAATTGTGTGCAACTAAACGCCAAGCATGTAATGAGTAAACCTGTAAAATATTTAACGTGCATCATGATAATGTAAATTGTGTGAAACAATACTGTCTTTTAAAAATACATAAAATTTGTTGAATTAACATCACAACGGTTTGTGCGCCGATTTACACGCGTTCAGCAGATGCTTTTTTCAACAAATGCCCCAGCCACAGCGTTGTTAATTTCTCCTGAACGCTGTTCGCCTTCAATCGGGAATTCAAATTGAGGAAATCAACTTCGTCCATGATTTGATCCTGATTGAAACAGCTGAATATGAATTTTTCCTTGCCCGTTACGGGATCAACGTGGCGCTGGAGGCATTGCGCGCAAACTTCCTTCATCATGCATTGCATCGTTGAGTTGATGCTTGCAATGCCGATGTGTTCGCGCAGGTACGGCGCAAACACGGTGTGGCGGGCTTCTTTCACCGCCGCCATCATACGGTCGGAGCCGATGGCAATAATACGGTTGACGGTCTCCAAGGGGAATTTCCGCTCGCCGAGTTCTCCGCGTTGGTATGCAAGAATTGCCTGAACGATATTGGCGCGGATGTGCGCATCCTGTTTTCTGCGAGGGGCTATCTCGATACCGGTATCCGTGCTCCAGATAACCTGATCGGTTCCCTCTTCAACCTCATCCTGCTTGTAAAGGTCCTCACCCTTCTTGTACCCTGCAAAGTAAATAACATTATTGCCTTTTTGTTTCAACGCCTTTGCGATTGAGAACAACACGGCGTTGCCCAATCCGCCGCCGGCAAGCAACACAGTCTCATTTTCCGGTATCTCTGTCGGTGAACCAGTCGGTCCCATAACGACAACGCGCTCACCTTCCTGCAAGTATGCGCAAAGATTGGAAGAGCCGCCCATCTCAAGCACGATCATGCTCAACAACCCTTTCGAGACGTCCACCCATGCGCCGGTAAGCGCAAGACCCTCCATCGCCAACGGATTTCCTTCGATGTTTTCCGAAAGCACTTCATAGTTTTGCAGCCGGAAGAACTGCCCCGGTTGAAAGTGCGAAGCCGCATAAGGAGCTTTTACGATAACCTCTGTAATCGTCGGCGTCAATCGCTCGATTTTATGAACGCGGGGAATCAACGATTCGTCCAACACCGCCGTCAACGATTTCCATTGGTTTTCCCGTGCGTGGCGGCTTTCTTTGCCGTTGCCATGCGGATAGATGTTCACTTCCTCTTCAGCAGTATTGATTGCCTCTCTAAAAAGCTGCGCGACGTTCTGGAAGCCATCGCGGGCGCTTGCCATTGCCTTTACGACGTTCCCGGCATATATAGGGTGGTTATCGCCGTAAAATGTAATATACTTACCGTCTTTGTGGTACGATGTGAAAAAACCCGTTTCACCTTTGCCGGTTTGCACCAGCGTTTTGGTGCCGTTGCTGTCTTCGAGCCGGTACCCTTGAAAAAACTGCTTCCACTCGTCCAATTGGAACGTTCCGGGATATTCGCGTTCATAAATAATATTGGGGCTTGTGCCTGCGGCAATCATCACGCATTTTGTGGGAAGCTCAATGAACTCCCCTGCGTTGACGAATTTCCCTTTTTCGTTAACAATTTGTTTCTCAAATTTCATACTCTTCACCGCGCCAAATTCATCGGGCACGGCTTCGGTCGGCGAGTACATTTCCACAAATGAAATGCCTTCTTCGAGAGCCTTTATGATCTCCTCGTGGTTAAGCCGGTACGCCGGCGAATCTTGCATCCGTTTACGATACACAAGAGTCGAGCCGCCCCATTTGCGGAGCAGCGGAATAAAATTCGGCTGTTCGTGCGCGGCGAGTGCGCGTTCGCGTTCCGCGCGGATTTCGCGGGCATGGGCGATAAACGTTTCCGCAATGCGTTTTTCTTCCGTGTCTAATTTGTTCCAGTATGCTTCCTCGCCGGACTCTGTAACGATAGCTTGATATCGCGCAAGAAATTTTTCCACTTGAACCGGGTAGTACGCCATCAATTCCGTCGCCGTGTCAATTGCCGTCAAGCCGCCGCCGATAACGATTGCGGGCAATTGGATTTGCAGGTTTGCAAGCGAATCGTTCTTCGCGGCGCCCGTCAATTGCAGCGCCATCAAGAAATCGCTTGCCTCCCTCATGCCCCGGATAAGGTTGTTTTTCATATCAACAACCGTCGGTTTGCCCGCTCCGGCGGCAATCGCGATGTGCTTGAATCCCAACTTCCACGCGTCTTCAATCGTAATCGTGCCGCCGAATCGCGTACCGCCGTATATGCGGAAATATCTGCGGCGCGCGAGGATAATATGGAGCGTCGTAAGGAAATTCTTATCCCATCGGACAGTTATACCATATTCACTTACTCCGCCGAAGCCTTCCAGCACGCGCTGGTCAAGATCGCGATACATTTCGCTCCACAACCACATCGGTTTCGGCGGAGTGTTGTCGTCGCCGATGTATTCGTGGAAAACCGGTTCGATCTTCAACCCGTCAATACCGACAACGCCGAATCCTTCGTTGAGCAAATAATTTGCAAGCGTATATCCCGCCGGTCCCAATCCAACGACAAGAACGTCGTTGCCGGTATAAGGGAGCGGGTACGGACGCTCGACGTTCAATGGGTTCCAATACGTGAGAAGCGAATAAATCTCAAATCCGTAGGGCAAATTCAACACGTCGGTAAGAACATGAGTCTCGATTTGCGGAATGTTCACGGGCTCTAATTTTTGATAGATGCACGATTTCATGCAATCGTTGCAAATGCGGTGCCCTGTGCCGGCGCACATTTTATTGTCAATGCAGACGATTGCAAGCGCGGCGATGGAATCCCCTTCATTTTTGAGATAATGCATCTCGGAAATTTTCTCGTCGAGCGGGCATCCGTTCAGCGTGATGCCGAGGGGGTTTTTTATGTTTTTTCCTGTTTTGTCCGGGTAGCCTTTTGAACAATAATCTTTTTCGCGGACGTGGCAAAAAACACAATAATCTACTTCATATAAAACGCGGCGCTCGCCGTAACGCGCGTCGGTGAGTTTGAATCCATCCCTGCGGCGGTATCGCTCGCCGGGACCAATCATTTTCTCAGGCAGTGCGGGCTCCGGCTGCTCGAACTTCACGAGATGCTCGTATTCCATCGTCTCCGGGAATTTATACGAGACCCAATCTTTCACTTCGTCGAAACGTTGGTAGTACCGGGCGACGCACCATTGCTCAAGGAGAGCGATTGTCGGCGCGGCGGTCTCCTTCTTCTCTTTTTCTTCCGACAGCAGCGCCGAAATGAACTGTGCGGTAGAGTGTTCCTCATCGCTCCAATCAATGTACGCGTAATGCCCTTTAAGATGCACAACGGCGGCATTGAGTTCATCGTAATTGAGTAGCAGGGCTTGCTCTTTAGTGATTTTCTTAAACGCGCGTCGCTGGATAAAATCTTTTTTGACAAGAAAAATCACCCGTTCATTTTTCACGCGAGCGTTCAGCGTTTCCGTCTCCTGCTCGATATTGAAAAGCCGCGCGAGGAACCGGCTTAAATACGGCGCCGATTCAACGAGAATGGCGGAAATAGCCGTCTGCGGCATTCCCGCGCCTTTGCCGTTTTTATATTCTATAAATCGCGCAAATACACTGGGGTTTGCCGCTTCAAACGATAGGTAAAACGCCTCAGCCAACTCTTTCAGGCGGAACGGGTTATGCAGATCGTCAAAAGTAAAATCGTCAACGTATAGATTTAAGGCTGCCGTTGCAGAATAAGGCATTTTTTGCAACTGATTTTCGGGAGTGTTCACAATTATGATACAATCAAAAAAAGGGACTTACGTAATCCTTGAATATTCAAGGAAAGACTGTAAAATTACGGAAATGGTGGTGTGTGGAAAAGTGAGAAGCGCAATCCCCTCACTTCTTCTTGCGCGGCGGCATGGAATAAAGAAAGGATGTTTACGGTGTGCAGGTAATAGTGAATAAGCGCTTGCCTTGTCATTGCGAGGAGGGAGCCGAAGGCGAACGACGAAGCAATCTACCCGATGAGAAGAATATGGCAGGTGGATTGCCGCGTCGCTGTCGCTCCTCGCAATGACAGGGTCTAATGTGGTGCTGCAACTTACCCCTTGACCTCGCAATGACAAAGGCAAGGGTTTTCACTATTCACTGTTACCGTTATGGTCTGCGCCATCCGCCGCGGTGGAAATAATACCGCGTGCCGCGCTTTTCCCACCGTTCATGCTCATATACTGCATGTGGCTCCGGAGGCGTTTCCCATCTGCCGGCGTGCCATGCATATCTGCCCCCCTCCCATCCCCAATAACCGTTTAACCAAATATAGCCGGGACCAGGTGCAACCCCAACAACCTCAACTTGATCATCCGGAGGCGGCAATTCAGAATAAATTTCTGCCTCGCAACTTATCATTACAAAGGTGGCTGCACATGCCACCAGTAGCATTCCTAATCTGCGGAACATTGTCGTGTCCTTTCCTCTATTATGATTGTCCTCATTCTGTTTCCATAACGATAATGGGGCAAAAATAATTCCTGTTACTCTCCTTTCATTCCGACGAACTTATCGGCGTTTTCCTGGAAAAGCACGTTGAATGTTGTTAAACTGCCGTAACACCGGGTGATGTAACCTTGCAATTCAACCTTTTCCGCTTCTTGCAGGTTGGACGAGTTGACCTTTTGCTCAAGCACGCGTAAATTGTTGCGCACGGATACAATTTTCTTGAAAAAGACGTCTATATCCACGTCCTTCGGCATCAACGCGGAATCCGCCGGTGTAATTACCAACTTGCCATGCCGGAATTTTTGCGCGATATCAACGTCGTTCTCCGGCGTCGTGAGTTTTTCGTTTAGGGCGGTAGTGAACGCGTGGAACGCGATGTTATAGACTTCGTCAATTGTCATGATGTTATACTTCGATTTTTACGGTAAATTCTTTTGCACATTTCGTGCATTTAAATTCGGCTGTTATCCAATTGAAATTTTCCATGTATTCCAACTCATATAATTCGCCGTTGCATAAAGGGTCAATGCAGCTGCGTATGTCAATATGATACTTTCGCGGCTCTAATTCTTCCGGTTGCGACTTGATTTGTTCAGTCATTTTACTTTTTGGATGATTTGACTGTTTTCGATTTTTTCACAGGCTTCATCACGCCGGGGGGAACATCAATCATAAGTTTCAACATTGCCGCGGAGAGGGTTTTCCCCTGCGCGTCGTGTTTCAAGGAAACCGTACCGCCTCCGCCGAGCGAGTTGTGCAAAATGAAATTCACCGCCCAAAGATTTGGGAGTTCATACCGCTCAACCTTGCCGAGACATATTCCCTTGAAATGTTTTTTCACGACTGCAGCGCTCAATGCCTTGCGTATCAACGGGTAAAACCGTTCTTCACGGGCAATAACGCCGACGTTTGCCGCGTCGCCTTTATCGCCGGAGCGTGCGTGCGCGATTTGTAATAGTTGTATTTTCATGATTTTCGAGAAATGATATTATTCATACATCTGAAACATTCTCTCCCCGAACGCTCTTCGCAAGGACTCGGGGTTAGAGCGATTTCCTTCACGGAGGTCATTGCGAGCACAGCGAAGCAATCCTTTCTGCAATGGCATTCGGGGAAAAGATTGTTTCGTTGCTGTCGCTTCTCGCAATGACGCCCCTTACAATTTTATACTTCATCTACGTTAATTGTCGAGAATAAAATTCCCGGTTATCGTTTGCCCCGCGCACGTAAGACGGTAAAAATAGACGCCGTTGTGCGCGAAATCCATATTGAGCGGTATAATACCCTTCACTCCCGCTTCCATGCGTACGGGTTGTTGCAGTAATATTTCACCGAGTGAGTTTGTAATTATGAGCGTTGCGTTCCCCCCGATTGGAGGGATAAATGCAAGGCTTAGATTGTGCTCCGCGGGATTGGGGAATGCGTTCGTTTGAAATAATGAAGGCGAATTTATGCCGCGCTCATCAACATTGACGGGAGCATTGATAAAAATATACGCCGTATCCATCGTTGGGGCGCTTGATTGAATTGCAACGCCCGATTTGGAAGATGCCTGTCTGGTGTAAAAGAATGAAACGACGATTGGCTCCGTTGCGCATGGTAAGATCGAATCGGGAAAATCAAACCGAAATTGCATCGTTGAATTAAACGCTGTAACGCTGAATACGCTGAGAGTCGTATCTCCGGTATTGGTCATAAACAAGGTGTCCGTATAAACCTCCGGCGATTGATTGACATTGAATCGGATAGAATCCGTATTCAATTGGACGCTTACATACGCCGGTTCCGTTATTGATCCGAGTAAATAGATGGAATCGCGGGGAGTATTGGCTGCATTCGATTGGATTATGGCATACCCGGTTAACGGCGCAGTATGCGGTTGATTTTTTAAATGAAAAAATACAGGGAGCGTCATTCCTTGCAACACTGAATCGGAAACAACCGAGGGCGTCCACACCGGATTAGTTGTGCTAATTTGGGTGATATAGAGAGTCGTATCTCCCGTATTGGTAATGAGAATCGAATCGAAAATATCGCACGGGGCTTGATACGAAAAAACGATGATATTGCGGCTAACGCCAATTGATGGGTATCTCTTCTGGGGGACGGATTGGGGCACATTGCCATTAATTGGTATTGTATCGGGCGAGTAATCTGCGTCGTTGTCCAGTACAAGCGTCGCCGTATGTGGCAGCGAATCCGTAGGAATGAACGAAACAACGATGGAATCCGATGAGTTTTCCGGAACGACGATTTTCCCTTGGTTAACGGAGAATATTCTATCGCCGATGATACTTGCGTACACGGTTAATGGCGAGGCGGATGATGAATTTTGAATATGAATCGCTTGGGAAATTTTTGTGTGGGACGGTACAGTGAACGTTATAGAATTGGGATTCGCTGCGAATGCGGAAGTGCATCCTGGACCCGCAGACGTTAATATTGTGCCATTGTCCCCAACCGCTACCCACAAACCGTTTGCAAGAGCGACGCCGTGCAAATCGAATTGGGTTCCGCTTACCTCTCGCTCCCACGTGGCACCCGCGTTTGAGGAATAAAGAATCAATCCTCCGGAGCCGACAATCACGCCGGTACTTCCGCTGAATGCAATTGCATACAAGTTATGCGCATCGCCGAGGTAACCGGATTTCCATGTTTTGCCAAAATCGGTGGATTTGACAATTGCGCCGTTATCACCAACGGCTATAATCGTATCCGCTGAATTCACTATCGCTACTGCATTCAGGTCGGCAGGTATTGGTTCGTTGAGTTGATACCAACTTCCAATGCCGCTGTCGGAGGCGAATATTGTATTTGCGGCGCCAACGATAAACCCTTGTGCGCCATTTAAAACCATTCCACGAAAGTCGGCAACAGTGTTAAGAAAGATTTGTGAGCCTACGGAATGGATATGCGTTGCATCAAATTCCCATAATTGCCCGCCCGGACCGCAAAGGAGAATACTCGAATCTATATATTGCGCGCAACCGGTAAAGGATGTGTAGCCATATTGAACAATATACGGTGAAACGATACCCGCGGAATCGCGGGAAATAAAGCCGCTATCGCTCACCGCAAGGAGAATTTTGGAAGGAGTGTATGCTATTGCATTATATCTGCATTGGGGCGTTGTATCCTTAGTCCAAAGCACCCCGGCATTCGTTGATTCTAAAAGAATCGAATCGCCTGCAATGAAGCATGTATCGTTCCCTGCAACGACGACGGAACGAAGGTTATTACCGATAAATGGATTCACCTGCGTCCAACAGTTGCCGAGCGCTACCCCTGCGCAGGATAATAAAATAACAAGCAATGAAAATTTCCGCATATTCATATTCCTCTGAATCGCACAATTTCCTCTCCAATTTGACTCGTAGTTCCACTCACTGCAAAATTAACGAAAGTTTGGATTCATTTATGAGTGTATTCTGATATTATGCTGTTTCCATACTTATATAAAGCGGTCGAAAGCGTATAAACACAAAACTCCCGAAAGCGATTGCGCTTCCGGGAGTTCATATAATTCTTGCTTTCGTATAACACGATTCCGGTTTACATGCAATTGAATATTATCTATATGGTCAATGCCCGGGACCCGGTCCACCGACTGGTCCTCTGCCTCTATCGCGCCATTTTCCTTCCGTCCATTTCCAACCGTTTCGTCCATGTTTCCAATGCCCTGCAACCCATATTGCATGAGGGCGGGGTGGTATTTCCCAACGCCCCGGCGCCCAATCCCATCTCCCATCAACCCACGCCCAGTGTCCGGCAATCCATATATGCGCGGGCGAGGGGGCGGGAATGACGGCTTCCACCCGCGGTGCAGGCGGAGCTATTGTTATTGATATTTGTGCGAACGTATTCTTGACAAAAAATAGCGCCAAAAATACTATCGCCAAGATTCGCATTTTATTAAGCATTTGTCGTAATGATTTTGTTTGATTGTTTAGTTTACGGAATACACAGTATTGCACTGTTTTTTATTCATCTAATAAAATCTTTAGTCTAAACCTACCGCCCATCCCCCATTCTTCGCTCATCATCGGAACGTTTTTCCGCGGGTTGGTTTTCTACGCGCGACGCTTTATTCCAATGCCCTTCCATGTAAGAATACCCCGTGCTTCCATGCCGCCAATATCCATGTATATAGACTGCATCGTGCGACGGCGGCGCTTCCCATCTGCCCGCCTGCCAAACCCACGCACCCTTCCACGCCCAATTGCCGCCTATCCAAACATACCCGGGCGCAGGAGCAGCGCCGATGACTTCAACGCGCGGCGGCGGCGGTTCGGTCTCAATTGTTGCGACACATCCGTTCAGCACGCTAACACAACACGCGAACATCACGCACGCGGCAATCTGACGCCGCTTTGAGAATACACGTACAATTATTTCTGTTTTTAATTTTGTTATCATTCAGTTAGACGGCGATAAGTGGATAAGGATTAATGGTATATGATTATTAATTTTTAATGTTCTTCTACGATGACTTCGGGCGTCACTTCATTTTTGGGAATAAGGGCGGGCCAATAGGCAACAACTTCGGAAGGTTTCGGTCTTCCGCCTGCAAATCCCGTTACTGTCGGAGGTCCGGTAAGAATGAGCGGCGCAATTTCCTTGCAAAACCTCTCCATAGCGGCAAAATCAAAGCCGCGGACTCCCACTCGCATCATAACTTCATTGGGTATGATTGGCTCCGCAAGCGGACCGTGGCATGCATTGTAGCCGATAAATTCTGTGCGGATTTCATCGAAGGAAAGATTGAGATCGCGCAGGCGGAGGCGGAGAATTTTATCCGCCGCTTGCGCTTTTTTCAGCGCATCGGGCCATGCATACGTCAGCGAACCGAATGCAGTGTAACCATCTGCGTAGCTCATGGAAACTTTATAGAACGGGGTCGCTGGTTTTCCTTGTATGCCGAAAACACGGACGCGGTTCTTTTGTTTCTCCTCTTCCAAGCGTATCGTCGTAAAGTCGGCAACGCAATCGGGCGTTATATACTCCCGCGGATCGCCGATTTCGTACAAACATTGTTCGGCAACCGTGGCGCGCGATACCAGCCCGCCGGTATCCTTATGCTTCGTCATAACGAATTCGCCGTTTGGGTAGGCTTCAACGATGGGAAAACCGATGCGGTGCATGTTTGGGACTTTTTCCCAGCCGCCAAGAAAATTACCGCCGGTGCTTTGTGCGCCGCATTCATTGATGTGCCCTGCAATCGTGCCGGCAGCCAATTTATCCCAATCGCTTTCACCCCACCCGAATTCATGGATCATCGGAGCCAGCGTCAGCCCCGTGTCCGTCGTTCTACCCGTAATGACAATCTGCGCGCCGTCCTGTAATGCCTTAACGATGGGAAAAGCGCCGAAATACACGTTCGCGGATAGCAATTTTTCGCGAATCGTCTTTCCGCTTACGCCGGTTTCCATATTGCTCAATTCAACGCCCCTGTCGAGCAATTCGTCAATTTGCGGCAAAATGTTATCGCCCATTACCACGCCGATGCGCAACCCTTTAACGCCTAATTTTTCCGCAACGGCAAACACGGCGTCGCGCGCGGCAAGCGGATTGACTCCCCCGCCGTTCGTTATTAATTTGATGTTCCCTTTAATCAAATGGGGCAAAATTTTCTCGCACGTCTCGACAAGGTCTTTTGCATAACCGAGTTTCGGATTTTTTAATTTCTGTTTTTGCATGATAGACATGGTAACCTCGGCAAGGTAGTCCATCATCATGTAGTCAATCGGTCCTTTCGTAACCTGCATAAGCGGCGCCTGCAGCCAATCGCCCCAGAATCCTTGTCCAGATGCAATGCGAATTTTTTCTTTCATAGTAGGATGAACGTTATAAATTATCAGCGAAATTACGAAATAAGCAACCGCCCAATTCCGGCATGGGGCAATTTCATAAAATAAAATAGATATCTATGATTGTCATTCAGACGCTTCACTCCGTCTGAATGACAATTCGACCTGATTCGCAACTTTATAATTCTTAAATGTGTTCCGATGCTGCCGCTTACTTCTTCAATTCAACAACTGTTACACCGCTGCCCCCTGCGTTCCAATCCGCAAGACGCGACGCTGACACCGCCGGATGCGCTTTGAGGAGATTTTGCACGTACGTCCGAAGCGCACCCGTCCCTTTTCCGTGAATTATTTCGATTGTCTCAAGCCCGGCGGCAACGGACTCCGCAATAAAATTCTCAACGGCGTTCACCGCGTCGTTTCCGTACATGCCCCGTAGATCAATTGATGATCGGGTTTCGGGCGGCAAGACGACGGAGGGATGCTTATGGAACGTTTTCTTTTTATTCTGTGAATCAGTGCGACTTAGCGATTGAATGTTGATTCTGACTTTCAAATCACCCGCTTGAATTTCCGCAGAATCAGAGTTTTCCGAGAGACTGATGATAGTCCCTTCGACTTCCGAACCGGCAATCTGAACGTGGTCGCCAATGTGGAAGCGCTCCGGGTCAAGATTTCGGGGAGCATCTTTATTCTTTTCTTCAAGCTTACCCTGTAATGTCTTTTGCGCTTCGGTGAATTGCTTGCGAATGGCTTTCTGTTCTTCCGCGGAAGCCTCGCGCAATTCGCGGATTGTATTCTCAACCAGCGCCCGCGATTCTTCAAGGAGTGCGCGGGATTCTTCTTTCGCTTTCCGCACTACTTCGCGCGCGTCCTTATTTGCGTCGCGCAATTTGAGTTCGTATTCGCCGGAGAGTTTTTCATATTTGTTCATTTCGCTCCGCGCACGCAATCCTTCTTCCCGCGAGATCCGCAACGATTTATCCAATTCAATTAAGAGCGATTCCATATTGCTTTGCTGCACACCCATGCGGCTTTTTGCATCCTGAAGAACGTCGCCGGGAAAATCTAATTTTTGAGCAATCTCAAATGCGTAACTGCTTCCCGGAATTCCGATGCGGAGTTTATACGTAGGCCGGAGCGATTCGGAGTCAAACTCCATGCCGGCATTTTGTGCGCCGGGGGTCTCGTGCGCAAATGTTTTTAGCGCTCCGTGGTGCGTCGTAACGATAGCGAGCGCGCCCCTATTGATAAGATTGGAGAGCACGCTCATCGCCAACGCGGAGCCTTCGTCGGGATCGGTTCCGCCGCCGATTTCATCAATAAGCACAAGCGAATGGCTCGTACTTTCATGGAGAATAGATTTTATGTTTTTAAGATGCGAACTGAACGTGCTTAAGTCGTCTTCAACCGATTGATCGTCGCCAATATCCGCAAACATATTGTCGCATATCGGAAGAAGCGTTCCCGCTTCCGCCGGGACATGCATTCCGCATTGGGCCATGAGAATAAGCAGTCCGACTGTTTTCAACGCAACAGTTTTGCCTCCGGTATTTGGTCCGGAAATAACCAGCGCAGTATAATCGGCTCCCAATTCCACTTGCAGGGGCTCAACGCGGTCATATCCGTGGTGGGCAATAAGCAGCGGATGACGCGCATTGATGACGTTTGCACGGCTTTCGTCCGAAAACATTGCAGCCACACCGCGAATCTCCAGGGAATATCTGCCTTTCGCATAAATGAAATCGAGAGATTTCAATGCGTCAATCGAACGGGTCAATTCACGAAGCGCCGTGCGAATACGGGTCGTTAGCTCGCGAAGAACGAATGAAATTTCTTTCTGCTCTTCAAATTGCAGCGAGATGATTTCATTGTTGAGTTCAAGCGTTTCATTCGGCTCGATAAATACCGTTTGCCCTGTTTGTGAAACGCTGTGCACCACGCCGGCAACTTTGCGCTTATGTTCCGAGCGCACGGGAATAACCATTCTGCCGTCGCGCTGGGTAAGAATGTCGTCCATCGTAAAATCCTTATCGGAAACGCTCCTAAGGATTCGGGAATATTGCTTGCGCAGCATTTCCTGTTTTTCAATGATATCCTGCCGTAGCGCACGCAGCCGTTTGCTTGCGGTATCGAGTACCCGCCCGCCTTCATCTACCGTTAACTCAATATGGCGCTCCAATAACTTATCGCCAAATAATCCTTCTGCTATTGTTGTAAGCCCGGGAACAAGATGTTTGCGCTGTTGTATGTATGCCTGCAGCGCGCGCGATGATTGAAGCGTTGATAAGATACCGATGAATTCGGATGGTTCGAGGTGGGAGTTTTCTATCGTCGCCCGTTTGAGCGATTCGCGAATGTCGCGGATTCCGTTAATTGGGATGGTGTCTTCGGTTTCCAGTAAGATTCGCATTTCGGAAACCAATGTATGCTGGCGGTTTAATGCCTCCCGATCGGTAATCGGTGCGCATGCCGAAAGGAGTGTTTCACCCAAACCGCTGACAATATAGCGGCGAACGCGCGTCCTGATTTTTTCAAATTCTAATTTTTCGAGAGCGTGGATGAATGGTGAGGAAGCCGGACGTTCAGTCATGCGAAACTCCGATATTACGACCCGCACATCATTTCATTGACGAGACGGCGCACTACCGCGCCATCGGCTTTCCCTTTCAATTCCTTCATTACCGCCCCCATGATCGCGCCGAAATCGGATTTACCATCCGCGTGTTGAATGATTGTGGCAATCGTTTCTTTGATTTCCGCTTCGTCCATTTGCGCGGGCAAGTATTCCATCACAATCGCCAATTCCTTGCGCTCCTGCTCAAGCATTTCGGGTCTGTTCGCATTTGTCAATTGTTCGATTGTTTCCTTGCGTCTTTTTACGGCAGAAGTCAATAATGAAAGTTCCTCTTCAGGGGTCATTTCGCGATCTATTCCGCGTTTATCCATTTCAATGATTGCGGCGCGAAGCGAACGTATAGTGTCTCTGCGCACGGTATCGCCGGAAATCATTGCCGCTTTCAAATCGGCAGTGATGCGTTCTTTGAGTGTCATGTAATATTATCTGTTGAAAACAATGAAATTTACGTGAGCAATTCCTCTTCACCTGCTCAATTCTCTTGAAGCATTTTCAGACCTTTTTGGGCATCTTTCGCATTTTTACAATCATGTTTTACAACTTCATTGTAATATTTTATTGCGTCGTCCTTTTGCTGAAGGTTGTGATATGCCTGAGCAGTCCAGAGAAGCGCGTCGCAATCATCCTTGTTTATAGCAAGTGCTTTTTTCAAGTCCTCAAGTGCGTTCTCGTATTCTTTTTTCACAAGTAATGTTACCCCCGTCATTTTAAACGACTCTTCCATTCCGTTGTCAATTTCCTGCTTTGATGCAGACGTATCGTTTGGGGCATGTTCAATATACGCTTGATAACTCGCGAACGCGCTGTCTTGTTCATTTCCCTGATATTGCGTTCTGGCGATGTTCAGCAGCGAATATGAATCGTTGGACGATTTTTCCAATACTTTGCGGTACCACAGTATCGCGCTATCCGGTTTATTGAGGAATGCATAGCACAATCCGATGTTCTTGTACGTGGAGAGCGAGCTTGCGTCTGCACAGCGTTTCAATCGCAATTGAAAGAACGAAATCGCATCGTCAAATTTTTTCTCGCGCATTTTTTGAGGTCCGATCAATTTCGTAATCTGGCAATCGGTGGTATCGTGCAAGCAATAGGATTCAAAAACGGAGAATGCTCCGGCGGTATCGCCGGATGATAATAATGCGCTTCCATAAAATTTCAGGTCATTCGGCGTAAACGCCGCGGAATCCTTCTGCATAAATTGGCGATAGGTGGCGGCTGCGCCGGTAAAATCTTTCGCATATACCTGGCATTGCCCAAGCAATTGATAGGCTTTTATACCCGAGGAATCATTTCGGAGTTCGGTGACGCGCTTCAACGGCTGCACTGCGTCTTTATACTCGCCCATCTGAAACGCAAGGACTGCGTCGTTCCACACGTAATTAAAATTGGAAGGGTCTAATTGCTCCAACTGTTTATATATATTACGCGCATCCTTTTTATTTTTCTGCTCCAAATAAATAGATGCAAGGTTCTGGAGCGAGGCAGTATCATTCGGATTTGACGCGATGAGGGATTTAAACTCCATTTCAGCCGTATCAACGTCGCCATTTTTATAGAGTGACATGGCGAGTTTGTTCCGAACTGAAACTGATTTCGGATCGAGACGCAATGTGGTTTCGTACTCCTCTTTCGCCAGCACGTTTACGTCATGCCGGGAATATAAATCGCCGAGGGATTCATGCGGCTCGGGTTTTGATGCGTCGAGTTCAGAGGCTTTCGTCAAATAAAACGTTCCCTGTTTGAATGAATCCGCAAGAGCATACGAAAGCCCCAAATTGTACATATTCGCATACGTTGGATTTGCGTGTTCATTTTTCACTGCATTTGCAAACGCCAATATTGCGGAAATATAATTTTTCTTTTGAAAATAGGCGTTACCTAATTCTTGATACGCGACTGCATAGTCGTTTTTCAAATCAACAGCGCGTTTCAAATGGGCTATCGCGGAGTCGGGCTGCTGCGCCGCATTGAATACAACGCCGAACAAATACGCGATGCGATATGATTTCGGGGAGCTTTGCTCCGCTGAACGCAGGCATTGCACGCCGTTTTCATATTGCTTCGATTGCAGTGCGTTCTGCACGCATGTTTCAAAATCATCGGCATACAGTGAAGCCGTTACAAGCGTGAACGCTGCTATGAGGGCAAATAATTTCATGAGAGTCTTATTCGGGTTCTTTCAATCGGATAATTTGTGTTGTCGGTACTAATTTTTGGTCGAGTACAATCCTTTGTCCTGCGGCGTTGCAAATGAATGCCAACAATCCTTTCGCAAGGGCAGGCTTTCCTTCGGTCGTATAACCCCACACGGAATGCAACAGAGGGTATTTTTTCAAATAGATATATGCGGGATGCAGTAAAACAGCCCCGCCTGTATTGCCTGTTGAGTCAATTGCGGAAACACGGAGAATTTTCACCGTCGTATCCGAAGAAACGCAATCCCAGTCCATGAATCCGATTGCGCCGCCATTCCTGCGTACGGCGGAAACCACCTGCGATGCAGAATCACACACGATGTTTGCGCTCTTCAATGGCTCGGCGGTAATCTGTCCGGTAACGTAGCCATATACACTGGAAGTCGGGCTAGGGACGACAGTCGTTACCGGCTGATTATAATGCACTCCGTAGGACGTCCACGATATGCTCGTAGCCGGTGTTACGTTTGACTTCAGCATAAGTTCCTTCAATGCCGGAATGCTTATGGAATCGAGCGGATTCTGACGATTGACGATTACCGCCATTGCATCCTTGCCAATTTCGTATTCTCCAACCTGGATCTTATATTTTTCAATAAGCTGCCGTTCTTCGTCGCTGAACGCACGCCCAAGAATGATAAGCTTTGATTTCCCGCTCAATAATTGCACCACGGCATCGCGAGAATTCGTCGGCACAAGAGTTAGGCTTACATGCGGATAGATGCTATCATATACCGCAACTTCTTTCTGCATGAGCGGCATCGTGTATTCATCGCAATAAATTGTCAGCGAGCCTTCCGATGGAGATTCTTCCGGTTTTTCGTTATTGCCGTTGGAGCATGAAAGCGCGAATACGCCCGCCAATAGAAACATGCCGCACACGAACGTGTATTTCACACTATTGCTTTTCATTTATTTTCAGGGCTTATGCGCGCTTCTTCCGAAATAGCTCAACACCGCCTTATAAATGCCGTATAATATCATAACGACGCCGAATAAATTCCTATACAGTGATGGAGCATTTTCAAGCAACTCCCCGGTAAAGAGCAGTATGCCATAAATGATGCAAACTACTGCAACTGAATACCCGAGATACTTCATCCACGGAAAATTCATTCTTGCGGAAAACGACGAAAGGATTCACGGGAATAACAAATAAGCCTTTGCGTTGTTTAAGGCAAAGGCTTATCATGTAATTGAATGAAGCGCACGGCTTGGCTCATTTCAACTTAAATTTAATCACTTGATCCGTCCAGACGGCAATCGGTTCTTTATTTTGAATGGCAGGAGTGAATCTGCATTTTTTAATCGCGTCTATTGCCGCTTGATTGAAAATCTGCTGATCGGTTTTTTCAACAATAACATTCCCCACAGTGCCGTCCTTCATCACTTGGAACCGAAGCGTTACACTACCCTCCAAGCCGGCTTTGCGGGCAAGTTCGGGGTATTGAAGAACCGTTTTTAGCGACGTAACCATCTCCGGCTCTTTTTCAACGTCAACGAAAGCATACGGATCATCGGTGCTTTCGGACTCTTTTGTCGCCTCGATTGGAGCTTCTGGGATTACATTAACGCCGGAACCTCCCGTACCCACTGAATCGCCTACCGGACCGGATTGGGTTAGTTGGTTAAGGGTCGCAATGGTTTGTTCGGGTGAGACCTCAGCATCCGGAACCGGAACTGGAACACCGACTGAAGGCTTTGCAACAGGCTCCGCAACAGAGACAGGCTGCTGCATTGTTTGCTCCATCGAAGGCGGCGGTGCAAGATCGGACAGTTTCATGTGCACCATCGGCATAGCCTTCGATTCCGTTTCTCCCATGTGTTGGGCTATCCAAAACGCAAAAAGAAAAACCAAATGCACAACTACGGCTATAACCAATGCGTCAGCTAAATATTTGCGGTAATTCTTCTTAAGCTCTATACCGCCATATTTCATTAAATTGAATTCCAATTCGGCGATGCTCATAAGCCGTCAACCTCCTTGTGATCATCAGTGCTCATCGTCGAAAGGCTGAAACGCCGCTCATGCGTAGCCCCGGGTCCCATTGAAAGCAATAACTCCCCGTCGGCAATGTCCAATTCGTCCAACATATCTATCAAACGCTGGAACGAGGCTTTTCGATCCATGCGCAATGACGTAATCAATTTAGGATTCTCTTTATTCTTTGCGACTAACAAGGGCTCAAGTTTGCCAAAATCTATTTTATTGGGGGCTTCTTTACCGGCAATCCAGAAAATAGAACCGTCTTTGCGAACGAGCAAAGAGAACAAATTTGATTCCGGCACTTTGATATTCTCCGTATTCGGAGGCATCGTTATCTCCATTACCTGCGGCTGGGTAAGAGTGGTCGTAAACATAAAAAAGGTAAGCAAAAGAAATGCAACATCAACCATTGGCGTCATATCCATACGGACGCCAAGGCGTTTCATCTTTTTATGTTTCTTGCCTTTTTTAGACGATGCACCTGCGCGGGGCGCTATATCAGCTGCCATACCATAACTCCGAAATGGATATTGTTCTCAAATGCATGTTCCTATTATTTACCCGCCGTTACTTCCTGCGACCGCCCGGTTTTTGTGACAAAATTGAACCGGATAACGCCGTTTTTCGTCAACACGTCCATCACATCGCTTATAAACCCATAATCAATCCGTTTATCGGCATTTATTGCATAACGCAACCCGCGCAATTTAGCGGGTTTGGCAGCATCCACAATTCGCGACTGCAAAATGACCTTGTCCAATTCTTGCAAATTCAAACGCACTGAGGATTTTTCTATCAATGCCTGCTTTGAAAGCGGTGTTCCGGTTGAATCCTTCAAATCAAGGGGGGCATACACATACGGACGGTCCGGCTCATTGGAGAGTGATAAGAGAATGACTGTATCCGCACGGGCTGTATCAACCGCAAGCGTGATACTTGCCATATTGTATTCGGGCAATTTCGTCGTATCGGCAAGAGCGCTCGGCAGGCGCAAATCGTATTTTGCCTGATCTTCCTGCGATTGCGATTTGAATTTCGCCGTCAACATGAAAAACGTCAAAAGCAGAAACGCGACATCCACCATCGGCGTCATGTCAACGCGAAAATTGAGACGCGGCTTTTTTATAATGGGCATGGTCTCTTAGGAATTGTTGCCGTACGTGGAAGAATTAGGATTTCGTCCGCGCGCTAAGAAGTTCGACCACGTTCAATGTGGCTTCATCAATGGAATAGACAAAACTATCCACTTTGTTGGTAAAGTAATTATATGCCACAATTGCAACAATTGCCGCAATGAGACCGCCTGCGGTATTGACGAGTGCTTCCGAAATACCGATTGACAATTGGACTGCGCTCGAAGCCTGCCCCGTGTTCGCCAACGCTCGGAACGCCCGGATCATACCGACAACGGTACCGAGCAGTCCGATCATCGTTGAGATAGACGCGATTGTCGAGAGAGCAATAAGATTTTTTTCAAGAAGCGGCGTCTCCAAGCCCGTCGCCTCTTCTATCGAGCGACGCAACTCCTGAATTTGCTTGTCGGGAGCCATGTCTTTCGACGCGGAGAATCTGTCCAAGCCGGCGCGCACAATGTTTGCAAGCGAACCTCTCTGGGTATCGCATTCTGCGAGTGCGCCTTGAATATCGTTTGCCTGAAGTTTCGCTTCAATTCGCTTCAGAAATTCGGGGGCGTTGCCTTTCCCCTGCGCTTTATTCAGTGAGAAAAGACGCTCGAGAATAAAGGTAACCACCAAAATCGAAAGAGTAATCAGCGCCGGCACAAGCAATCCGCCTGTATGAATCGTGCCGAGGAGATCGGTCGGGGTGTCATAATCTACCGCACCTGTCGGCATTTTTTGGAAATGAGCGTCATTGCCAAGAATAATATTGTGAATCAGAATTGCCGCGACAAGCGCCAGCACAAGCACAATGAGGGTGAACCATGAACGTTGCTTCATTTATGAAGAATGTCTCCAACAGAATATAATGTTAATTGACAGTAAATTCAGAAAAATGCGTCTCGACAATACAGAATACGTTTCCGTATGAATAGACACCATTCATCAACGATCTGTTACAATCGCAAATTTCAATATCCAACTGTATCGAAAAAACTTGCGGCGAAATTACACAATACAAGCCTATAGCAAAATGCCTAATTGCTCCCGAATCAATTCTCCCAATAATTTCATAGATGTGGATTCACGAACCGCGCAAACAAATTGCAAATTGGCAGCAAAGGTTAAACCTAATATTGTATGACTAAACAAAAGTGGACCAGATGGGGATCGAACCCACGACCTCCAGAGTGCGATTCTGGCGCGCTCCCAAACTGCGCTACTGGCCCATAGGGAGCGCAAAAATACAAAAGAAACATTTGAGTATCAAAGGCGATTGCGGTAATTCATCATTGAATTTGCTCAAATTCGCACAAATTGAAAAAAGCCTGCCCGTTCGTGCCATCGGCGGCGGTATCCGCCTCGCATCCAATGCGAATGCTGTCGCCGGTGTTTGCCTCTATTGTGTCCGTCATCGTATAAAATTGCCACACGGCGCTGAACACAGTTGGACCGCTTATTCGCACGGGCGGGGCGGGCGGTGAATAATGCAAAACATTTATATATGTTTCCCCTTCAACGTTCCGCTGCATACCCCAAAATGATATTTGAAATACATGTGTTCCGCTAATGGCTGGTATGGTTTGATAAATTGCCCCTTCCACAGGATATGTCCCGGGTGTTATCGCAACCGAGAATACACCCCCCCCAACCGGAATTTGAGACGACTGCGCAACCAATGAATCGGCGCTTATATTCCAACCTTGCAATGAGAAGCTCCCGTTTTGAGAAAACGAAGAATTTTGAAGAAGGTTGACGTCCAAAGGCGTTTCACCCGTTACATTATGTAAACATCCCGCGAAAGCAATCACGCATACGAAAATGAGAATACTGAAAAGATTTTTTTTCATGAACGCAAGTTAAAGAATTTTTGCGTCAGTTGAAATTTCTTAATTTGTAGTGCATTTTCTTGATGACTATTACTATATGATACGACCCACACCTTTACTACTCTTTGTTTTCATAATTGTCATGATTTCCGTTACAAGCGGATGGAGCCAATCGGAGAATCCCCTTGCGCCGCCTTTTCCAGCCCCCAAACTCGGCGTTGAAGGCGGAATAGGCATAAATCAACAACAAGGCGAGTATGCTTCCAATTGCGGCTGCACTTTCCCTTCCGGTAACGGTTCTGGCTTTATTTTAGATGCTATCGGCGAACGATTTCTCGGTTATCAACTTTCTCTCGTAGGGCGTTTTGGCGTGTTATTGAAGAATACATCGTCTTCGCTCATGACTGATACAAATCAAACATCTCTCCAAAACGGCGCTATTGTGAAACAGACAGTGCCCTTCACGGAACAGGCGTCGGTGAAATTGACGTACATCGCATTTACTCCGACGATTCGCTATTATATCCTGACGGATAGGTTGTTTGCCGAAGTGGGACCTTCATTCGGTTTCCTCCTGTCATCAAATCTCAATGCGACAGAACAAGTCAGCCAATCGGGTTATACGTTCACCGATGGGTCAACTGAGAGGCAAATTCAAAACGGCTCTATTACCAACGGAAGTACATTCAACATGTCTCTTTTTGGAGGCATTGGATATACTTTTCAATTAAAAGGACGCTTGGCTTTCTCACCCGAGGTCTTTTTTATGTTACCGTTAACATCCGTACAAGACGGCTCTAACTGGAAAATCATGTCCTATCAAGTAACAGGGACTCTCTCATGGACGCTTCATTATTAATGTTCAATCGCACAGTGAAAACACATTTTCTTCTTACATCCAAAATCTGCGGATTTGTCGCAGTTTTCCTTTTATTGCTTGCAGGGAATGCCTGCGCACAACAACAAACTTCGTGGCATGTAGCCAATAAATACGCCGGCGTTACCGTGGATGGACTCTATGGGCAGATTCTTCATATTATTAAATATAATCCTGCGATGCCCAATGATACGGTGGATTTATTGTGTACGTCATCCGCAACTTCCCATACGAACTTTGTCTTTGGAAACGGCAATGGCGATACTGTATATATAACTAATAACAACGACAATATTTTTTACGTGTATAATAGAACACCGAAAATACCTGCTCAAATAAATCCCACAAAAGCTGACAGCGTCTATATTGACGGCGATACAATTATAGCGGATTGGAGACTAAAAAGCGAGGGGTATGATATCAAGCAATATACATACCCATTTCTCACGAATTCATCGGGCTCGATTGCAATAGAATATCGTGCAGAGCAAACAGACGTGACGACGACAAATTATTTGATAGGGATATTGTTGGAGTTTGATACGGATATTCAATCGGGAATTGCTGCATCATGCAACAATGTCAATGTTGGCGGGGATAATGCTCCTGTCCTTGACTCGCGTCAATACGAAGCAAGTGTGAACGGAAATTGTTTCGTGCCGGTCAGCAACAAATACATTGGTGCGGATTCCATGCCTCAATGGTATCAAATTGCCAATAACTTCGATGCGCCTCCTGCTTCAGGACCTATAATCCTTGGAAACATGCAAAATCCAAGCGTTGTATCGCCCGGCTCAGGTCCGGTACTCACCCCGCCGGACGAGTGGTACATCGGCACATGGGCGCTTGATCAGGATGCCGGAATAGGATTGAAAAATGTTTCATGGATAGTTGGTCCGCCTGATTTTCAGCTTGGCGCCACAATTGGCGATGTTGCATTGGTGTATAAATGGAAAGTTAATTCCAATCCATTCCGTTGCTGCATGACGTTTGGACCGAATGACGGGGTGAATGAAAATTTCAATTGTTACAATGCAAATTTTTGGCTGAACCTTCGGTATCCGATTGAGACAATTAAAAATCCAGCCGGTGTTAAAGCAATACCCATTGATACGATCCAGCTCTGGACGACAAACGTCAATGAAGGCGGCGGTACGCAACAAAATGTTCTTGCAACTTTGGATACGGCTGGCACGTGTTTTGTCCTGCTCCCCGGAGAATCAAATATTCAAAAGGTTATCGCGCAAAACCAAAACACGAATACTCTCGGGCCTTCCGAGACTGGCTATTGCCAGTGGCTCGTTCGAACGGATACTTCGCGTTGCTGCCAATTAGGCGATACATCGTGGATTGAAGACACTATCAATGTCTCCGTAACAAGCACCCAAGAGCCTATTCCGTTTTTCACCCCGTGCCAGCCAACAATCGCCGTCTATTGCTATAAATGTTTTGTTGATGTACTGCCGCCTCTGATAACTGACGGTGTCAGGAACGGTACAACATTTACATGGACAGTCCAGGATGGCAGGCACTGCGATCTCGGCATTGATTCGATAAACATCCTTGATTCGACAAATTTCAGTGTTTCAATAACGCCCTATCCCTTCCCTCATTGCGATACCAATGCAATAACGATTACTGGGACTATTATTGATACGACGCAAAAGGGACAATTGACTATCCAACTGATTGATTGTAATAATAATGCCGATACAATTAACTTGCCCTATGCCGCTGTCTTCGACAAACTGCCTCCTGTAATTGCTTCGACGAACCAGACAAATCTTGCAACTGGTTCATCTTTTGCCTGTTCGCCAAATTTCGAGTGTACAACCGTTAAAGTCATTGACAATCCTATGCCGCCGGTGAGTGGTGTCGCAAAAATCACAATATTACAATCCCCGAACTTTGTGACAAATGTGCTTTCTCATACCGGTGCTAACGCGGCGGATACCGTGACCGCATGCGTCATTGACACATTTTACAACGCACAGCTTGTGTTTAACGCGACGGATTTATCCGGAAATGTGATGCCAAATGATACTGTCACATATTGCACGCTTCAAGACACCCTCCCGCCCGTTATTACCGGTGGTTTGAACGGGTTAACATATTCATATTCGATAACGGAGAAACGCCCATGGGATCGAGGCTTATTAGATGTTACTGTCACTTCTTTTACCAATGTATCTGTAACTGGACCGACTTTTTACGGTGATACGCTTGCAACAATTTCATTCACAATCGTTGATACTGCATTAAGCGCCAATTTCTGCTTCACCGCACGTGATTCCTTCTTCGTTGATTCTACTGACGTAAGTCAATTTGGCGGCACCGATGCAAACCATATAGCAACACAATGCGGTACATATACTTCAGGTGTTGATACTGAGCCGCCGAATTTGTCCGTTATGACGAATCCTTTAAATCCAGCACAGGCAATCATTATAGCAAACGACATACATTATATAAATGGTGTTTTGTATGCAAATGATAAGAATTTGAACCAACTCTATTTTCAATCAGCAACGGATATGGATACTACGTCGAGTAGACCCACTATATCTGCTTGTACGACGAAACAATTAAGTTGGACTATCAATGTTCTCGATACATTATCTTTGACGGATTCGGCTGCCTGTTTCATTGTCGCAGTAACAGATTGCCAGCCCAATCTGACAGTTGATACTCAGTGGTGTTATCAAATTCTGCCCGATTTGGTTCCTCCATTGTTTGCATTTACACATAACGGCGTGACGCGTGATACTATGCATTTCACTGCCATTGATTCCGGGGCGTATTCCCGTGGGCTTGATTCAGTCTATCTCACGAATCTTATCAATGTAGATCCCCTTAATATCGGTGTAAACGGCTCGCGGGGCGTTGATTCGCTCCCATTTACTGTACATATTACCGATACGACAAAACCCGCTTCGGCGTGTATTAATGTTATGGATTTATGGACTGCCACACATCCTGTCGTTCAGGCAGCGCAAATCACACAAGGGTGTTTTTCGACGTACGTTACACCCGTTTGGCTTGATACACTCTCGGTCGTAGAGAATGGCTATCAATTCGCGGTGCCTTTGCATATCTCGATTGCGAATGATACTGAACAGATAACGTCTGTCGATCTAAAGATACAATTTACCGATGGAATAATTGCTTTCGATGGCGCATCAGGCGCAAACGGCTCTATTACAGCCGCGGCACCGACAGATCTCGGAACGTCGAACGGCATTCACTCGTTTGTATTGCACTTTACCTCGTCCCCGCAATTACCGATGGGACCTCAAATCGTCGGATATCTAAACTTTACTGCAGGGCAATTAAAAGACATAGGAGCTGCGAACGTATGGATAATTCCCGGAAGCGTCATTTATAACGATTACCGGACAGCGCCATATTATGCGTCGCCTTCGGTTGTATTGCCAAATCTCGCGCCGTTTTCGTCAATACTTACGGGTGATTCAGTTTTGGTCAGCGGACAGTGTCAGCAAATATTGTTGCAGCAAAGCGGCACTCCTCTCGATCTCGGGCAAAATATTCCGAATCCGTTTTCCAATTCGACGACAATCAATTACACGCTCGACCGTGCAGGGATCATGAGCCTTACATTGTACAGTTCGCTGGGCATTCCGGTCGCGACGCTCGTGAGCGGCGAAGAAAAACCGGGATCATACCAAGTATCCTATAATGCTTCGCAATTGAAGCCCGGAGTGTATTATTATTGTCTCACCGCAGGTAACGCGATGATTGCAAAAACCATGCTTATCATTCGGTAATATCCGGTAACGTAAAGACGTTTTTATTTATATATTTGCACACAATACAGGTTGAAATAGCGGCGGAGCCGTTTGATGAATAACGCTGCCGCCTTTCATTGCGAATCATCAATATTATAACGCTATAACGTGCGAATAATACGCATCGGTTTTTTCCTTCTTTGTGCGCGCGCATGTTTCGGACAAGGTTTCTTGTTCGACGCATTCGATGCGCGTTCGTTGGGAATGGCGTCTGCGCCGTTCGCCGCTCCCGCCGATGCATCCGACCTGTTTCTCAATCCGGCGTCGTGCGCATACATGCGCGGATTATATCTTGATGCAGGCGCGATGATGAATTTCCGGGATGCGCAGTTTTCCATGACGAACTACCCCGGAGTTACCCCGGCAACGCTCGCCTTCTATTCTAATTCCACTGCAAACGGAGCCGAAGGGTTTCCGATGGGAAATTTTGTCTATTCTCCGCAACAGCTTCCATTCGGCATAGGTATCGGCGTCAACGAGCCATATCAGTTCCATACCTTTTGGCAAAGCCAATGGGCAGGCAGCAGTATTGCGCATCAATCGGATGGGCATGCGTTGTTCACGACCTTTGCACTTGGCTACCAGTTTAACCGGATGTTCTATGCAGGTGCGAACATCCATATTGTAACGGGCGGCGTGGATCTGTTCACGGTCGAGAATGGAAATACTATCCAATCACTGGGCACCGGCACAAGTGCTGCCGCAGGCTTCTCGGCGCTTTTTATTCCAATGCGTCAATTTTCTCTTTCCGTCGGGTATCTCAGCGGAACGAATATCTCATTACAAGGGAATACGCAAGTGTATGGGAATTCTACGAATAATTCGACGTTACGGTCGGGGGCATATCATTCCGCACTCTCTCTGCCCTCCATTCTTACGCTTGGTGTCGCTTCCCGCCCCATTTCGGGATTGACGCTTGAAGCAGGCGTAGAATTGGTCGGATGGGGTTCGCTTGACCAATTGCAGAATAATTACGGCGATTCCAACTACACGGCGTTGCAAACGAATTTTCAAAATAGTTTTTCCCTTCGATTTGGCGCAGAATACGTCATTCAGCAATCGGTTGCTTTTCGCGCCGGCATTCGGTACGTGTCCGCCGCGGTCTCCGATTCCAATGTTTCCCCGTTCTATCCAGACGCTGACGCGGTGCAATACTCGGTTGGCTTCGGATATTACTTCAGCCGAAACGTCCGCATTGATCTTGCCTATCAAGGCAGCGCATACAGCAACACCGACGCAAAACTGCTTGGCAACGCAGGCGTGTACAGCATAACGCAATCGCAAATTGCGGCAACAATTTCACTGCTTTTTGAACCGACGTCGAACCCGCTCCGTTCACCCCTGCCGAAACGTTGACCTGTTTCCGGTTTCGTCGTGTGCACCTCTGCAAGTGTTAATAACGTATTCCTCTTTCCTCTACTCACAATACATGAATTCAATAATCGAACCTCACGATTTGGTAGTCAACAAGCATCTTGCCGAAGCGCTTGGATTGACACTTGAAGAATACGATTCCATTATTGAAATTCTGGGGCGCACGCCGACATACACCGAGCTCGGCATATACGGCGCAATGTGGAGCGAGCATACATCATACAAGAATTCCATCGCAACCATCAAGGAATTTCTTCCGCGAAACGGCGGCAGGCTGCTTGTTGAAGCCGGTGAAGAAAACGCAGGCTTGATTGATCTGGGTGGAGAGTATGCGCTTGCTTTTAAAATCGAAAGCCATAATCATCCGTCTGCGGTTGAACCGTATCAGGGAGCGATGACCGGCGTAGGCGGCATCCATCGCGATATATTTACGATGGGGGCGCGACCAATTGCGAGCCTCGACTCCCTCCGCTTCGGCGATTTGCACAACCCGCGCGTCCGTTACCTGCTCGACGGCGTCGTCCGCGGCATCGGCGATTACGGCAATTCCTTCGGCGTGCCGACAGTTGCCGGTGAAATTTATTTCGACGAATCGTATTCCGGGAATCCGCTCGTCAACGCAATGTCAATCGGGATTGTCCATAAAAATAAGACAGCAAGCGCAGGCGCAAAAGGTCCGGGAAACATCGTGATGATTGTCGGCTCCAGCACCGGACGCGACGGCATCCACGGCGCAAGCCTTCTGGCATCGCGCAACTTCGACGAGCAAACAGACCACATGCGCCCGACCGTGCAAGTTGGCGATCCCTTCACCGAAAAACTTCTGCTTGAAGCTACGCTCGAAATCATCCAAGAAAACCTTGTTGCCGGCATTCAAGACATGGGCGCCGCAGGGCTAAGCTGCTGTACGATGGAAATGGCTGCCAAATCCGGCACGGGCATGGCTATTGATTTGGATAAGGTGCCCTTGCGAGAGACCGGAATGACCGCGTATGATATCATGCTGTCAGAATCGCAGGAGCGTATGTTAGTGGTCGTTACGAAAGAAAACGTTGCGCGCGTAAAAGAAATATTTGCAAAGTGGGACCTACCGGCAGCCGAGGTCGGAACAGTCACGTCTGACGGTTTCGTCCGGCTGAAGCGATTCGGCAAGGAAGTTGCATGCGTACCGGCGCAATCGCTTGCACTCGGCGGCAAGGCTCCCGTCTATCATCGCGAATTCAAAAAACCGGCGTATCTTGGCAATATTCCCGCCGTAGCGGACGAATTTTATTCCGAAAAGATACAGCCTGTTGCCGTTCTTCAGCGTCTGCTTGCATCCCCGAACATCGCGTCAAAACGATGGGTCTATACGCAATACGACTCGATGGTGCGCACGAACAGCTTGGCGCTTTGGAATGCCGATGCAGCCGTTATCCGTATCAAAGAGTTGCCGGGCGTTGGTGTTGCGGCAAAGACCGACTGCAACTCACGCTATGCGTATCTCAACCCATACCGCGGCGGAATGATTGCCGTTGCGGAAGCGGCGCGCAATGTCGTATGCGCCGGCGGCGAACCGGCGGCGATAACAAATTGCCTGAACTTCGGCAATCCCTACGACCCCGAAATATTTTATCAATTCCGTGAAGCGGTTCGCGGCGTCGGCGACGCCTGCCGTGCGTTCAATACCCCTGTAACAGGCGGCAATGTAAGTTTCTATAACGAGAACCCATCAGGCGCAATATACCCCACCCCCGTCATCGGCATGGTCGGCATCGTTGACCTGAACCATTTCACCACTGCCAATTTCAAAGATGATGGCGACGCAATCATCCTTCTTGGAAGGCTGACCTGCGAACTTGGCGGAAGTGAATATCTGCATGTCATTCATAATACTGTCGCAGGAGACGCGCCCGTGCTCGATATTGAATTGGAAAAGCGCGTACAGAAAACGTGTCTCGCTCTTATCCGAAGCGGGGCGGTCAAATCGGCGCATGATATTTCCGAAGGCGGCTTGCTTATTGCTCTTGCGGAATGCTGCATCGTTGACCCGGAGCATCAAATCGGCGCAACGCTGAACCTGCACCCCGAAATACTGACGCCAGCCGGGCTTTTCGGTGAATCACAATCGTGTATTATCATCAGCGCCGCCAAAGAAAGCGTGCCGGCAATTATGAAACAGGCGGAAGAAAACGACGTACCGGCAATGCTCTTGGGTTCAGTCGGCGGAGAAACGTTATCAATTACCCCCGAATTATCCGTTTCACTCGCGGACGTGAATGACGCATATTACACCGCGCTGGAGCGATTGATGAACACCGCTGACTCAATTGCACGATAGAACTAAATAACAATCCCCCGCGCACTTGCATGCGCAGGGGAAAGCAAATCAGCAAATTTGATTCTATTTGCGATAATATTATTTTGTATCAATTACATGGTAATTCCATGTAAAGCTCTCATTTGCTGTAGGGGCGGGCCATGAGCAACCACAAGTTGGACCGAAATGCGGTGCACATAAATGGATAGTGAAACTTGTTCCGCTGGAAGTGGTCACTGACCAAAATTGTGTGGATGTGTTGCAATCAGTAGGAGTTATAACGACAACGGGATTATTGTATGCACAATTACCAAAAGTTACTGTTGCATACGCTCCTGTTGCCGCCGGTGTCAGTCCACATTGCACTGTAATTGTCCCTGCCACATCTGTTGCGGTTCCTACAAAATTTGCTATCGCTCCACCGCCCGCACCAGAGCCTGCTCCAGCGGTAGGTGTCAATGCGACGGTGTTCTCCGACCGTATGTGTCCGACAGACCCATAATAACAAATACTATTGTTGCCAAGTTGAATAGCGTTACTATTTTCTACCGCAGCGCCATTGCCTATGGCAGTTGCATTTGCAAGGGGATCCATTCCCACTGCGATATCAGCCTGAAATCCAAGAAAAGTGTTATTACTTCCCGTTACTTGATCCGCTCCAGTGTTATAACCAATGAAAGTGTTATCTGCACCTGTTGTATTGGCAATGCCTGCCTTATAACCCAACCCGCTGTTATTATTCGGCGTGGTTGTCGCGCTTAATACCTCGTATCCAAACCCTGCATTAGATTCACCTGTCGTAACAGCGGCTAACGCTAAGGTGCCGAATGCATCATTGGTGATTCCCGTTGTATTCGCCGTTAATGCATAATAACCATACGCGTCATTGTCATTTCCAGTCGTGTTACCGGCTAATGCGCTATCCCCGGTAGCGGTATTATATTCTCCCGTTGTGTTTACTGCCAACGCCTGATAGCCAACAGCAGTGAGACCATCCGTTATACAAGCAGCCAATGCATTATAACCGACTGCCGTATTATTGTTATTATTATACAAGGAATTGCCCCACAATGCTTGATAGCCTATAGCTGTGTTAGCATTACCGTTCGTGTTGTATTCAAGTGCTCTATCACCCATCGCCGTATTGTAACTGCCTTTTGAGTTAGTGAACTCTGCCCCATTGCCAAATGCATCGTTGCGGGAGCCGAGAGTATTATGATACAAGGCATTAAGCCCGAATGCAGCATTAAAATCTCCTGTATTGCTAGGAGTGCCGCCATTCAACGCGGATGACCCAACGGCTGTGTTTCCTTTACCTGTCGTATTGTTGACAAGAGCCCACATCCCTACAGCTGTATTGTTGGTTCCTTCGTCTGCACTTCCGTTGTCATTATACAGGGCTTGATAACCTATGGCAGTATTATCATACTGTGTTTGATTAGTAGCCAAAGCATCATAGCCCATTGCCGTATTATTTGTTCCCGACGTTGTTGCTACCATTGCGTTGTAGCCGACCCCTGTATTATTATTCCCAGTAGCGGCTATGGCAGACTGTATCCCGACGAATGTGTTGTCTGTTCCAGGGCTAATAAATAAAACCGGAAGGCAATTAATCCTATAACCCTGTGTGTTATTTACATTAATATCTCCGTTAACGTCCAGCACATCTGAAGCGCACGATCCAGCGCCTCCATAGCCAATACTGACAGCAGTTCCATTGTCAAAAATGGAGGAATTGACGATAGTGGAATTTAATCCGCTAGGCGCATTGTTTGCAGCTAACCATTTAGGCACGAAATTCACTGCAGTGAGATTATCTCCTTGATTTACTGCCATTCCTAGATCTTGAGTCGTTGCTCCTCCCTTTCCGTCATTACCTCCCGTTATTCCCGTCGTCGCGCCCAGCGTCAGTGTATTCGTCGTTTGGTCGAATTGCAATGCGCCCTCCGCGCCCATAATATTCAATGCTCCGTTATTTGGCGTGGCAAGCTGTCCGTTCACGTAAATGCCGCTCACGAATGGCATTCCCATCTTTGTTGGCGTAATCGCGCTGTCTGCAATCTTTGCTGTTGTTATAGAGCCATTGGGTATAGCCAGCGCATACGGCGAAGCTGCCAGCGGCGAGAGCGGGTGCATTTCATTCTGCCCATCCGGCTGTACGCCAAGCCACAGCGGTGCGTTCATCGCGCTTACCGGGAGCGGCGTGCCGCTTCCAAGCAGTACGTTGAACACGCCGTTTGTCGTCGTCGTGTTCATCACGTCCTGCCATACCAGTTGTGTGCCGGCGGCATCCGCATAAAGGCGGATTGTGAGCTTGTACGAGCCGTCCGCAACCGCAGAACCGCTCGTGTTGGATAACATGCCTTGATAGCTCACCACGTGGGGAACGTCCGTTGCGGCGGTTGGTTGTCCATTTTGGGCATACGCGGTTCCTGAAAGTATGCTAAAGCATAATACGATTGCACCTATCAGTGCAATATTCCGTGTTAATGTTGAAATTGTTTGCTTCATTGTTTGGGGTTGTAATAGATGATAAAGAATAGAGGGATTGTTTGTTGTTTGTTTTTGTGTTATTGTTTTCATCGGTATCAGCGGATAATCGTGAGTTGTTTCGTGATTGCATGCCCTTCGCTTTCAAGCGCGTATAAGTACGCGCCAGTCGGCAAGGTTGCCGCGTCGAGCGCAATTGTGTAATTGCCCGGCGTAACGTTGCCCGATAGCAGCGTCTTGACGAGCGCGCCCGTCATCGAGTAGATGTTGAGCGTAACCTGTGCAGAACGAGGCGCGGTAAAGCGTATCGTTGTCATTTGGGAGAGTGCGCCAAACGGGTTCGGGTAATTCTGGTCGAGCGTGAAGTCCGCAAGCAGAGCATCCGCCGGTTGCGCGACACTACTTGCGTTTGACGTTCCGTTATGCCAGAATCCCTGTGCGTTTGCGTTCGTCGCGCTCATCGTTGTGCCGATGACCGCCTGTCCGACGGTGCCCTGTATGCGGAGCGTCGAGTTCTCCGCCGTCGTGGCGCCGCTGGCAACGACGCTTGACGTTATCGTCTGCGCTGTCGCATTCGCAGCGGCAATCGCCGCTGCGAATAATATGAGGATTATCTGTTTTTTCATTGTCATGAGAGAATATTTAGATGATTGAGTGCAAAGAAGTCTCCTGCGGCATTTTTTTAATAAAATGCCGCCTACAGCGCAATACAGAGAAAAGCGCCGCAATTACCGATGCCGCAAGCGTTTCGCCGCTATCAAGCGCGCAGCCGCATCCGCACACGGATAGGGTGCGTATTTTGGGGAATTATGATAGGAGTGGTTTTGTTATTTTGGTGATGCGATGAGGTGTGCAGGATTATCTCCTGCGCGGTAAGAATCTCAACGCGTCGTGTCCGCCCTTCATGTCATCATGGGGGCGGACTTTTTTCCAATCGCCACCGGTTGCACCTCGCTTGTATAGTAAATAAAATGGAAATACATTTCTTGCATCGCGCAGACGCCTGCGCCGAGAACTGCAAAAATTGTATTACAAATATAAAACAGCCGCCCTTATGCCATCCTTACAGTACGGTATTACATCAAAAACAATGCTCTGATGGATTCTTACAATTGATTCCGGAGATTGGTGAACAACCGTTGAATGAGTTTTGAGGGTTGTGTTGCAAGAAACTCTTTTACTGCGCCGGTATGCTTGCTAAATACAGTATGGAATAGCGTAACATTACGGTCTATTATGGCATAATGCAATTGTGTCGCACAAAAATCCTCATCGTATGGCGCCATCGCAAACCCTTTGGCGGAGTACAGCGAAAGCTTGTCCCATGCCCGAAGCCTTCGATACCATTTTACTAGAACATGCAGGGCTTCGAGACACTCATCGCGATACTGTTCGCTTACCTGCTCCGCCCAGTCTTCCCGTTTAAGATTTCCCATAAAATCACCTCTATAGAATTCTACGGCTCGTTCCGCTTCATTTGCCGCGCTTTGGTCATGCAATCGGCGCATGTTAGAAATTGCACCCGTGTAATCGTGCACGTCCAAGGTATCAATTTCCCGTGTAATGAAGCGGTACGTTCCCGCCCGCGAATCAAAATGAATGAGATGCGAACCCGTTGCAGACGCCAAATGCGGCTCGAGAAAAAAACGAAGGCGGTGAACGACCTGATAAAAATTATTCAATGATTTTTCAGATGTATCGCCAAAGACGTCGTAGAGAATGTCCTCCGTTTGGACGTGAATATTCCTGTGTATAATAAGATAACTGAGCAGTGATGGAATTTTAGAATTTGAACCGGCGGGCAATGCAACGGAATTGCCGTCGCGGCGCACGTCAAGAGTCCCAAAACATCGGAACTGGAATGGCGGCGGCTCGCGGCGGCGGAATTTCTCGAAAATCGCCTTTCCGTAACCGTTGGCGACCGCGGCTGTAACCGCCTCGTGCAATTCACGCTCCGGCACCTTGCCATTATCCAAGATATTATCCAGAGTGCCTGCACAACCCGCTTCACGGGTTCCTTTGGGATCTTTTGCGATAATACGGGTGAAAAATAATGCAACGCGGGGAACGTGCGCACGCTCCGCCAAATATTCTATAATAGCCGTTTTTGTGGAAAGGTCGCACTCATCCCAATATTTTTCAGCGAATAGGCACAAAAATGCGCACTGGCGGTCAAAGGCGCGAAGAAGAACGTGCCCGCGTTTTCCCAAGCGCTGTATCCCTAAAAAGAGTAAATATGCCTGTGTCGGTATCTGATTCCACACACCGATGAACTTCGGGAAAGCAGCCGCGCATTCATCAGCCCGCGCGTATAACTCTTCAGTGATTTCCTTCGTGATTTCGTTGGAAATCATAAATTGCGCCATGCTTGCGTAATAGCGGCAAATCAACGCGTCGAAATCCCTTAGCGGGCGCCCGCTCTCCAGCCTTGTGCGAATATCAGCCGCCCACTCATGTTTCCCCAGAATAATCGCGCCGACGGCAATGCACGAAATACTGCGCGCTGAATATTTCTCCGGCGCCGCCAATTCCCTATAATTACATATTGCACTTAGGAAGGAATGCAATGGCGCAAACAAGAACATCCATTGTGCCTGTTTCCCTGCCAATTGGAACTGCCATGAGTCGCGGTTTTCGCGCAAATATTTTCCATATTTTTCCAATGCCTCGCTTGCCCGTTCCTTCTCATCCATGCATATATACGTTTCATACAATAATTCATGCAGCTTGCACAAAAAGAGAACGTCGCCGTATTGCGTTGCGCGCTCCACGGCAGAACACAGATGGGGCAGCGCCTCGTCGTATCGTTCAAAATGTTTCAGCATGGCGGCATACGCTCCCTGTGAGCGCGCCGGATATAATCCTTCGAGAGAGAGGGCGATCTCAAAAAGTCTTGTCGCGTAAAATTTAGCGTGTGTTTCCTGTCCGGAAAAAAAATAAAACGTCAGCACGGTAATGCACACTTCATACATTCGCACAGTCGGCGTCTCCGCAAGCCCATGTTCCGCCATGTCTTCAATCAACCCTCGTATATCCTCAGCCCTGCCCAATTCCATTTTGGCGATACAGTAATAGCGGAGTATGGATATTCCATATCCGGAAATATGAGTGCGTACATCAGGATGCGGGACATGCGTTTCCGCCAATGCAACCACAAGGTCAAATTCATGCGAAACGTAATGAGCGTGACAGAGATGGTCGAGATATTCCATCCACTCGGAAGGTGAAAATATCTGTCGGGGTGGATTCATCTCTATTGCCATTTTTGCCCTGTTTCGTGCGAGATGTGAGTATATACGCATAATCCACCATTCCGGACGTATGGACCGCACTTCCGGTGGAATCATGTCCAGATAGGTATCGAGCTCCGCGAGAGAGATGAAGGTGGTGAGACTCTCCGAACGATACAAGGCATAGAGGGTCTGTAACAGCCGCCCCCAGTCGGAGCAGAGAGCCGTCGTGCGGCACAAAATATTCCATTGCATCGTTTGCTCGGAAAAATCTGCGATACGCAGGCGGTCTATGTCGGTTAACGGCAAACGCTCCGATAAATATCGCCGAAGGAGCGGATGAAATTTGAATGTTGGACGGCGATCCTCTGAGGGTAACACAAGCGCAGAACGCTGACCGGTAAACAGATTATAGAGCGGAGTGTCTGCGCCGGTCTTTAGAAGGAGGCACGCCTCCTGCGCATTCCACGCGTCCAACTCCGCGAATAATCTCATCGCGTGTTGTTCTTCAACCGTCAGAAGCGAAAATATTTCGGACGTAAAATAATCCCAGAATAATTCTTTGTTCGATTCAATCGTGCGTAATATTTCTGACCAGGATTGATGCTTTCGCGCCCGGCGCAGTTCCCCTATAAACACTATTCCAATGGGCCATCCTTCCATTTTATGCGCTAAAATCATCGCAATAGAAATATCCACCTCGTCATCTTCATAAACGTCCCTGAGCAGTTCAAGCGTCTCTTCTATTGAGAAGCACAAATCCGACTCCGTGATCTTCATGACTTCGCGGCGTCCGTGCAGGCGGGGCAAACAGGGCAAATGTGGTTCTTCGCGGGAGATGATAACAGTGCGAACGTTCTCCGGAAGACGATCAATAATAGTGGAAAGGGGTTCCTCCCGGCTTTGCCCGGCATACTCAAGATTATGGTAATCGTCTATGACAAGAATGATATTCTGGTGCGTGCGGGCAAACGCAATCCCAATTTCCTGTGCAACAACGACAGGATCGCTTTGATTATTAAGAACGGGCTCGAGCGCTTTCGCAAACGAAGGGAATCTCCCTTCCACGGCATGCACCAAGCGGTAGAGAAAAGTCTCGATCCGTGCGTTGTTTTTATCGACAGTCAGCCAGATATGCGCAAGGTTTGCATCAACGGCTTCCGCTTCATGCAGAGCAAGGCGCGCAGTGGTGGATTTACCATGCCCTGCAGGCGCTATGACCAGAAACAACCGAATGTCCTTATCGCGTGTAAAAATATCCGCTAGGTCTGCGCGGTCTATATAACGCGATTGAGGCGTTCGGCTGTTCAATGTGTCATTGAGTATTTCCTCTGCTCGTGTAAGGTGCATCATTCGCATCTGCTGTTTACCGTAATGATAAGGTTACTAATTGTACCTCGCTTTTATTGTGAATACATCCGCGAACATTCTCATAGTATTTACGAGATGTAAATTAACTGTTCCCATTGGCAAAAGCAAATAATGTAGTTTACAGTTTAGAACACGGCGTTACAATTTGTAACACCGTGTTACAAAAACGAACACGGTGTTACAAATATGAACAAAATAGTTGCCTATTTAGTTGAATGAAGAATCTCAGATTTGAGAATTTTTCCTCTGCGCGCAATCTTTGCCAATTGCGCGGCGGTCGGCATTCGCACGCATCGTTCTATATCTGAAGTTCTTTTGCAATAGAGTTCTTCATTTTTAAGAG